>SAMEA3663208__coassemble_269_pt1 | contig 19424 bp, 12 predicted proteins | sample SAMEA3663208__metabat2_low_PE_010 | metagenome-assembled genome bin SAMEA3663208 (sample SAMEA3663208) | pig gut metagenome | biome: pig gut; feature: pig-associated habitat; material: faeces | place: China | collected 2013
CGAGGAATAAAGGCTAACTACTGCAAATAAGGTAATCAATGTGGCTCCCAGAGGCTGCGCTTTGGAATAGGTAATAAGCATAGGCTATATATCCTCCCCCTCTATAAATTTTTTATTTTTACCCTCATACCATCACTTTTTGTTTATGTCATTAATTATCAACGGCCTAACAAGTGAGATAGAGGTGAGGGTATGAGGGTAAGTGGCTCCTACAGCAGAGGAAATGAACAGCTGTTGTGGTGATGAATGAACAGCTGTTGTGGTGATGAATGAACAGTTGTAGTGGTGATGAGTGAACAACTGACGAGGAACTGTATGAATAGCAGTTGAGATACTGTCTGAAGTTAACTTGACTAATAATCACGACAAGCTATCGTTGAGTTCACCAAAGGCTTTGTACGTCCGTCCGAAGCTTTTGTACGCAAGATATATTCATTAAAACTTATGATTCAGAGGCATCCGCATAGTTCTTTACTTCTGATACTTGAATTACTCTATAATGCAAATCTTGCCGCCTTTTATGTAAATACCGGATTTCTTGCCGTTGCTTCTGATACCCTGCAGGGTGTAGATGGTGTCGGAATTGGAGGCGGGGTTGGTGTCGTTCTGAATGTCGTTGATGCCTGAGGCAAGTTTGTCTAAGTATTCAACATAGTCGGGCAGGTAATAACCTACGTGAGGAGGCTGGTTGTATGCCGTGTTCTGCCATGCCACTCCCATGCGGTAGGTGTGGTCGTGCATAAGGGTAGGCACTCTGTATTCCGTTGCGATGTTGGTGGTGAAGATGTTTAGGGTGCATCCGTCAGACGCGTCCCATAGGATAATCTCTTCGCGCCAGTCGCCGAGTAGGTCGGCAGTGAGGTTGGGCGTCTTCTTGGTGCTGTTGCATGTTGAAGAGTTGCCATATTTGTATAGTGTGAGCAGGCGTGTAGTGCTGCTTCCGTTCCACGTGTCCATTATGTCACCGTCGAGCAGCTCGTCCTGCAGGTCTCCGTTCCAGTAGCAGCGGAAGTTGAGAGATGTGCTCTTGGAGCTGACCACCTCTCCTGCTGCATTCAGTTGGCTTCGGTTGTTTGACGACGAGAACTCATAACCCCTGTTGTTGGCGTTAAGGTCGAGCGCTATGCCTCTGCCGTTGTCCTTCGATCCTTCTTCACTGCAGATAATCTCCCCTGTAGCCGCATCGTGAAGGTCCCATCCGTAAGGAGAAGCCTCATGAACGGTGAATACCTCCATGCCGGGGCGGTCAGGGTCTATGTCGCCCACGTGCAGTGCGTCGCCATGACCAAAACCAGTGGAGTAGAGTAGGGTGCCGTCGTTGTTGATGGCTGATGCACCGAGTGTAACCTCGTCGCAGCCGTCACCGTCGTAGTCGCCCACGCTGAGGTTGTGGTTGCCGTTGCCGTATGCAGTCCTGCTGCCGCTTGTCTTTCCTGTGGGTGCGGCGGCAGTGTAGGTCTTTGACGTGCCGTCGGCTTTGGTTACTTTGTATGTAGTCTTAGTGTCCGAAGCGTGTAGCCACTTTGTCGAGAGCTGTTTGCCGTCGAAATCCACTGCCCATATATAAGAATATGTGTAGTAGCCTCTCACCATTACAGCCGACGGATTGGCCTTAGGCCCGTCGAGATAAGCCACTGCCGCGAGATAACGCTCACCGCGGTTGCCGTATTCCTTGTCGGTCTTGCCCGAGCGGTCGTCCCAGTTCTTTGTCCATCCGGCCTCGCCTCCTATGCCGCCGTTTCTGTTTGGATTATAGTAAACGGTGTGTATGGCCTCGCCCGTCTCGCCGTTGAATACGGTGAGCCATTCCTGTCCGCCAGTCACCTTGCCGCTTGAGTTTCGCCAGTCCTTGGAGTTATCTACAGCCTTGATTTTGTCGTCGGTTGCGGCATCGCTCACGTAGTTGCCATTGCCGTCCTTGCTGCCCGCGGCAGTCTTGCAAATCATCTCAGCCTTGCCGTCGCCGTCGAAGTCATACACGAGAAACTGGGTGTAATGTGCGCCCGCCCTGGTGTTCACTCCAAGGTCGATGCGCCATAGTTTCTCAGGTTTCTCCGAAGTCATGTCCAGCTTGTATGCATCGAGATAGACATTGCCGGTGTATCCCGACTGCGAGTTGTCCTTGGAGTTCGACGGATCCCATTTCACAATCAGTTCATACTGTCCGTCGCCATCCACATCGCCCACCGAGCAGTCATTGGGGGAATAAGAATAACTCTCGCCCGCTGGAGTGACTCCGTCGGCAGGGCGGTCGAGGGTTTGTCTGAGGAAAGTGTTTCCCCACGGAGTGAAAGCCTTTGTGCGTTCCACCTCGTTGCCGTTGATTTTGACAACAATCTCATAACTGCTTGTCTTGCTTCCGCTGATGTCGCTGAAGTTTGTCACGCCGAGGTCGCTCTTGATAACAGTGCCGTTTCTTATGACATCAAACTTGGTGTTGAGGTAATCGGTGCCGAGGAATCGCCAACTTAGGAATATTCCCCTGCCACTGGAAGAGGGCAGAGCCACGGGAGCACGGTCGAGTTTCTCCATTTGCCCCAATTCTTGTGCGCTTACACCTGTTGAGGTGATTAAGAGCATGAGAGTGTAAATTAGATGTTTCATTCTTGTTTTATTTAGCAGTTTTTTTTAATGTTGATGCAAAAGTACGTGAAATAACAATAGAAATACTATATAATTTGATATTTAACCTTGAATTAACGATAAAAGTCATTATGTAACATTTCCGAATGTATATGTAACAAAAACCATCAGTGGTATGGGATAAAATGCGTAACTTTGCAGCAGAATTGATTCTATAAACGAAAAAAATAAACATAATGACTTTTAGAAACCTATTGCTTGCCGCAGCGGTGATGACTTGCGGCAGTATCGCGGCACAGCAGTGGCCGTATCAAAACACCAACCTGTCGGCTCATGAGAGAGCCGTTGACCTCACGTCTCGCCTTACGCTCAAGGAGAAGGCCGACCTGATGTGTGACGAATCGCCTGCTATCCCACGATTGGGCATAAAGCCCTTCAGTTGGTGGAGCGAGGCTCTGCACGGCCTTGCCAACCAGGGCAACGTGACAGTGTTCCCCGAACCAATCGGTATGGCGGCATCGTTCAACGTGCCGCTTGTGGAGCGTGTATTTACCGTGGCTTCCGACGAGACACGCGCCAAGTGGAATGAACAATATCAGAACGGCATACCTACAACAAGGTTCCACTGCCTGTCGGTGTGGACCCCCAACGTAAACATATTCCGCGACCCACGTTGGGGACGTGGACAGGAGACATACGGCGAAGACCCATATCTCACTTCCTTGATGGGACAGGCAGTGGTGCGTGGACTCCAAGGCCCTGAGACTGCCAAGCACCGCAAGCTTCTCGCCTGTGCCAAGCACTATGCCATACACAGCGGTCCCGAATGGAGCCGTCATACCGCCAACATCAACGACGTGTCGCCTCGCGACCTTTGGGAGACATATATGCCTGCCTTCAAGGACCTTGTGCAGAAGGCAAAGGTGAGGGAGGTGATGTGTGCCTATCAGCGTTGGGACGACGAGCCTTGCTGCGGTAGCACCAAGCTACTTCAGCAGATACTGCGCGACGAGTGGGGATTCAAGTATATGGTGGTGAGCGACTGCGGTGCCATCGCCGACTTCCACATGAATCACAAGACCTCGTCAACTCCTTATCACTCAGCGGCTAAGGGAGTCATAGCAGGAACCGACGTGGAGTGTGGCTTCGGTTATGCATACGCCAAACTGCCCGAGGCTGTGGCTAAGGGGCTGATAAGCGAGAAGGAGATAGACAAGCATGTGGTGCGACTGCTCGAAGCCCGCTTTGAATTAGGTGAGATGGATGAGCACGAAGCATGCGAGTGGTCGAAGATCTCGCCCTCTATCCTCAGTTGCAAGGAGCATCGCCAGCTCTCGCTCGATATGGCGAGACAGAGCATAGTACTATTGAAAAATGAGAAATTAGGAATTAGAAATGAGGAATTGCTGCCCCTTTCCAAGAAGCAGAAGATTGCCGTCATCGGTCCCAACGCCGACAATATTCCTATGATGTGGGGAAATTATAACGGAACTCCTAACTCCACTGTCACTATTCTTGATGGCATACGCGCCAAGGTGGGCAAGAAGAACGTGACGTATCTCAAGGGATGCGACCTCACCGAGGAATGTGTTGTCAACAGTTTCCTGCAGCAGTGCTCTGCCGATGGCAAGAAGGGCATCCGCGGAACATTCTGGAATAATACCACCCGTAGCGGAAAACCGGTAACAAAGGAGTATTACGTCAATCCTATCGCAGTGACTACAAACGGCCAGCACACCTTTGCCGACGGTGTGAAGATGGAGGACTTCTCGGCTCTCTACGAGACTACATTCGTGCCCGAAAAGTCGTGCAAGGCGGTCATACGCATGCAATACACCGGCGCGTTCTCGCTAAAGGTGAACGGCAAGACCATAGCTGCCGACAGTACCTGGCGCGACCAACCGATGAGATTCGAAATCGACGTTGAGAAGGGTAAGACATACGATGTGGAATTGGCATACCATACTGTGAAGACATGGGCTGCCAATATGAAACTGAATATCGGTGAGGAACTGCCCATCGACTATGCCGAGACTATCAACAAGCTCAAGGGTATAGAGACCGTGATATTCGTAGGCGGAATATCTTCGCAACTCGAAGGCGAGGAGATGCCTGTGAGGATTGACGGTTTCAAGGGTGGTGACCGCACTCACATTGAACTGCCGAAGGTGCAGCGTGAGTTCATTCGTCATCTTGCCGAGGCTGGCAAGAAGATTGTTTTTGTCAACTGTTCAGGTTCTGCCATTGCCCTTGCTCCCGAGGCTGAGCGTTGTGCAGCCATCGTGCAGGCATGGTATCCCGGACAGGAGGGCGGCACTGCCGTTGCCGATGTCCTCTTCGGCGACTATAATCCTCAGGGAAAACTTCCTGTAACATTCTACAAGAACAGCAATCAGTTGCCCGATTTCGAGGACTACTCGATGAAGGGACGCACATATCGCTATTTCTCCGACCCATTGTATGCCTTTGGCTATGGCTTGAGCTACACGACGTTTAAGTATGAAAATATTAAAATATTAAAGAATGAAAAAAATGTTTCTTCACTCTTCACTCTTCATTCTTCATTAAAAAACACCGGCAAGCGCGAAGGCACGGAGGTCATCCAGGTGTATGTTCGCCGCTGTGATGATGCCGATGGTCCGCTGAAGACCCTCAAGGCCTTTGAGCGTGTGACATTGAAGCCGGGAGAGACTAAGAACGTGGAAATCAAGCTCGACGAGGAGGCATTCACCCTCTTCGACCCATTGACAAACACCATGCGTGTAGTTCCCGGCAAGTATGAAATATTCGTCGGCAGCAGTTCACGTCCTGAGGACTTGCAGAAATTGGAGGTTGAGATTAATTAGGAATGGATTAATGAAGAAATATTGTATGATTGCTATTGCCCTGATGATGTCGGTGGCGATGTATGCACAAAGAGAGAAATGGAAGGTTGCCGACAAGGGACCTTCCATAGACAATTATTTTATGTCGGCTACTGCGGAACATGCAGTGCCTGATGAAGAGGGATTCATCCGCAGATGGACTCTGCTTGAGCCTATCGACAAGCCCAATCGCGGAAATACCGTCTTTACCGATTCCTACTTGCGTGAGCATCTCACGATGGAATATTTCAAGGGGCAGTTCACCGACGAGCCGAAAGACGGACAGAAGGTGAAGGCAGGAAAACAAAGGTTGAAATGGCATAAACTCGACAGCAAGTTATACAATGTGAAGCTGTTCCGCTTTGCCACAGGACTCGACAAGCAGTATTATGGCATCATCTTCTTTGCCTATACAGTGATAGAGTGCGACGAGGACATCCCCGGAGTGCGTCTCTCTGTGGGTTCCAATTCCGCTTCTATGTGGTGGCTCAACGGCGAGGAGACACTTATGCTCTCCGGCGACCGCCGTATGGTGGCGGATGATTGCATGTCGCAACGTATAACTCTGAAGAAAGGTGTAAACGTGTTGCGTGGTGCAGTGATCAACGGTCCAGGAATGAGTGATTTCTGTGTGAGATTTATTGACGAGAGTGGTAACCCTGTAAAGAATATCAGAATAAGATGAGACGCAATACTATAGCTGCAATGGCAGCAATGATGATAGCCACTACAACGGCTAAGGCACAGATTGGTCAGCCATGGATTCACGACCCTTCGACGATTGTCGAATGTGACGGTAAATACTATACCTTCGGCACTGGAGGCGGAGGCCTGATATCCGAGGACGGATGGAGCTGGAAGGGTGGAGCAGAGCGACCTGGTGGAGGTGCAGCCCCCGATGCAATCAAGATAGGCGACAGATACCTTATTATATATGGTGCCACGGGAGGCGGTCTTGGTGGCGGTCACAGCGGTGTCATCTATACCATGTGGAACAAGACCCTCGACCCCAAATCACCCGACTTCAAGTTCTCGGAGCCGATAGAGGTGGTCCGCTCTGCCGACCTTGAGGACAACGACGCCATCGACCCCGGATTGCTGCTCGACCCCACGACGGGCAGACTGTGGGTGTCCTACGGCACATACTTCGGATTCATCCGACTCATTGAGATTGACCCTAAGACAGGCAAGCGCGTTGAGGGAAACAAGGAAAAGGACATCGCCATCGACTGCGAAGCTACCGACCTGATCTATCGCAACGGATGGTATTATCTCCTCGGAACTCACGGCACTTGCTGCGACGGAGTGAACTCTACATATAATATCGTGGCAGGACGCTCGCGACAAGTCACCGGACCTTATCTCGACAACGTGGGAAGAGACATGATAAAAGGTGGCGGAAAGATGGTCGTTCCGGCATCACGAAGAGCAGTGGGAGCAGGACATTTCGGTCGCACCGTCATCGACGAGGGTGTCGAGGTGACATCGTTCCATTATGAGGCAGACTTCGAGCGGAGCGGCAGAAGTGTGCTCGCCATTCGTCCGCTGTTGTGGAAAAACGACTGGCCTGTGGCAGGCGAGCAGTTTGAGGGTGGCACAATGAGTATTGAGTCGGAACGCCGTGGATATGCACTGGAGTTGGCGGTCGATTTCGTGCGCATGGAACAGGAACGACGAATGTGGTGGAAGATAGACCCGGCAGAACCCACCAAACCGCTGCCATCGCAGACTCTCGACGACGTGAGACAGACATGGCCCGAGGGCAATATCCCCGTTAGAGCGGGCGACAATATGTTCCGTCCGCATCAGCGTTGGACCATCACTCCTGTACACGAGGCAGGCGGCTATCTCAGCAACCCCTATTTCAAGATCACCATCGAGGGCACCAATCGCGCTCTTGCCGCCACTGCCGACAAGGAATTGGCTACCGTGCCCGAATATACGGGCGAGTCAAATCAACTATGGCGCATCGAGCAACTCATCGACGGCACATACCGCATTATGCCAAAGACCATTCCTGGCATGGAAGGAATCAACACCAAGTATTGCATCTACTCCATAGCTGACAGTACTCCCACTCTTGCCGAATATGATTTCAATACCGACAACTCCAAATGGAATTTCCGCAAATGAAAAAACTACTGACTACAATGGCTCTGATGGGGTTCGCCACCACCATGATGATGGCACAAAACCCCATCATACGCGACCAATATACCGCCGACCCTACGGCGAGAGTGTTCAACGGACGGATGTATGTCTATCCATCGCATGACATCGTGAGCCCTGTCGAGCCAGAGAAGAAATGGTTCTCTATGGAGGACTATCATGTCTTCTCGTCGGAGAACCTCACCGACTGGACCGATCACGATGTGATTGTCACACAGAACAAGGTGCCATGGGTGAAGCGCGACTCCTACGCCATGTGGGCTCCCGACTGCGTGGAGAAGGAAGGGAGATACTATTTCTATTTCCCCGCGGCTCCCCGTGGCGACAAGAAGGGATTTGGCGTGGGAGTGGCGATAGCCGAAAGTCCCGAAGGTCCTTTCCGACCGATGTGGCGACCTATCGAAGGTCTTAATGGCATTGATCCCTGTGTGCTCATCGACCCCAAGGACGGCAAGTCATATATCTACTGGGCAGGTATGGGAATGTGGATGGCACGGCTGAAGGACAACATGATGGAACTTGACTCCAAGCCTGAGCAGGTAAAAAACCTGCCAGAGGGATTCAAGGAAGGACCCTTTGTCTTTGAGCGTCAAGGGAAGTACTACTACACCTTCCCATGGGTGCGCGACTCAACCGAGACCCTTGCCTACGCCATGGGCGACTCGCCTATGGGTCCGTTTGAGTTCAAGGGTGTCATTATGGAGGAATCACCAGTGGCATGCTGGACAAACCACCATTCCATCGTTGAATACAAGGGACAATGGTATCTCTTCTATCATCACAACGACTATTCGCCCACGTTCGACAAACTGCGTTCTGTGCGCTGCGATTCTCTCTTCTTCAATGCCGACGGCACCATTCGTCCTGTCATTCCCACACTCCGTGGTGTTGGCGTAACATCCGCCCGCACCAAGATACATATAGACCGCTATAGCCGTATATCAGGCGGAGCGACAATCGCCTTCCTCGATGAAACCACATATTTTGAGGGGTGGAAGACCATTTTCCCCAAGAAAGGAGCGTCGGTGGATTATGCCTGTGTGGACTTCGGCAGCGAGGCTGTATGTGAGGTTGTCGTTAGGGCTAAGTCAGCCTCCGCCGCACGCATAGCCATAAAGTCAGGAGGAAAACTCGTGGCAACGGTAGATATACCCAAGTCATCCGCATGGCGCGACGTGAGAGTGAAAGTAAAGGATTCTCCATGTGGAGTGAATGACATCAACGTGTCATTAATTAAAGGTAACATGGCAGAGATAGACTATATCGGATTTGACATGCTTCCCTGGGAACAGGGAGCAATGAAAACGGGAAAATATCGCAATGTGTTCAATGAAATGGGATATTCTCATGCAGAGATTGACGCCAAGCTGCAAGAGGCTTTCGACGGACTCTTCACCGGTCCCAACAAAGTGTATTTCGAGGTGGGCGACTCGATGGCATACATCTCCGACATCAAGAATCACGACGTGCGCACCGAGGGTATGTCCTATGGAATGATGATTGCTGTACAGTTCGATCGTAAGGACATCTTCGACCGACTGTGGAGATGGTCAAAGCACTATATGCAGCACCAAAGCGGTCAGCGCAAGGGCTACTTCCGTTGGAGCTGCAAGACCGACGGCACTCCCAATGCCCAAGGAGCAGCCTCCGACGGCGAACTCTACTATATCACCTCGCTCATCTTCGCCTCCAACCGTTGGGGCAACGACACCGGCATCAACTATCTTGCCGAGGCGCAGAACATCCTCGACTGCTCGATGCAGAAGACGGGAATGACCGAGGCAGCACCGCTTATCAACATCCAGCATAAGCTCATCACCTTCACTCCCGACCCATTTGGAGGTCAGTTCACCGACCCCTCCTATCATATCCCCGTCTTCTATGAGATATGGGCGAAATATGCCAATGACGGTCGCTCGCAGTTCTGGCTTGACTGTGCCAAGGCATCCCGCGAGTATCTCCACAAGAGCGTTCATCCAGTGACATGCCTTAATCCTGACTACAACAACTACGACGGTTCACTCATGCACCGCCCCGGTGTCATTGGCGATGCCTTCCGTTATGATTCCTGGCGTGTGCCCATGAATATCGCCATGGACTATTCCTGGTCGTGTGCCGACCGCGCGTGGCAGCAGCAGTATGCCAACCGCATCCAGAACTTCTTCTATTCGAAAGGTATTGACACCTTCCTCGATCAATACAACATCGACGGCAGCGAGCCCGACGACATTCTCGATGCCGGGGGCTACAAGCGTCTGCGCCATTCCGTCGGTTTGGTTGCCACGTCGGCAACAGTCTCCTTGGCTGCTACCCATGTGAAAAGCCGTGATTTCATCGACCGTCTGTGGAACTCCCGCCATGAGCCCTACGACGATGGCTATTTCGACGCCTACTATGATGGCCTCGTCCGTCTCTTCGCCCTAATGCACCTCAGCGGACGTTATCGTATAATAGAAAAATAATAATAATGGCAGCCAAGTCTGGCTGCCATTGCTTTTTTTTCAATTCTTCATGGATAGTCGCAATTATTCGCGTAATACTTAAAAAATAATAAAATATAAGAAAAAGTTGGGCGTTTGTTAGCAAAATACCGAAATAATGACTAATTTTGCAGCAAGAATAACGTATAACAAACATTTTTTTGTATTTATGTGTTTCTATAAATTGGATAAAACTAAAATGATTAGGGTTTGCTTGATGCTCCTGGCATTAAGTATATCCTCTATAGCTTTGGCAGACAACACAATAGCCGAGCTTCAGGAAGAGATAGCCTTATTACAAATTAGGTCGAAGGTGAATTTCCTTTCTCTTTGTGTCATAATATGCGTGATAATGATATTCTTTATGTGGGGTATCAAAGAACGCCATCACAAGAATGTTATGATGCTTGAGCGCAAGAACCAGGCCATGCAGCGAGCCAACAAGCTGCTGCAGGAGGCAAAGGACTTTGCCGAGCACGAGTCGCGGATGAAGTCAATATACACCAAGAACCTTGCCCATGAGATACGCACCCCGCTTCATCAGATGTACGGTTTCGTGCAGTTGCTTGCAAGCGATGACCTGGCTATGGATGAAGAACAGCGCAAGGAGGTGGTGAAGGTTATTCATGACGGATGTGAACAACTGAAACGTGTGGTTGAGAATATCGACGAGGTGTCGGCAAGGCTTGACAAGATGGAGACACTGTCGGATGTGGAATCGGTATTGAAAATCTAAAGACTGGTATGGGTATGATTCACAACACGAGTAATATGCCGCAAATGATGCAATACGGATTGGCATTCCAGCATCTGTTGGCAGTTTTCGCGGGCACGGTGTTCGTTCCTATTGTCTTGGGCTTGCCCATTCCAATGGCATTGTTGTTTTCGGGAGTGGCGACGCTTGTCTTCCATTATTTCACTGGAGGCAAGATACCACTCTATTTCAGCAGTTCGTTTACTATTCTTGTCGGTATGGCATTCATCCGCAAGGTATGCCTGGATGCCGGTATCCAAGATAGCCTGGCGTTGAGTTACGTTTGTCTCGGGGTGTTTGTCATTGGTGTAATATATCTTGTTATAGCCCAGTTGCTGCGCTTTGTGTCGCGAGAAAGGATAACGCGCGTCTTCCCGCCCGTCCTTACCGGTGCTTTCATCATGGCATTGGGTATCGACATGCTTTTCTCTACAACGTATTCCATCAAGACCGACTGGATAACAGGAATGGCTACAGTTGCGGCTATTGTCGTGGCGCAGGTGTTTTGCAAGGGGGCATGCCGTATGATGTCAATAAATGTGGGTGTGGTTGCGGGGCTTGCGGTAGCATGCTTCCGTGGTGGCTTTAACACGGATGTCTTGCTCAGTGTCCCATATCTTGCCCAGCCATTTGATGATAATTTCATGGCTTTCAGAGTGCTTGAGAAAATTGACATGAATCTTATACTGACAACGGTGGAAACCGTCATTCCGCTTGCCCTGATATCAGTGGGGGAACATGTCTCGGATATGCTTGCCATAAGCCGTACGACAAAGATTGACTACATGCGCATTGTCGGGCTGCCTCGCACGTTGAGTGCCAACGGGCTGGCTACCATAATGGCCTCAGTGTTCGGCGCTCCGATGAATACGCCATACACACAGACTACAGGACTTATACAGCTCAACCGCATCTGCGACCCATATATACTGCGCATAACAGCAGTGGCAATGATATTCCTTTCATTCTCGCCTAAGGTGGCTGCCCTTATCGGGTCGATACCCATAGCAGTCATTGGCGGCATCACGCTGGTGATGTATTGTATGGTTATTATGGTGGGATGGCGCACGATAGGCATAGTGGGCAATGGGCGTGTTGAACCCCGCTCGCTTGTAATCATCATCACCGTGCTGGCCATTTCCGTAGGCGTAAAGTTCTTGTGCGACGGTGGCATTCAGGTGGGTAACACCCAATTGTCATCGCTTACACTTGCTTTTGTGGCAGGTATAATATTAAACTTAATCATTCCCGGAAAACAAAAGAGAAATGCTGAATAGACTATTTGGATTCAAACCTAACGTTCACTCTCTGCGCACTGAAATATTTGCAGGCTTTAGTACGTTTATTGTAATGGCGTATATCCTCGCCCTTGCGCCAAAGGTGTTCACTGGTGTGGGGGGAAAGGACGACCCATTCCCAGTTGACGCGCTGTTCACTGCCACTGCCTTGGTGAGCATGTTGACCACACTCCTTATGGCTGTATATGCCAAGCGGCCTCTTGCCGTGGCGCCAGGAGTGGGACTGCTTTATTTTATAAGCGGAACGGTGTGTACCACATTGGGCTATTCATGGCACTTCGCACTTACGGCAATATTAATAGAGGGAGTGCTGTTCTCGATATTGTCGTTTTCCGGGTTGCGCACGTTGATAGTGGAGTGCATACCCATTTCTCTGCGCAGTGCCATAGGCGTCGGGGTGGGGTTCTTTCTTGCGTCGCTTGGACTGAAGAGCGCGGGAATGACCGACAACCCCTCAGCCATTATCTCGCTTGCAAGTATAGTCACTGAACCGGAGAAGCAGCTGTTTGCCATTTGTCTGCTTGTCTCGGGCGTACTCATTATCTGCAAGGTGCATGGAGCCATCTTCTTCAGTATTCTTGCATCAACGATATTAGGCATCCCCATGGGACTGACACATTTGGACAGTTTGGTGAAGATGCCTGATTCACCCCTGCCTTTGTTCTGCGAGATGGAGTTTAGTGCTGACATATTCTCGATAGACATGCTGGTGTGTGTGGTGTCGATACTCTTCCTCGACATGTTCGATACCATCGGCACGGTGTTGGGAGTGTTGAGCAGGAGCGGCATGACGCGCCCCAACGGACGAGTGATTGGCATGTCGCGCATATTGCAGGTGGATGCGGTTAGCTCGTTTCTCAGCGGCATATTCGGCACATCTACTTGTACGAGTTATCTTGAGAGCGCGGCGGGAGTTGCTGAAGGCGGGCGCACAGGAGTGACTTCGGCTGTCACAGCATTGTGTTTTTTGCTTGCCATATTCTTCTCACCGTTATTCCTTGCAATACCGGGAGTGGTTACCGGCGCAATCCTTCTGATAGTCAGTGTGCAAATGTTCTCCGCCATCCGTCATATCAATCTTGCCGACCCTGTAGAGGCCATACCTTCGGTGCTTGTCATCCTCGTTATGGCGATTATCGGAAGCATCAGCGACGGCATTGTGGTAGGTGTCATAACATACGCAGTGCTGAACTTCACCTCGTATATGAAAAAGGAGCGCGAGCGCAAAAAGAATGGCAAGATATTTGAGGTTTAGGTCATTTGGGAATCTTTTGCCGCAAGAAGTAATAAAGAACTAATTGCGGCAAAAGATGATTGTTGTTAACTTATTTGGTGTATTTCATTATTTGATGAATACCTTGCGCGTCGCGCCGCTCTTCATCTTCAGTATGTTGTATCCTCGCTTGAGGGCGTTGCGCTTGATGCCGTCCATACCGTAAACCTCTGTCACTTCATCGTTGTCTGAGAAGACGTTGCCTATACCAGTGTCGGAGAGGTTGCGCAGTTCACATCCGAGAAGCAGGTGCTCGCTGAACCCCTCGGTGGTGAAGGCAATGACATAGTCGGTCTCGTCGGTGATTTCAAATTCGAGGGTTCGCTCCACAGCAGCCGACAGGTTGGCTGATTTGTTGCCGTTGGCATTCGGAGCAGACGTGAGTCCGCGTTCCTCGGCAACGATTTGTCCTGCCGTATCCTCAATGCTTACATTAAACCTTGGGGATGCCTTCCACGCTGCCATCACGTAAGTCAACTTATATTTGCCGACAGGCAGGGTAAGGGAATAGTCGTCCTGCATACCATATTTCGCCGACACCTCACGCCAGTAGAAGCCGCGTCCTTGCCATCCGCCAAAGCCAGTGAAAGTGCGTGCTCCCGAACTGTAGCTGTTGGGGTATTCATGCACCTCATCGCCGCCTTGTGTGGCTTGCCATCCCACTGGGATAGTACCTTCGCTCACTTTTGTGAAGTCGAGTGAATATACTATCGACTTGTCGATAATCTTAGTGAATAGAGGAGTGAGTGTTATGTTGTCGTTGGGCATCACCATAGTGCCGTCCTCGTTGAAGAAAGGATGCTGGCGCGGATGTATGTACCATCCGGCAAACTCATACCCTGCGTCGGGAGTAATCTCGAAAGCCACGGTCTCGCCTTCGGCTGCTGTTTCTGCCTTGGCCTTTGCCTTTCCGTTCTTGCCGTCGTTGATGGTGATGGAGAATTTCTCTACAGGTTCGCCTACGGGTACATATTCAATATAGTCAATCATCATCTTTATGCCCGCAGTGTTCCTCAGATAGAGTGTGTTCTCGCCTTCCTTGAGCGATACGGGAAGCGACACCTTCTGCCAGTTGTTCTTGGCGGCGAGCTTGATGTCAGCCTTCTGGGTATTGCCGTTGAGTTCCACATCGAGAGTGCCAGCCTTGTTGTATGCGTTATACTTGATGACAAGGTTGTAATCTCCTCCCTTTTTCATCGTGATAGTATGGCGCATTGCTCCCGACTTGCTTACTGAGGTCTCAATAAATCCGTTGCCAGAGTGACCGAATACCGTGCTGCGCTGTCCGTAAGGGTCGAGTATGCAAGACACTGACTTGTAGTCCATATCCTCAGCCTCGATGATTACAGGGCCGAAGTAGTCCTCCGGCATTTTGGGCATGTCTTCCGTGAGGGCAGTGGATGGAAGGTAGTCGGTGGCGCGGCCTGTGGCATTTCCCTCGCACTTCACACTGATGTCAACCGGACCGTTGTGATTAATGTTGATAGTATATGTGCCTGTAGTCTCGTCCCATTCGTCGGAGTGGGTGAATGTGGCATTCACACGCTTTGTGGCAGTGTATGCAGGTCGTGACTTTGCCCCGGTGATAACAATCTTGTCGAGCACATTGTCAATGGTGTCGTTGCGGAAGTTATTAAGGTAGAAGTCGATGTGGTCGGCATATTCCCTAATGGCTCCCGAGGAGAGTTTGCCCCATGTCAACTGCAGTTTCTCGCAAGTGTTGTATTGCAGTGGAATGTCGGCACTTGCAGTGGTCTTCTTGTTGAAATATGTATATGGAGTATAGGTAATCAACTGGTTGCGGAATCTTGACACGAAGAGGTCGCCGGTGCTGATTTCAGGATATTGCGTGTTGAAGTCATTCTTTTTTGCAGTTTCGTTAGGCCAGGCCGACGTACGCTTTGACTTCTTCACCTGTACGGGTATCGACTTTGCCAAGTCGTCATAAAGTCCGATACATACAGGTATTGTGGCATAACGTCCTGTCTTCTTGTAATAGCAGAAATTATCCAACCATTGTCCGTTTCCACGGTTGAACGGGTCACTTTGTTTGTATATGTTGTCGTAGAGCGTGCCCCATGACACGTATTTGTCCTCGTCGCTACCATTGGTAACGTCATTGACGACAACAACCTTGGTCTTTCCCACTACTTCCTCACGGGTTGGAATATACAGTGAGCCGTCGAGAATCTTTCCCCACATGTCGATCCATACGTTAGGGAAACCGTCGAAGTAACCCCAGTTGCGACGCTGGAAACCATCCACCTTAGTGTTGCTGAGGTTCTTGAAGTCCTCTGTCCATATAAGTTCAGGACCGTCCCATACAGCTCCGCCATTGACGCATGTCTGCTCCATTACGGGAGCAATACCTGCGGAGATAGGATATTTCATACCATGATTATCCCCCGCCAGTGAACTGAGCGCACCGTTCCAACCACAGTTGTCGTAACGCACTCCGTAGTTGTTTGCCAATCCTGAGATAAACGGAGATATGGTGACACTCTCGTTGTTATACCAGCATGACGAGGTGGTGTATTTGTGGAGCCAAAGTATAGCCTCGGGATATTTTTGGCATGCCTCAAACAACTTTCCATTGCGCTTCATCATGCCGTTTGGCGAGAGATGATGCGACCAGATGTTGCCGCAGAAGCTGATAGTGAGCAGTCCGCCATACTTGTGTGACATTTCCACTAACTTTGCAAACAGGGCTATGCGTTCCACATCGTTGGCCGAAGCTGGATTGTCGGTGTCATTGAATCCCCAGAACTGTTCGGCAAAGTTCCATCCGAGGAAGTTCGGATAGCGTTTGAAGAAGTATTCGTAGGTGGCAAGGTCGGAATCGAGCAGGTGTCCCATACCGCCACTTGCAGGCTGCAGCATAAACCACATGTTGTTATGTTGGCATACCGATGCCCATGACTTGTATGTCTGCACGGCATCCTGGGGCATCTTATACACCATTTTCTCCTTGTCGTATTGGCACGACATGGAGATGTTCATACATACGTATGGCCTGATTTCATCGGGCATAAGGTCGATAATCTTCTGTGGGTCGGCCTTGTTCCACACGTCAATATGCACAAGCCACAGCGGGTGGCGTGAGTCAATGGGACGGCGCTCTTGTGCCGTCGCGGAGATGCTTGCGATTAGGAGCATCATCATCAGTAGGGTTTTCAGTCCCTGAGTAGCTTTAAGTTTCATATTCATACAAAAAAAAATAAATGATTCGATTGATTTACGTGCAAAGTTAGTTATTATATTTATATTATAAGGTGAAAAAAGTATCAAATGTTTTTTGTTTTTCCGAAATGTAACAAATCTACAACAAAATGAGCTGATTCTGGGTTTTCGGCTATTGTGAAATGGCGTAATTTGACAAATGTAACATCTATGTAACATATATAAACATTCTCATTGGTTTATACTATGTTTTTAGGGGTTGAAATGATTTCCTTATCACAACCAAGCGCGGAAAGGAAGGAAAGGCTGTGGTCAACCTCAAGGCAAACATGACAGGTATCAAGGAAGTTTCGCTCAAGGAAGTCATCAAGGCTCAGCAGTTCAGCCTCGCCGGTTTTTTTGTATGCAAAACAATCAATAAAAATTAATAAATGCTTGGTAGTTCGGGATTTTTTGTATATCTTTGCACCCAAAAGAAAGGATTATATGGACAGTAACAGTATTATACGATTTGACTGGGCAGCAAAAAGGATGCTTAGAGACAAGGCCAACTATGCGGTATTAGAGGGTCTTGTCACTGTGTTGTTGGGTGAGAAGATTACTATTACACAGCTTCTTGAAAGCGAAAGTAATCAGGAAACGTCGAGCGACAAGTTCAATCGTGTTGACCTAAAGGCCATAGACAGTAAGGGTGAGATAATATTGATTGAGATTCAGCTGACACGTGAATGGTATTATCTTCAGAGAGTGCTGTATGGCGTGTCGAAGGCCATCACAGAACATATCTCACTTGGCTCTACATATAAGGATGTGAAGAAGGTATATTCGATAAATATACTTTATTTCGACCTTGGCAAGGGCAGTGATTTCCTGTATCATGGCACAACCTCTTTCGTAGGAGTGCATACCAAAGACCAGCTTATCATACGCAAGCGCGATGACAAAGTAATCAAGGAGATGAAGCCTTCAGAGTTTTTCCCTGAGTATTATCTCATTAGGGTAAATGAGTTTAATGATATTGCGAATACTCCCATAGAAGAATGGCTCGATTTCCTGAAGAACAACCATATCAAGGATGATACCCAAACTCCAGGTTTGCGCGAGGCTAAGGAGCAACTGCGTATTATGCAAATGAACGAGGAGGAGCGTAGGGCATACGATGATTACCTGGACACCATACGTACTCAGGAAAGTGTTCTCGACACATATCGCACGGAGGGTCTCATAGAAGGTCGTGCGGAAGGTCGTGCGGAAGGTCGTGCGGAAGGTCGTGCGGAAGGTCGTGCGGAAGGTGAATTAAACAAGGCAATGTCGGTTGCAAGAGAAATGAAGAAATTGAAAATGGGAATAGATGTTATAAGTCAAGTCACAGGACTATCAGAATCAGAGATAAATAGTATTGAATAGAATTACCCATATATATCCCGAATTGCAACGGCAATTCGGGATTTTTGTATCATTATAAACTGTTGTTTTTGCCTTTTTTAACAACCATTGGTGCAAGGTCTTGCTATTATACTCATTTAAGCAGTAGAAAGCAAGACCGTTTTTTATTAATCTTATAATTATATTTAAACATTTAGACCATGAAAAAGATTTTTAGTTTGACGAATGTGTTCGTCGCAGTGATGATGTTAGGATGCACTTTGGGTTTCAGCTCTTGTAGCGATGATGACGATTCACCAGAGTTTACCACTGACCCTGTTGAAATCACAACAAAGACAATGTACGGAAGCTATCAGGGTAAGATGACAACGACAGCTATTGAGGCACAGGATGACGCTCCGGCGGGGGTGGATATAACAGCTACTGTGGCCAACGATTCCGTATGCTTCGAGTCTTTCCCCGTGAAGGATCTCATCGTGTCGATTCTTGGTGACGAGGAGATTGCCGACAATATCATCAGCGCGCTTGGTGATGTAAGCTACAAGGTTGCCTATACTCCGACCCTCACTCCTAAAAAGGACTTCATCAATATGGAGTTTAAGGCCGAGCCTTTGAAGCTCGCCTTGACCATGCCTTCCACCAATGAGGGTGAGGAAGCCCAGACCATGATTATTGAGGTTGAGATTGAGGCTGCCGAGGAAGGCAAATACACTGTTGAAGACGGCAATCTCGCATTTGCCATCAGTGCCACAAAGGTATTCCTTGGCGAGGGAGAGTCAAAGGTTGAGTTCCCCGGTTTTGCTCCAACCCGCTTCGCCTTCAGTCTCAACCAGAACAAGGTTGTCCATCATTCAGGATTATAGTCTATACATACTTAATTTACTTTTAGTACTTTTTGGGATAATTCATTGGGTGCACCACTGCGAAGTGGTGCACTTTTTGATTCATATAACATTTGGTGACAGCCTTCGGAGTCGTCTGCAACAGCCATTATCACCCTTAATTTGCCAACTACGATTTCTCCAGTGTCTTCCGGGATAATTTCACCTTTGTCGATGCGCAGCCACTGGGAGCGTGGGCGTCCCGCCCGCGGCTTATGCGCAGCCCTCGCCGCCGTAGGGTCTTACCTCGTGTAAGACCGCATCCCTTCGTTTGTTTCTTTTTAGTGGCAATTTGCCCAACTATGCATGTTTCTACTATATATAGTTAATAACTTGAGTAAATATCTTAACTGTATATATACTTATCAAAGAGATTGTTGGTGTCATCTTCTGTTTCCATGTTATTTTAGGTGTTTTTGGATGCAAATATTCAACAAACACAGCAGAAATATTAGGAAATGAGCAAATAAATCACTGTTTTTTTCATAAAATAGCCCATGAAGGTAGGGTGTTCAAAATAGATATTAAAATCTGCTCAAAAAAGTGTCTGTTTTCA
>SAMEA3663208__coassemble_271_pt1 | contig 19291 bp, 15 predicted proteins | sample SAMEA3663208__metabat2_low_PE_010 | metagenome-assembled genome bin SAMEA3663208 (sample SAMEA3663208) | pig gut metagenome | biome: pig gut; feature: pig-associated habitat; material: faeces | place: China | collected 2013
AGACCGTCAAGGCGGATTAGAGCCTATCCCACCAACGAGAAAAGCGGAAGAACCCCAAATTCAACGATTTTATCACATTGATAACTGAATATAATTGTCGTTGGATGATTATCGTATGAGTCGTAAAATGCGCTTACTTCATTCTTTTTACAGTCATGTGTATTATATTCTCTATGGTCAAACACATACCATTTGTCATCCTTTTTACCCAACAAAAATGACACTTTATGCTTTTCTTTTAGTACTTCTATCGCAGGAATAGACGTATATCCATCCCAGTCTTCGGGATAAATACCTCTTTCGAAATAAGTTCCGTCATAGAAATCTATGGAGTCTATTATATCGTATGGATTGTTATCGAATTCATTCTTTGTGTTTCTAAGATAGTATTTATGAGATAGAATTTTATATTTTGAATTAAATTCATCACAAGTAAACGAGTATGTAATATTGCCATTATCATCATATTTATCACATTGCATATAATTTCGTTTAATCACGAAATACACATTTGTGATTTCGAAATATCCATCGCTATAACCAAGTTGATCTGCAGCTGCTTCAACTAAATCATCATCAGAATATTGATTGCCCCAATTTGAATATATGGCATCATATTTACATGGAATAATTTCCTTAAATTCAATTGTTGCTGTAGGCGAATCGAAGTGTTTCTCAAACTGTGTATTAACTATACCATATTTGTAACCTTCATGATTATTTCCAAGATTAACTATAGAATAATTGTTGTACAAATAATCATCATCCTCATACGCCGATGGATTATTGTGATTATAATATCTCTTTGATACTTTTGCTACTATTCGATATTTTGTATCAACAATTACTCTTCCATCAAGGTTCACAGTACCCCACCTCTCGTTTTTGCACACAAAATAGCCATCTTCTGCCTCATTGACTTTATCATAGATAAATGGTAATACTATAGTAGCATCAAATCTTATTAGTCCCCATTTGTTTGACAATGAATCTTGTGCCCAAATAGCCTTACTTGTGTGATATCCAAAATTTAAATGGGTTAATGGTAAGATAGTTTCTCTATATTTATTAATTATCCCATGTTTCTTTTGCTGTGACACATCATAATAGCCTGCGACCTCATCTATAGGAAACGCTCTATCATATTCGGTAAATACTTTTTCTCCGAAATTATCAATTATTCCACTAAACATACCGTCATTCCATGTGCTTGTGACTTGGTCATTTTGAAAAAATACTTTGTTGCCATATACTGGTTGTACCACAACATTACCAGTTTTATCCAAACACCCCCATTTTCCTCCTGATATAAAGAACCCCGTTAGATCATCTTTCAATAAGGTTCCACCAATATTGAACGGGATATAACCACATGCGTCAATGTCTGGATCACGATGCTGTCCCATTGGTAATAAATTGTAGTTGTAGGGAAGGTCTATCCATGACTCTCCTGTCATGGAATTAAGAATGTCATCATTTACAGATATAATTCTCCAATTGTCACCAACGTAAATCCAGGATACTTCTCTTGCAGAAATATCTTTTCTTCTTTTTGCTTCATTTCCTGTTTTAAATATATCTGCTAATGATTCCTCTAATAGATGCTCTTCCTCATCAGATTCAATTCTATATTTGATAGATTTCAGTCTGATATCATCTTTTCTAAAATCGATAATATAAGTGCCCTTGCGCAGCTCCAACTTAAAAATGGAATTAGGCAAAGCTTCTCCTACTTGCTCTAAATCGCAATAGACAAGGCATTGAATATCTACTAATATTTTTAATGTTGAACTCATATCATTTCTTTTTTTGAAACGTCATACATCTATCTTACAATTCTCTTCTGGAATAAGAATATCATATCCTTTAGTAGAATTCCAGATTATTTCCGTGTGATTTATGTCAAGAAGGGAATAATCAAGCAGCCCATTTCCATATAATAATTTGGGGACATCCTCAGAATGTGTATTTAAGTTCTTAACCATCTTCTTGAATATATTAACGTCGGTATCTTCAGTTCTCGAATTCAAGATGATATATTTTAAGGCTTTACCATAATCTAAGTATTCCTCTCTCTTGAGGTTTGGACAATGTTTAATAAGTCTATACTCTTGTTCGTGCTCCCATTCTTTTCGCTTGTTAAAGAATAACTTCTTGGCTTGTTCCTGTATGTCACGTTGGATACCATGAGGGTCATTAGAGTTTGTAATATAAAACGATTCTACAGCATTTGATTGTATATTTTTATTATATGTTAGGAGAATTGCTTATTTCATTTATTATATAGTGTTTAACCTGTTGCGTTAATCAAGCAGTGTTATTAATCAATCTTCTCCATCGCCTCCTTAGGTATATACGCCGTAGCTACCAAGCACCCGCTGAACAGCTCTACTATCACTCGCTGCTGTCCGGCTATGCGAGCCACTCTGCCTTGTATGCCTTCGAAATCACCTTCTGTTACTATGACATGGTCTCCTAATTTGTATTGGATGTTCTCTGATGTGACAGGAATGATGTGAGGGTTCTTTATGGATGTCAACTTGATGAAGTTGTCCATGGCTTCATTGCGGATGATGAGGGGAGGATTGCGGTCGGGATTGTCTTGGCGATAAGAGGTGTGGTCGTAGTAATAGCTCAACAGGGGACGCGACTCGATGGAGTTCACGTTCTTGTCGTGGAGCATTGCATCGACTTCTTCCTGTGACGAGTGGACGAAAATAAAGGACGGGATAAGAGGCTCGGTGACAATATGCTTCTTGCCATGCTTTGTAATTTGTTTATAACGCATCGGGACATAACACTCTATATTGCGGGCATCGATAATCTCATTCGCTTTAAATACCCTGCCGTATGACACTCTCAATACAAACCATTGATTACTATGCTTATGGACATTCTCTACCGACACCCCATCCTTGTCTTTTTGGATGGAGGGCGTGCTGGATGTAACTTCAGCACTGTGACACATTGAGCCGGTGTCAGTCGGTCGCCCATTATACAATGAAGCGTCAGTCTTGATAGACTGAGAATCCTTTTCTTCCACTGCTATCGTCAGAGGTTATGTTTTTTAGAGCGACTTATCTTGGATAAGAGTTGTCGCTTTAAGGCTACAAAGATATACAAATTATTGCAGACACTCGCATAAATAGACGAAAATCTGCAATTTGATGATGAAAAAAAATGTGTTTTAGTTCAATTATAGAGGAAAAACTAACATGTTTTTATGGTTATTGCTAACTTTTCTCCGAACTTTATATGGTTTTCTCCGAACTAAGTCCTGCTGTTTCCGAACTTTCTTGGTTTTCTCCGAACTAGTTCCCGAACTTTTACTTGTGTTCCCGAACCTGTTCCCGAACTTTTTGGCTTGTGTTCCCGAACCTGTTCCCGAACTTTTTGGCTTGTGTTTCCGAACTAGTTCCCGAACGTTTCATAGTTGTTCCCGAACCTGTTTCCGAACTTGTCACATTTTCTCCGAAGTTTCCGTAGTAGTTTCCGTAGTAGTTTCCGTAGTTAGATTACTTTTCTGACCACCTTCGTCTTTCTAATTCGTAATTGATGTTAGTATGACATAGATTGGAGAAGCTACTCGTTAGTTTCTTTTTTAGGAATCACAATCACCCAACGTCCATTCTTAGCCTTACCTTCACGAATAAGAATCCCTTTATCTTGTAGAGTGGCAAGGTCTCGTTTCACTGTTCTGAGTGATACAGACAATAATTCTGACATTGCAGAAGCAGGTAGAGATGTATCTTTTGCTAAAAGAATACAAATCTTTTTTTGCCTTTCTGTTAATTTCAAAAACATAACATCGGTGACATTATCGGTGACATTAACGGTGACATTATCGGTGACATCCGTCTTTTCCTCGCTCTTTTCCTCACTTGTGGAATCAGCATGGCTCTCTTTAAATAATGTATAGGTTGTCCAGCGATTCTTGTTTTCCTTGTTCAGCAGTTGCTTGGCCACCATCTGATGAAGAATTTTGCCTACTTCGATAGAGTTGAGGCCTAATAGCTGCTGCAACTCAGTGTTGCTGATGCTGTCGCCATTCCATACGTATGCCAATATCATTTGTTCCTCTGAGGTCATGTCATGGTATGCCTCCTCGCCATAGTGAGCTTTCATATCAATCAATACGCTTTCAGGCAATAGGCTAATCATGGGCATTGTAAGATCCACTTGTCTCAACTCGGTGCGGTCGAGCAAGGTGGGCTTGCGCCAATGCTCATCTTTCCATGCTCTCAGAATGGTGGGATAACCACTGCCGATGTTGTCGCCAAAGCCAATCATGCGCAACATGTTTTGGATGCGTGGATTGCGGGCTTTGGAGTTTCCGCCATTCATGATGTCTTCGATGGGGAGCTTTAGAGAACCGGGGTTGGAGAAGAGAAACTCTTTGTCGTGTTTTTCCACTTTCAGCACACCGGTGATAAATAGGTCGGCATGGATTATCATGTTCGTCATGGCTTCTCTCACGGCTTTATGGACAGGGGTGTCGTCTATGCGTTCCATCCCTTCGAGTTTGAAGGGGCGTTTCAGGTCTGCCGTGAGTTTCGGCATGACGCGGGTGAAGAAGTTGAAGAGATTGTTTTCCCATGTGCCGTCGTAGGTAAGGCGGTCGCTCCAACGGCTGTCACCTATAAGGTTCGTCTTGTCGATATAGTCCATGCGTATGTTGTCGAAGCGGTCGCGCACGGGAAGTCCCTTGCCGAACATCATCAGTCCTGCCATAGTTAGGCCTTCTCGTCGGGTAATACGGTCAGTGGTCATTCCACCCATGTTGCGTAGAAATTCCTTGTCGTCAAGATGATTGAAGACATGGTCCAAGTTGCTTATCTTAAAATGGTTGCGATAGGCATGAAGGGTGGGGAGGTCGATGTCGTTCATGTCGTAGTTTTCCAACATGAGACCATCGTTCCCGTTTTCATTAGCATCACGCAACATTGATTTCACTTCCTCGTCGGTACAATGATAGTCGCCCTCATAGTTTCGTTTGAAGCTGCCACTCAACAGGTTCTTGTTGATATAGACAGGGCGCATGGTGTAATTCGCCATTGGCACATGTATGGCGATGAGCGTCTTGCCTTCATAGTCGATACATTCCACATCGTCGTCAAACAGAATGTTGCGGCTCACCTTGTCGCTGTTGATAGTGTCCCAAAACGATTTGAGCATTTTGTCAGCATCAGCCACGCCTTTTATCTCAAACCTGTCTTCATCATATCTGTTACGATGTTCCTTGATTCCTAAGACAATGACTCCGCCAATGGTGTTGGCGAAAGCAGAATAGGTCTCCCACAGCGATTTGGGTAAATCGCCTGCGGCTTCCTTGTATTCTATGTTGATGCGCTCGCCATAGAGCATCAGGTCTTTGATATCGGTTGTAGTCATATTCATTCTATCATTTATAGCGACTTTTCTTCTAAAGAATTATCTGTTTAAGACTGCAAAAGTACAAAATAAATTGCAGAATTTTGTATAAATGGTTGAAAAATTGCAAAATAATAAGTAAAAAATGGCTTTTTGCAATTTTAAATGTTCATAAGGAGGCTGATTTGCTGACTAATGACGTCCTTGTTATAATGACGATTCCCCCAGTCAGCACGAATTTGGGCGATAACCCTTCACCCTTCATTTTTAGGGTGTAATGCGCTTATTATCAATAGGTTCGTGTCGTGTAGGGTTGAGCCAACCCTACATAACCCTACATAACCCTTCATATATGGGAAGGCAGGCTTTGGATGATGTAAAGCTATGCTTTAGGTGGGCTAAAGCATGGCTTTACGTGGGATAAAGTTATGCTTAGCATAGGCAGAAGCTATATGTGTGTGCTCTGTCAAGTGGCGACAGGCGCTCTGTCTCCCTATGGCAGGCTTCTGTCATCTTAGTGACAGAGCGGGCGAAGCCGTTAAGGATAGCCTTAACAGTCGGTATGAAGGGTTGTGAAGGGTAATGTAGGGTTGAGCCAACCCTACATTACCCTAATATATTGATATTCATATCGTTATGGGCAATTTGTGTAGGGTGTGGGGTTGACGGCTCAATTCTTCGGCTTCAGGCTCTCATTGCGATGGAATATCTCGATGCGCTCGCGGAACATGTCGCGGAGATTATCCGAAAAGAAGGAGGTGCAGATGCGCACTCCCTGCTGGGTGCTGCCCATCGTGTCGAGGGGGTAGACGGCTATGCCGTAGTACATCAGGGCACGGGTGAGCTCAAGGTCGTTCATGCCGGGATATTGCACTGTGAAATAGAAACCGTCGGCGAGGGGAGCGCCCATGTCGTTGTCATACACGAGATAGAAACCGTTGGCGAGGAGCACGTCCTTCATATACTTCGCCCTCCTGCCGTATTCCTTCACATCGTCGAGGAAGTTGTAGGCTCCGCTGCATGCTGCCTCCATAAGTGCCGCCATGGCGTGCTGCACACTGTGGGTGGTGCCGCTGGAGAAGGTGTACATCAAGCGGTTGGCAAAGAAATTGCCAAATTCTCCCACTCCGAAGTTCTCCTGCAACGGTGCGAAGACACGGTGATAGAGCTTGTCGCTTATGCAACTCACACCGATGCGCTGACCGGCATAAGAGAATGCCTTCGAGCCTGACACCGAGAGCATGTAGTTGTCGGTATAGCGTGCCACGGTCGCTTGATAAGGCTCTTGGTAAGGGTGGGAGAGGTCGCGGCGGAAGTCCATGGCAAAGTATGCGAGGTCTTCCAACACGATGAAGTCATATTGGGTGGCAAGTCTGCCTATGCCCTCAAGTTCGTGCTCGTTGAAGCATACCCACGACGGGTTGTTGGGGTTGCTATACACAATGCCGCATATATTCTCCTTCTGCACTATTTCCTCAATCTTGGAGATGAGAGCATCACCGCGATAACTGTGAACATCGAGACCGATGTGGCGTATGCCGATGACCTCACATTGGGTGGTCTGTACGGGGAATCCGGGATTGATGAACAGTACCGTAGGCTCACCCTTCTCGTTGGCGGTGAAGGCATGGTGCCAGATGGTGAATGCGGTGAATGTGCCCTGCATCGAACCCGTTGTGGGGATGCAGCACAGAGGGTCGATATCCACTCCGATAAATGCCTTGACGAATTCGGATGCCGCCTTCTTGATGCGCGGAATACCGCCGTTGGGAGGATAGATGGTGGCGCATCCGTTGGCAAGTGCCTCCTGCTCTGCCTTCATGGCGATGTCAGAGGGTTTCAGACCAGGCACTCCCATTTCAAGGTGAATCACGGTCTCGCCGGTCTTCTCCTCCAATATGCGCGACAGGCTCTGTATATCGCGTATTGTGGCTTCAGAGAAGTCACCGAGGCCCATCTGTTCGATGGCCTCGGTCACTATTTCGTAGTTTAATGGAGTCTTCATTCTTCACTATTCATTTAAACTGTCTCTTGTCATTCACGTGCTTTGCCTTACCGATAGAACGCTGGATGGAGCCTGGTTCCTTTATGTGGATGTTCGGCTTGATGCCCACCATTGATACGATGCGGTCGTAGAGCGGTTTGATATACGGCATCTGCTTCGACGGGTTGGGCGAGAAGAACTCGCTGCGCAGTTCGACGTCGAGGTCGAAGGTGTCCTCGTTGTTCTTGCGATCCACGGTGATGAAATACTGCGGAGTGAATGCTGGGAACTCGGTGAGGCAGGTCTCTATCTGACTCGGGAACACGTTGACGCCACGGATAATCATCATGTCGTCAGAGCGACCGAGGATGCGGTCCATACGCACAGCCGTACGTCCACACTCACACTTGTCGTAGATGAGGCGGGTGAGGTCGCGTGTGCGGTAGCGGAGGATAGGCATAGCCTCCTTGCAGAGCGAGGTGAAGACGAGTTCGCCAAACTCACCCGGCTCTACTGGTTCGAGAGTGTCGGGATTGATGATTTCGGGGAAGAACATATCCTCCCAGAGGTGAGTGCCGTTCTGGTATTCGCACTCGCCGCCCACACCGGGACCGCACATCTCGGTGAGTCCGTAGATGTCGATGGCCTTGATGCCAAGTCGCTCCTCCAGTTCCTTGCGCATACCCTCAGTCCAGGGTTCGGCACCGAAGAATCCCACCTTCAGCAGCAGGTCCTCCTTCTTCACAGTCTCGCTCTTCTCGATCACCTCGGCGAGGTGGAGAGCATACGAGGGAGTACAGCAGAGAACGGTAGAACCGAAGTCCTTCATAAGCATGATCTGCTTCTCGGAGTTACCGGCAGATGTAGGCAGCTGAACCGCACCGAGGAGTCCTGCTGCATCGTGCGCACCAAGACCGCCGGTGAATAATCCGTAGCCGTAGCTCACCTGCACGATGTCGCCCTTGCTCACGCCTCCGGCAGCCATCACACGTGCGGCACCCTCAGCCCACATGGCGAGGTCGTTCTTGGTGTAAGTGCCTACAACGGGCTTACCTGTTGTGCCGGATGATGCGTGGATGCGCACCACCTCGCTTTGGGGCACAGCCTGAAGTCCGAAGGGATATTCGTCCCTAAGGTCGTGCTTGGTGGTGAAGGGCAGACGATGGATATCGTCGATAGACTTGATGTCCTCGGGTTTGATACCCATCTTGTCCATCTTGCGGCGATAGAAAGGCACCTTCTCATAACATCTCTTCACTGTAGCAATCAGACGCTCGGTCTGAAGCTTTCTCATGGACTCGCGGTCCATGCATTCCATTGCTCTGTTTAAAATCATAGTTGTATATCTTTAATTTTTTAATTCTTTAATTTTTTAATATTTCAATTCCCTCTTGGTCCTATACGCCGACCCTGTGACAATGCAGATTAGTTCGCCATGCTGGTTGGTGACGCGCATCTCGCAGAAGGGCAGGCGATGGTGATTGAATGTCACCTCCGCCTCGGCTATGAGGGTGTCGCCCTCGTGAGCCGACTGCAGGAAGGTGATAGAGTTCTGTATGCCGAGCGTGATGATGCCCTGGTAGTTGGTAACTGCCGCAAAGGCAAGGTCGGCAAGGGTGAAGTAGGCTCCGCCCTGGCATACTCCCGCGGCATTAAGATGGCGTGCCTCCACGGTTATCTCCGCACGTGCATATCCCTCGCGCACCTCCGTGAGCTGCATCCCGTTGGTAGCCGCAAAGCGGTCGCCTTTATTCAGAAAGTCTTTTATATCATTCATATACTCAGAATTATTTATTTTAATTCTTATTTGTAGCACTTAAAAATGTTTTCCACACTTTCGCGCTTCATCTTCGGAGTGATGAGGCTCACGAGGGCTACCAGCACGAAGCCGCCAACCATTGCCACGGCACCGCAGTCGATGGGGTTCATCAGTGCATTGCCGAGCATCATGTTCACTACGGTCAGTCCCACGCCCCATACGAAGCAAGCCCATACGGCAAGACGTGTGACTCCCTTCCAGTAGAGTCCCAACATAAACGGGACGAGGAAGGCTCCCGCAAGGGCACCCCACGAGATACCCATCAGCTGGGCGATGAACTGCGGGGGATTGAGTGCAATCATCAGCGAGAGCACGATGAAGAACACTATCAGCACTCGCATCACAACCACCTTGCGACGCTCAATCTTCTCAGCCACAACATCGTCAATCTCGCCGCCTTCAACCTCACCGTCAGTCGATTTCTTGTCGCGATAGAAAAGGTCGAGGGTCATTGTGGATGATGAGGTGAGCACGAGAGATGCCAATGTTGACATCGAGGCAGAGAGCACGAGCAGCACCACAAGGGCGATAAGCACGTCGGGCAGTGTCTCGAGCATTGAGGGCACGATACTGTCGTAGGCATACTTATGCTTGGCGATGCTGAATGCCGGTTCGGGGAACAGGCGACCGAAGCTGCCGAGGAAATAGCATCCACCCGACACCACGAGGGCGAAGATGGTGGAGATTATGGTGCCGCGACGGATGGCCGACTCGTCGGTGATGGAGTAGAACTTACCCACCATCTGGGGCAGTCCCCATGTGCCGAGAGAAGTCAGTACGACAACGCCCAATAAACTGAGCGGAGCAGGACCGAACCATGAGGCGAAGTCGCCAGCCTGGAAGTTGGCAAACAGTCCCGACTTGTCCTCCAAGTCGTGAGCCGTGGGCACAGCTTCGCCCATCTTGTTGATGGCCTCCACGAGTCCGCCCTGACTGTTGAGCACTACGGCAATCACGGTGGTGATACCGAAGAGCATGATGATGCCCTGGATGAAGTCGTTGATGGCTGTGGCCTTATATCCTCCGAGGATGACATACACGGCAGTGAGCAATGCCATGATGATGGCGCAATATTCGTAGGGTATGCCGAATCCCATCTCGAAGAGTTTTGATATTCCCATATACACGCCTGCGGTATATGGAATAAGGAACACGAAGGCGATGATGGAAGCCACCACGCGGAGCCACTCGTCGTCATAGCGTGTGCCGAAGAAGTCGGGCATGGTGCGGCTCTGTATGTGCTGGGTCATGAGTTTGGTGCGCCTTCCGAGCACCAACCATGCCAATAGCGAACCGATGATGGCGTTGCCCACACCAATCCATGATGCCGACAAACCGTATTTCCATCCAAACTGTCCGGCGTAGCCAACGAACACCACTGCCGAGAAATAAGACGTGCCGTAGGCAAATGCCGTGAGCCACGGGCCGACAGAACGGCCACCGAGAACAAATCCGTCAACAGACTTAGCCTGTTTTCTTGAATATACTCCCACTGCCACTGTGATGCAGAGGAAGATTATTGTCAATAATATCTTTATAAACATAATTCCTAATCTTTGTATCCAAAAAAAATCTTTGTTCCTTTGTTTCTTTGTGTTTAAATAAAAAAACTCTGTATCTCCGTGCCTCTGTGTTTAGATTAAAACGCCACCTGTATCTGCGTCTGTATGATGCTCTGGTTAGCCCCTTCAAGCACCTTCATCGCGTCGCTGCGCATGCTATATGTGTATTGCGCCTGCAAGCGGCATTTCTTGAATATCCAGTATTGCACACCCGCCATGAGGTTGGTCTTTTTCAATCCCAAGTCGGTGTTGTAGTTCATGTAGTCAGCCATCCACACGAGGTCGAGACCCTTGTAGAGTGGGATAGAGGATGACACGTATGCACCAAAGCTCTTGCAGTCGCCGTCCTTGCCACCGAGCACCTCAGTGCGCACCATGGCACAGCGGTTCTTATAGAAATCATTGCCTGTAGCCTTCGACTTCCACTCCGCACCGGCGGCATAGCGGTTTTGGCGGTATATATCGCCCACATTCACCGTAGGGTTGTACTTGGAGTCAGCCACGGCAGTGCCGTAACCAAGTTGTCCTGATACGGAGAGACGGAAGTTGGGCACAGGCTTGTATTCTAATTTTCCAATCACGTTCTTGCGGTTGTCACGGTCGGCGGCATTGGTCTGTCCGCCGTTTACCACCTCAAGCACATATCCCAACTTGTCGTTGAAGAGGTCGCCATACATCATGAGTCCCATGTCGCGTCCGGCGGGATTGCCGATGAGCGGGTCATATCCGCAGAGCCAGAACACTCCCTGCGCCATCGGGCCGATGCTCTCAAGCACGCACGGCGACATCGGGTTCTCCATCGTGTATTCAATCTTAGACTGTCCGAAGCGCAGTTTGAATGCCTTCGACGGGCGGTATTCAAGGTAGTACTCCTGCATGTCCTTGAGTTTGAACTCATGCATGAAGAAAGCATAGAACTCGGGCGTGATTTCCGCGCCCACCATCAGTACGACACGCTTCATGTCGAAGGTGTTCCGCTTCTCGCCCTCCTCGGGCAGGGTGGCTGTGTATCCAGCCTGTGCATAACCGCGCACCTTCACTCGCGAGGCCAGTTCCTTGGCCCAATAGTTAAGGTCTTTTCCCTCATTGACATTTTGTGTCCCGTTGACATCTTGTGTCTCTGTTGTTTCCGCTATCGTACTCATAGATATCAGTAAAGCAGCGAAGGTAATGAAAATTTTTCTCATCAGTATGTTTTGGTTTAAAATTAGAAAAAATCGTTATAGTTGCAAGGACGCTTTTTATGCGTCCTTGAGTTCCGTCTCGGTGATGTAGTCCAGTTTTTCGAGCATCATCACTTCCTCCGCCTTGTCGTTGTTGTCGGCGCGGAAGACTACGATGCCGTGGCCTCCGAACATAAACGAGTACATATACTTGATGTCCACGCCCGACTTGGTGATCTTTGCCACCACTTCTGCCGCTGCCCCGGGTTTGTTGTCAGGAAGCCGGATGGCATACACGTTGGATATTGTGGCGGAGATGTTCTTGTCGCGAAGCATCTTGAATGCCTTTTCTGTGTCGTTGCATATCAGGCGATAGATACCGAATCCGTCGGTGTCGCCCAATGTGCTCACCACGATGTTGATGCCGTTGTCTCTCAGCATCTCGAGAATCCTGAGCAGCGCACCGCTTCTGTTCTCGATAAATATAGATAATTGTTTTATAGTCATAATTCTTGATGTTTTAACACAGAGACACAGAGTCACAGAGGTGATGTTTTTTTTAAAGTTTTAAGAAGATACAAAGATAAAACTCTGTGACTCCGTGACTCTGTGTTCAGTTATTATTTGTACACGGTTCTCTTGTCGATAACTCTCACGGCCTTGCCGTCGCTTACGGGCAGTGTGCCCTTGGGCACGAGCTTCACTATCGGCGTGAGAAGGATTTCGTCCTTCAGTGCCCTGGTGATTGACTTCTGCAACGCCGTCAGACGCTGGTAGTCATCAGTGAAGAGCTGTTCGAGTTCCACCTCCACGGTCATGTTGTCGTTGTTCTCGTCGGTTGTGAGGGTTATGAGATAGTTGTTGGCGAGTTCCTTGAACTGCATCAGTATCTTCTCAATCTGTATGGGGAAGATGTTCACTCCACGCAGCACCATCATGTCGTCAGAGCGTCCGCGCATACGGTCGAGGCGCACATGGTTGCGTCCGCAGGGGCATGAGCGTCCCAACACCCTCGTGAGGTCGCGTGTGCGATAGCGCAACAGCGGCATTGCCTCGCGGCATAGGGTGGTGAGCACCAGCTCGCCGATCTCGCCGTCGGGCACTGGTTCAAGTGTCTCGGGGTCAACGATTTCCACGATATAGTAGTCCTCCCAGAAGTGAAGTCCGTTCTGCTCCTTGCACTCGAATCCCACACCGGGACCGCACATCTCCGACATGCCGAATGAGTTGTATGCCTTCACTCCCATCATATCCTCGATGCGCTTGCGCTGCTCCTCGGAGTGAGGCTCGGCACCTATGGCAAGCACCCTCAGTTTGGTGTCCTTGCGAGGGTCGATGCCCTGTTCCACCATCACCTCGTGCAGGCGGGTGACGTATGACGGTACGGCATGCACTGCGGTGGTGCCGAAGTCGGTCATGAACTTAATCTGCCTCAGCGAGTTGCCTGCGGCGGCAGGAATGGTGAGCATACCGATGCGCTCGGCTCCATATTGGAATCCAAGTCCGCCGGTGAACATTCCGTAGCCGGATGAGTTCTGGAACACGTCGTCGGGGCGCAGTCCCACCATCCACAGGTTGCGTCCCACCTGGTTAGCCCATTCGTCGAGGTCTTTCTGCGTATGCAGGATGACGGTGGGGTTGCCGGTTGTGCCAGATGACGAGTGCAGACGCACACATTCCGTCAGAGGTGCCGAAGCAAGACCGAAGGGATAGTTGTCGCGCAGGTCCTGCTTGGTAGTGAACGGGATGCGACGTATGTCATTCACGGATGTGATGCTCTCGGGGGTCACTCCCGCCTTTTCCAGTCGTTCGCGATACACTGGATTGTTCATGCACTGCTTGATGGTGGCCTTGAGCCTTTCCACCTGCAGTTTCTCAATCTCCTCCCTCGACATCGTCTCAAGCTGAGGGTCGAGGTATTCCGATTTCCAGTCGGGTAATTCTTTTCTGTACATAGTTTTTCCACAGATTTACACAGATAATAATTTTAAGTCGATTATCACAGATTATGTTTTGGCACGGAAATCCACGGCATTTTCAAAGACACGGCTTTGGCTCCGCATTACTTTAATATTTTAATTCTTTAATATTTTAATTCTTTATACGGCTTGCTGTTCGCAAGTTCACGGCTTAATTAGTCTTAGAGCCAACGAGCCGTGTTAATCCGTGGTTAAAATAATCTGTGTTAATCTGTGGGTTTTCCACCCATGTCAAACGCTTTGAGGTTGGCCTCCACTACAGCCTCGCCCTTGCGTGCGAAGATAGTGGCGACGGCTTCACGAAGTGCCTCAGAGGACAGGATCTCAATGTATTTCGCAGCCATGCCGAGCAGTACCACATTGGCAGAGCGGGCAGAACCCGCATCCTTTGCCACAGCCTCGATGTCGAGCATCACCACCTTGTTGGGCAGTGCATTCAGCTCGTCAAACAGAGCCTGCTCCTCGGGATAGTTTGGGATGTTGACGAATGGCTTGTTGCTGGTCACTATCACTCCGTCCTTTGCCAAATAGGGCAGATAGCGCAGAGCCTCCATCGGTTCCATGGAGATAATCACGTCGGCACCACCCTGCGGGATGAGGTCGCTGTAGATAGTGTCAGTTGACAGGCGCAGGTTCGACTGCACGTCGCCGCCTCGTTGGCTCATTCCGTGCACCTCAGCCTGCTTCAGGTTGAGGTTGGCCTTGGTGGCAGCCTCGCCTATGATTGTGGCGATGGAGAGGATGCCTTGTCCTCCCACACCGCAAAGTATAATGTCTTTCTTCATCAGAATCAATTATAAAAATGAATAGAAAAATCCACTCTTGAGACTATTTATCTCCCCTCTCTTTTGGAGAGGGGTCGGGGGTGAGGCTTCTTTTCCTCTCCCTCGCGTGTCTTGCCGCCGTCTGTATGCACTCACGGCGCGGGATGATTACTGATACTCCGTTGTATTCAATCTCCTCGCGGATGGTGCGTGTTATCTCCTCCATGTTCTTGGGCAGAGGCACCACCACTCTCACATGCTCCGGCTCAACGCCAAGACCTATGCAGATGGCCTCAAACTTGTTTGTTCCTGCCGAGTCCTGACCACCTGTCATACCCGTGGTGAGGTTGTCGGAGATAATCACCGTGATGTTCGACTTGTCGTTCACTGCGTCCAACAGTCCCGTCATTCCCGAGTGGGTGAACGTGGAGTCGCCGATGACGGCAATGGACGGGAACAATCCAGCGTCGGCAGCACCCTTTGCCATAGTGATTGACGCACCCATATCCACGCAGCTCGACAGAGCCTTGAACGGAGGCAGCGCACCGAGTGTGTAGCAACCGATGTCGCCGAAGATGCGGTGGTCGGGATATTCCTCAGCAACCTTGTTGAGGGCGGCATACACGTCGCGGTGTCCGCATCCCTGGCACAGCTGCGGCGGGCGGGCAGCAAGGTTCTTTGCCTGAGGCAGAATCTTGGGAGCCTCCACACCGAGTGCGGTAGCCACCGAGTCGGGCGTAAGCTCACCAGTGCGGGGCAGTGCGCCGGTCAGTCGGCCGCATACTGTATATCCCGTTCCGAGCATAGCCTTCACGCTCTCCTCCACCACGGGTTGTCCGTCCTCGACGATGAGCAGTCGGCCGCTTTCCTTGGCGAGCATCTCTATGCGCTGCTGGGGCAGTGGATATTGCGACACCTTCTCTATATTAAATAAGGTGCGCTTCTCCTCGGGCAACTGCTCCAGGGCTTCCTTCACGTAGTTGTAGCCAATACCGCAGGCAATGATGCCCGTCATCTGCTCCTTGTCCACACCCTCACCGTATTCGCTGCGGTTGAACATGGACATGTTGCTTGCCATGAGCATGTCGTCCTGCTTGTCGATGAGCGCGTCGTATTTCTTGCGGGCGATGCCAGGCAGCAGCACCCATGCGTCGGTGGATATGTTGATGTCGTTTTCCTCGCGGGCGTCACGCACTACAACTCCGGCGCGCGAGTGTGCCAATCGTGTCACAACCCGCAGCAGCACCGGTTCCTTGATTTTCTCCGAGAAGTCGAATGCGGCAGCCATCATGTCGTAAGCCTCCTGCTGGTTGGAAGGCTCGAAGATGGGCAGCAGTGCAAACTTGCCGTAGAAGCGCGAGTCCTGCTCGTTCTGGCTGGAGTGCATCGAGGGGTCGTCGGCGGCAAGCACCACCAGTCCTCCCTGCACACCGGTTATGGCACTGTTGATGAATGCGTCGGCACACACGTTCATACCCACATGCTTCATGCACACCAATGCGCGCTTGCCGGCATACGACATGCCGAGAGCCGCCTCCATGGCAGTCTTTTCATTGGTACACCATCGCGAATGTACACCGCGTTCCTTTGCGAGCGGGTCATTCTGAATGAATTCGGTAATCTCGGTAGAGGGAGTGCCGGGATAGGCATACAGGCCGCTGAGTCCTGCGTGTATGGCTCCCAATGCTATTGCCTCGTCGCCGAGAAGAAGTCTTTTTTCCATGTTGCTCTTATATATTTTTTTTTATTTATAATATTCAGATTGTCATGATGATACATCATAATCGGCGCAAAGTTACACATTTTTATTCAGAAAAACGACAAATTATCAGATTTTTTTTGTAATTTATATGGTTTTAGTTATAAAAGGCGTATAATTATAGAATTTTCACTTTAGTTTAATAATGTCCTTCCATCTTGTTGTTGGATTTCCGCTGCGATGGTCATGGCGTATGGCATTAGCGAAGATGTCTGCCTTGCCTGTGGCGGCATTGGTGTTGTATTGCTGCGCACCAAGCACCACGGTTTCTGTGCCATATATGCGGTTGACGCGGTCGATGGCTTCGTCGAGACAACGCAGACGGGCGTATTTCTCAGGGGCGATGTCGAAGAGGTCGTGCTGCACGGGAGTGTCGGGAGTGACACCCATGACTATCACGCCTGCCTTCTTGTATCTGTAGCCCGGGATGAAAATGCCGCGGAGTGCCTCCTTGGCGGCTTGCACTATAGTGACGGTGGAATTTGAAGGGGTGGCAAGCGTAACCTCGGCAAAGTTGGAATACTGAGGCAGGTCCTCACGGAAGAAGTTGGTGTGGGCGAATACCGCCACCACCGATGCCACACTGCGCTGCGAGCGCAGTTTCTCGGAACAGCGTGCAGCATAGTTGGAGATATGGGTGTAGAGGGTGTCGAGGTCATCCACCATACCATTGAAGCTGCGACTGGTGCAGATGCTTTTTTTGGCGGCATACTCCTCATCGGGTACGCAGTCCTTGCCGTTCAACTCAGCCCACGTGCGCCATATCGTGACATTGCGGAAGGTGGCGTTCACCCAGTCGCCGTGGAGGGCGGAGAAATCGTATGCCGTCTTCACCCCCACATTTGCCAGTCGTGCGGCATAGCGCCGTCCCACACCCCATACCTCATCCACTGGGTAGAGCTTGAGGGCCTTTTGCCTTTTTTCATCATTGTCGATAAGGCAACAATGATTATATCCCGAAATCTTCTTGGCGAAATGGCTTGCCACTTTGGCAAGGGTCTTGTTGGGGGCAATGCCTATGCTCACTGGCATGCCAACCCACTGTTTTATCTTTTTGTGTAGCCGTTCCCCCCAATCCTTGAGATCGACATTGTCGGTGTCGGGGAATTTCACGAAACACTCGTCGATGCTGTATCTGAAATACGAGGGAGCCTCGCTACGTATGATATCCACCACACGGCCTGTCATCTCGCCATACAGCTCATAGTTGGAGGAGAAGACGGCAATCTTCCTGCCCGGGAACATCTGTTCCAACTGGAAATAAGGTGTTCCCGCCTTTATGCCCATAGCCTTTGCCTCGTTGCTGCGTGCCACCACACAACCGTCGTTGTTGCTCAGCACAACTACGGGTTTCCCCTCCAAGTCAGGACGGAAAACCCTCTCGCACGACACGTAGCAGTTGTCGCAGTCTATGATACCATACATCGCCATATTTTTATACGCAAATAATGTTCAAACACAGAGTCACGGAGTAACAGATTTTTTTATTATTCTCTGTGCCTCTGCAACTCTGTGTTGAATTTATAAAGTCTCAAATGTGCGTATTAGATGCACTACCACTCCCCACACCTCGAAGTTGTCGCCTGCCTCGACGCGGAAGACGGGGAAGTCCTTGTTGGCGGGACGCAGTTCCACATAGCCATCACTCTTGTGGGTGAGGTCGAGATATTTCATTGTGAACTCCCCGTTCCAGAATGCCACGACAATCGAACCGTCGTGCGGCTGTACGGCGCGGTCGATAATTACCCTGTCGCCGTCGAATATTCCGGCGTCCTTCATCGAGTCACCTGTGACATCTCCATAGAACGATGCCTCAGGATGGCGAATATAGTCGCGGTTGAAGTCCAGACGGTCATGCTTATAGTCGTCGGCAGGCGAGGGGAATCCTGCCACCACCGACGCATGTTCGAGTTCCAGTTTAGAGGTGAAGTCACCCCTGAAGAGTTTAATATTTCCCATTTATTGTGCCAATTACTTAAATGTGCTGCAAATTTACGACAATTCCATCATACTCCCAAATGATTCACTGATTTTAACGTTTTAAAAGATTTATGATATTTATTTGCTGAATTGTTGCGTATGTTGGGAAAATGTGCTATCTTTGCACCCGCTTTTACGAAATGATTGATAGACAAGATGGATACATTTATGAATATTACCGTGGAACAGGTGATTGAGTTCTTGGGGACATTCGCATTCGCCATATCGGGCATCAGGCATGCGGCGGAGAAAACCTTCGACTGGTTCGGGGGATATGTTTGCGGCATTGCCGTGGCTATTGGCGGCGGAACGATTAGGGACGTGATGCTCGGCACTACGCCGTTTTGGATGACCAGCCCGTTTTATATGCTTTGCACGGCATTGGCGTTGGTGGTCGTGGTGGTGTTCTCGCGGTGGATTGAGAGGCTGAAGAACGCGTGGTTTGTGTTTGACACCCTGGGTCTGGCGCTGTTCACCATTGCGGGAATACAGAAGAGCGTGGCGTTCGGGCAGCCCTACTGGGTGGCGATTATCATGGGATGTATCACGGGTGCCGCGGGCGGAGTTATACGCGACATCATGCTCGTGAGGGAACCGGTGATATTCCACAAGGAGATTTACGCCATGGCGAGCGTGACAGGCGGAATGGCATACTGGCTGACGATATACTTGGACAACAGTGTGGAGCTGTCGGCGATAATCAGCTTCACGGTGACATGCGCAATTAGGTTCCTGGCGGTGAGGTATCACCTGTCGCTGCCGAAATTGAAGAAGCTGATTGCGGAGGAGTGAGATATAAGTACACAAAGTTTTCTCTGTATCTTCAAAAAACTTATAATATGAACTCAGTGTATCCGGTAACTATTCAGCAGGTAGTATTCCTTTATACACAGTGGATTAAAAGCACTGTT
>SAMEA3663208__coassemble_275_pt1 | contig 18963 bp, 18 predicted proteins | sample SAMEA3663208__metabat2_low_PE_010 | metagenome-assembled genome bin SAMEA3663208 (sample SAMEA3663208) | pig gut metagenome | biome: pig gut; feature: pig-associated habitat; material: faeces | place: China | collected 2013
AACAGTGCTTTTAATCCACTGTGTATAAAGGAATACTACCTGCTGAATAGTTACCTTAGTATCAATAGAGAGCTGAGCAGTTTAACACCGATGGATTCGCCGATAACCCTTCACCCTTCATAACCCTTATTTCTTGAATATCTGATACTTAGGGGCAAATTATGAAGGGTGAAGGGTTTACTACGATATTCTTCCACGCCATAGGGTTGACGCCTATACGCTCTCGACTGTGCGAATTCCTTCAAGTCTGTGGCGGCCGTCTGTCACCCCGATGGCAGCTGACTGTCATCGGGGTGACAGAGCTTGCGAGAACGTTAAGGAGCAGGCAACAATACGTATTGTATTTAATCATGTATCACTCTGCTATCAGTCTAACTTCATAGACATGCGGAGTGATATTCTTGCTGCCCTTGGCTATCTTCAGAGAGATGGTCTCAGCCTTGCCAATGACATCGGGATTTACGGGCAGTTCGATGATACCGTCTGGAGCGGTGGAGAACGAGCCTATCTCGGTGTCGTTGATGAGCACACGGGCGTCACGGTTGTTCTCTTGGCGGAAGGCTATGCGCACGGCGGTCACCTTGCGACCGTTGGTCTTCATGCGATATGAGAACCATTGGCGGGTCTCGCGCCACTGTACTCCGCCATCGTTGCCTGTGCCGCTCTGCTCCATCTTGACGAAATGGTCGCTCTCGGGCTGCTGCTCTCCGCAGGTGACCTTGTCGGCTGTGCGTGCCTCAAGTGCCTGGGCTATGCTCTCCTGACGTGCCACTTCCTCCTGGCGCTGCTGCACCTCTGAGGCTGACAACACAGGCCAATAAGCCATATAGCGTGATTCATGTATGCGATAGAAGGGTTCGAGTTTCATGCCCTCGTAGTTCTCGGGACTTACTCCCTTGAGGGTGAACTCCATTTTGCCCTCAGTCTTTGTGATATGAGAGAGAATATCATCGGTATTGCCTACAATAACCGGCATGTTCTGAAGAGGCAGACGCGGTCCTTGGGCGATGTGACCGCCACGGCTGTCATCGGCAAACATTCCGTCCTGACGCTGGGTTCCCATGCGCGAAGCAAGGACGATAGGACCGTAGAGGAAGGAATAGTTGTGGGAGTTGTCGGGCATATCGATGGCTCTCAGGTGCATAGGCATTGAGATGTGCACCTTGTCGCCATCCTGCCATGTGCGCTTCAGCTTGATATATCCGTCGGCTATCTCCACCTTCCCGGAATTGCCGTTGATGGTGAGCGATAGCTCGTTGGCGTTTACCCATTCGGGCACACGGACGTTGAGCGTGAACTTCGTTTTTCCTTTTTTTGAGGTGACGGTGACGCTTGTGCCTTCCTCATCAGGGAATGATGTTGACTGCTCGATATTTGTGTCGCCCCATTTCAGTGTCGAGGGGATGAAGAGGTTGACATAGAGCTGGTCGTTGCCCTTGTGGGCATATATCATCTCGCCATAGCGGGCATGGTTCTCAAGTCCGCTACCCACGCAACACCAGAAACTGGTTTGGGGCTGCGAATAAACGCGATAATGTCCTGAGCGCATGGGAGTGAAATATACGAATCCGCCCTGCACCGGGTCTTGGGTGGAGAGAATATGATTATAGAGCGCACGCTCGTAGTAGTCCATATATTTCGCATCGGCAGATGTGGCATACAGCATCTTGGTGAGGCGAAGCATATTATATGTATTACAAGTCTCGGGACCCTGTTCGCTGGTGCGCATCGACTCGAAGTTGTCGGCAGGATGGAAATGCTCGAACACGCTGTTGCCGCCTATGGTGATGGAGCGGTTGTGAACCACGGTCTGCCAGAAGAAGTCGGCAGCCTTGCTCCATGCCTCGTTCTTCTCGATGTCGGCAATGCGCTTGAATCCAATAACTTTCGGAATCTGCGTGTTGGCATGAATACCAGTGAGTTTGTCCTCATTCTTCAACAGTGGATTGAGGATGATTTCATGACTGAACCGGTGGGCAAGTTTAAGATAACGCTTGTCGCCTGTGATGGCGGCAACATCTGCGAATGTCTCGTTGAGTCCGCCGTGTTCGCTCCGCAGCATGTCCTGCATCTGTTCGTCGGTGAGGTTGGCTGTCGTGCGCTCCATCCAGTCGGTGAGTTTCACGAGCATGTCCTTGGCTTCCTTGCGATTAGCCACGAGATAGGCATCACGTAGTCCGGCGTAAATCTTGTGGATATTATAAAGTGGCACCCATCGGTCGTTGAGTCCGAATGTGGCAGCCCTGACATTGCCTTGTTCGATTTCCTTCCACATCATGCGTCCGTCGGGCACACCGCATAGATAACCGTCGCCGGCGGTGTCCTGACAGCGTTTCAGTTCTGAGAGCACATAGTCGAGACGGCGTCCGATTTCCTCGTTGCCAGTGGCGGCATACATGAAGGAGAGGGCAGAGAGATAGTGACCGCCAATATGTCCATCAAGACCGGTGTTCTCCCAGTTGGGATAGTTTTCGGCCTTGGGCGTGAGTCCCGCTCCCTTGAGATAAGGCGCGAGCAGGCGGTCGGGGTTGAGACTGAGAAGATACTGGATATCCATATCCTCGGCATGTTTGAATGCACTGGCAGTCAGCCTGACGTCGGCAATGCCGAAACATTCCACCTTAGGCTCAGTCTGTGCCAAGGCATTTGACGTGGTTATTGCTGCAAGTAGCAATGAGCCAGTCATTAGTCTGATTATTGATTTCATGTCCTGTATTTTTTGAGCTATGTAGTTAGATTCATTGATTTGTCAGATATTTACATATTCATCTCCGTGGCGGATAGAATGCGTTGGGGATGTGATTGATGGTGTAACTGGTGTCCGGGGTTCCGGTGACAGTGATGATGTCGAAACGTATAGGGGCGTTGAGATGGTAACACTTCAGATATGCATTGGCGGCAATGGAGACTGAAAGAGCCTTCTTGTAGTTAACACTCTCTTCTGGCTCCATAAACACGGTATTACGGCGCGTGCGTACCTCGACAAATACCACCTCTCCGTCTTTGGTGGCGACTATGTCGAGGTCACGATGTCCACAACGCCAGTTGCGGTGCATAATGTTATATCCCTCGCCTGAGAGATATCGGGCTGCAAGCTCCTCGCCCCACTTTCCCAATTCATTATGCGCAGCCATAACTTTAATTTTTTAATTCTTTAATCTTGCGCAACGCGCGACTACAGGCTCTCCAGCATACGCTTGATGACCACTGTGGCGGAAATCTCGCGGTTAGCAGCCTCGGGGATTACAAGCGAGTTGGGACTCTCAATCACATCATCAGTGACGATGAGACCACGGCGCACGGGGAGGCAGTGCATGAACTTGCCGTTGTTGGTGACTGCCATGTGAGCGGCATCAACAGTCCACGACATGTCCTTGGAGAGAATCTTGCCATAGTCGGCGGGATTGGTTACACCGGGACAGCTCCAGTTCTTGGCATATACGAAGTCAGCGCCTTCGAGGGCCTTCATCTGGTCGTATTCCACACGGGCATTGCCCACGAATTTCGGGTCGAGCTCATATCCCTCTGGATGGGTGACAACGAAGTCAACGTCGGCTGCATTCATCCATTCGGCGAATGAGTTGGGCACAGCCTGAGGCAATGCACGGCAGTGAGGAGCCCATGTAAGGACTACCTTGGGACGAAGCCCCCCTGCCCCCTGGTGAGGGATGTTTTCGGTGATGGTGATGAGGTCGGCAAAGGCCTGGAGTGGGTGGACGGTGGCTGACTCCATGGCAAAGACCGGACGACCGCTATACTTGATAAACTGGTTGATGACGGTCTCGGCATAGTCGTATTCGCGGTCGGTGAGACCTGCGAATGAGCGCACGCCGATGAGGTCGCAGTAGCATCCCATCACAGGAATAGCTTCAAGAAGATGCTCGCTCTTGTCGCCATCCATGATGACACCGCGTTCCGTCTCCAATTTCCATGCTCCGGCATTCACGTCGAGCACAATGACGTTCATGCCAAGGTTCATTGCAGCCTTCTGTGTGGAAAGGCGTGTGCGCAATGAGTTGTTGAAGAACACCATCATGAGTGTCTTGTTCTTACCGAGGTTCTGATATTTGAACCTGTCTTTCTTTATCTCTTCTGCCTCAAGGAGAGCCTTCTGAAGGTCCCCGAGGTCTTGTACGTTCATAAATGTTTTCATATCCATTTCCTAATTTCTAATTCCTAATTTGTCCTTCTCCCTCAATAAGCCACTTATAGGTGGTAATTTCTTCAAGTCCCATGGGACCGCGAGGACCAAGTTTCTGTGTACTGATACCAATCTCGGCTCCAAGTCCGAACTGCGCTCCGTCGGTGAAGCTTGTCGGCGCATTGACATATACACAGGCTGCATCCACCAACTGTTGGAACTTCATGGCGTTATCCTTGTTGTTGGTGATGATACACTCGCTGTGTCCGGAGCCGTATGTGGCGATGTGCTCGATAGCCTCGTCGATGGAGTCAACCACTTTTACTGCCATCTTGTAGTCCATGAACTCGGTGCCGAAGTCATCATATACAATCTCAACGTTCTTCTTTATTACCGGCTCTAATAATGCTTGCAGGTCGGCAAGACGTGAACGATGGATGATGAGGCAGTCGAGGGCATTGCACACACTGACTCGACGCGTCTTGGCATTGTCGATGATGCGCTTGCCCATTTCGAGGTCGCCAAACTCATCGAAATATGCATGAACGACTCCTGCTCCCGTCTCTATAACGGGTACCTTGGCATTGTCGCGCACGAAATCTATCAGCCTTCGACCGCCACGGGGAATACATACATCAATATATCCCACTGCATTGAGCATCTCGGCTGTAGCCTCGTGTGTGGCTTCCAAGAGGGTGACCACATCGGGATTGATGCCATTAGCCTCCAGTACCTCATGTATGATTTCCACTTCGGCACGATTACTGCTGTCGGCATCCTTTCCGCCCTTGAGTACGCAGGCGTTTCCGCTCTTGAAACAGAGCGAGAAGACATCGAAGGTCACATTAGGGCGGGCTTCGTATATCATGCCTATGACACCGAACGGAACGCTCACCCGCTTGAGACGCAATCCGTTGGGAAGTGTTGACTCCTTGAGGATGCGCCCTAAGGGAGAGGGCAACTTGCTCACGTTGCGCATGTCGGAGGCGATGTCTTCAAGGCGCTTGTCAGTGAGCTGTAGGCGGTCGTAAAGAGGGTTCTTGGGATCCATCTTTGCGAGGTCCTCGGCGTTTGCCTTAAGGATGCGCTCTTTATTGGCGATGATGGCGTCAGCCACGGCGAGCAGGACCTCGTTGCGCTTGGCATCGGGGATTGTCGCCAATAGGCGGCTGGCGGCTTTCGTTTTCTTTAGTGCTTCTTTCATTATTTCTCTTTCACTTCAAATTCAGTATGTGGAGTGCTATCCTTCCGGGTGATGAGGTCGATGAGGATATTCTCTCTCTTGCCGTTGGCGATAATGACCTTGATGCCCGACTGCTGAACGCGGGTGGCGGTGGTGTATTTGGAATGCATTCCGCCTCTGCCGAATGCGCTCTTCTCCGTCTGAATATATTCGCTGAGGTCACGCCCTGGGGCTACAACGGGGATAATCTCCGATTTGGGGTCATCGGGATGACCGGTGAAGATACCGTCGATATTGCTCAGGAGAATAAGCATGTCAGCCTGCATCATCTGGGCAATCAGACCGCTGAGTTCGTCGTTGTCGGTGAACATAAGCTCGGTGACGCTGACGGTGTCGTTCTCATTGACGATGGGTATTACTCCGTTCTCGAGCATCACGGTCATACAAGCCTTCTGGTTCTCATACTGCTCTCCGGGATTGAAATTCTCCTTCATCGTCAGAATCTGTCCGATATGCAGATGGTGCTCGCGGAAAAGGTCATAATATAATCCTATAAGCTTCACCTGACCGAGTGCCGAGAACAGCTGGCGCTGCTCCACGGTGTCGAGGTCGTGGTTTACCTTCAGTTCACGCCGTCCGCATGCCACGGCTCCGGATGACACGAGAATCACCTCATTGCCTTGACTCTTCAGCCATGCAATCTGGTCGATGATAGCCGACATGCGCGTGATGTCGAGATGACCGTCAGAACGAGTGAGCACATTGCTGCCCACCTTGATTACAATTCTCATTTTTTGTTGTCCTTTTCTCTTATCTCCACTCGTCTGATCTTGCCGCTGATGGTCTTTGGCAACTCGTCAACGAACTCGATGATGCGTGGATACTTATATGGGGCAGTCACATGCTTGACGTGATTCTGCAATTCCTTAATCAGGTCTTCGCCAGCCTTGGCCTTCCAGTCCTTGTGGAGAACGACTGTGGCTTTGACCACCATACCTCTAATCTCGTCAGGCACACCTGTTATGGCACATTCCACTACGGCGGGGTGAGTCATGAGAGCACTCTCAACCTCAAACGGACCGATGCGATAACCGCTCGACTTGATGACATCGTCGATACGACCCTCAAACCAATAGTAGCCGTCCTCGTCGCGCCATGCCACGTCGCCAGTGTGATACACATCGTCGTGCCATACATTGTGCGACAGTTCCTCGTCACGATAATACTCCTTGAACAATCCTACAGGCTTCCCGTTTCCGGTCCTTACGACAATCTCACCCTTCTCTCCGTCCTCACATGGAGTGCCGTCGGGCTTGATGAGGTCGATGTCATATTGCGGATTGGGCAATCCCATCGATCCTGGCTTCGGCTTTGTCCAAGGCATGGTGCCGAGAGTCATTGTGGTCTCCGTCTGTCCGAATCCCTCCATAAGCGAGATGCCCGTGAGTTCCTTGAACTTGTCGAATACGGCGGGATTGAGAGCCTCACCGGCTGTACAGCAATAGCGAAGCGACGAGAGGTCGTAATTGGAGAAGTCCTCGTGGATGAGAAAACGATATACCGTGGGAGGCGCACAGAACGAGGTGATGCGGTATTTCTCAATCTGGCGCAGGATTTTGTCGGCAGTAAACTTCTCATGGTCGAATACGAACACGGCAGCTCCGGCAAACCATTGTCCGTACATCTTTCCCCATACGGCCTTGCCCCAACCTGTGTCTGCCACGGTGAGGTGGATGCTGTCTTCGCTGAGGTTGTGCCAATAGACACCAGTGGTGAGATGTCCCATGGCATAGAGGAAGTCGTGAGCCACCATCTTCGGTTCGCCACTCGTTCCACTGGTGAAGTACATCAGCATTGAGTCGTCGTTGTCGTTCTTATCCGCAGGACGCACGAAGGCGGGAGCATCGTTCCACTCCTTGTGCCAGTCGTGGAAACCATCGGCTTGCTTGGGACCGATGCTCACAAGAATCTCGAGCGTGGGGCTATCGGCCTTAGAGCCTGCCACCTGCTCCATTATATAATCCTCGCCGGCGCAGATGATGGCTTTCACGCTGGCGCGGTTGTTGCGATATACTATGTCGTGGGTGGTGAGCATGTGGGTTGCGGGAATTGCAACGGCACCGATCTTGTGCAGTGCAAGCATCGACAACCAGAACTCATAGCGACGCTTGAGTATCAGCATCACCATGTCGCCCTTGCCTATGCCCAACTGCTGGAAATAAGCTGCGGCACGGTCGCTCTGCTCCTTGATATCCTTGAATGAGAAGCGGATGCACTCACCCTCGTCGTTTGTCCATAGCAATGCGAGCTTCTCAGGCTTTTGCTCAGCCCACTGATCCATAACGTCGTAGGCGAAGTTGAAATGCTCAGGAATAATGAACTCGAGATTCTTCTCGTAGTCTTCCTGAGATACGAATGTTGTCTGTTTTAGGAATCTTTCAATCATGGTTTGTTCGGTGTTAAAAGATGATGGCGAGGAATTTCACGGGAGCATTGTCGAGGGCACGCATACAGTGGGGCTGTGTGGCATCGAAGTAGATGCTGTCTCCAGGATTAAGCACGAGTGTCTTCTTGCCGATGGTCAGTTCGAGACGCCCCTCGGTGACGAAGTTGAACTCCTGTCCCTGATGGGAGTTGGCATGCAACGGATGCTCCTCGGGCTTAGGCTCGACAGTCACCATGAAGGGGTCGGCAGTACGTCCGCGGAATCCGCTGGCAAGACTCTGATACTTATACTCCTTGCGTCGTTCCACACTCATGCCCTGGCCTTTGCGGGTGAGGAAATAATGACTCATGTGAGGCTCCTCGCCGAAGAGCAGTACGTCGAGGGCAATGTCGTATTTCTTTGAAATCTTCTGTAAGTTGCTGATAGACAGCTCACCGTCTCCCGCTTCCATTCTCAGGTATGTGTCGATGTCTAAATCGCACAATTGCGCAACGTCCTCGGCGGGAATATCGAGTACGTCGCGCAGTCCACGGAGTCTTTCTCCGATTTGTTTTATTGCATCATGCATAATATTATATTGTTATTTGGATGATAATCCTGCCTTCAACCCCCTGATTACGGCACTGGTGAATCCCGCGTGCTCCATCTCGTTGAGACCGCGGATGGTTACTCCTCCGGGGGTAGTTACTTGGTCAATCATTGCCTCGGGATGCTTGCCCGTGGCCTGTAGCAGTTCCACGGCTCCCTTCACCGTCTGCAACACGATGGCCTTGGCATCGTCGGCCTTGAATCCGATTTCCACTCCGCCCTCGGATGCCGCACGCACATAGCGCATGGCGTAGGCAATGCCGCAAGAGGCGAGGGTAGTGCCGGCAGCGAGATGCTTCTCGTCGGTGATGATCACCTCGCCCATACTTTCATACATCTCCTTGATTAGCTGGGTGTTCTCGGCTGAGGCATTGGCGGGAACGATGAATGTCATCGAACTCAGAAGGGCAATGGCAATGTTGGGGATGACGAGGAAGAAGGGAATCATCTCCTCTCCATCCTTTTTCAGCCATTCCTTGATCTGCTCCGAGGTCACTCCTGCTGCCACTACCACAAGAATCTGCTTCTTGTAGTTGAGTGATGATTTGATGCCCTTGAGCACCTGTTCCACGAGCCATGGCTTAACCACCACGTTGACGATGTCCGACGACTCGGCGGCTATGTTGTTGTCAGTAGTGATACTGGCACCTGTCTCTGCAAACTGGTCGATCACCTTCTGCGAAGGGTCGGCGATTGTGATGTCGGAGTTCTTTGCGAAATCTCCCTTAAGCAGTCCCTGGGCTATTGCTCCGCCCATGGCTCCTGCACCGATAACTGAGACTTTCATAAAGTAGATAATATGTGTTTGAGTTTTTCTATGAATGTGTCTGCCATCTCCTTGGTGAAGCAGAGTGGCGGCAGCAGTCGCAGGATATTTGTTGAGGCACATCCCGTGAAGATGTGGTCGTCGAAGAGAAGGCGCGAGCGCACATCCTTATGAGGAATGTCGAGTTCGATGCCAATCATGAGTCCACGTCCGCGAACATCTGTGATATGTTTCTCTGTCTGCTGCAGTTCCTTGAGCTTGTCGAGGAGATAGTCGCCCACCTCACGGGCGTTCTCCACGAGATTCTCCTCTTCCATCACGTCGATGACGGCGAGTGCGGCAGTGCAAGCGAGATGATTGCCGCCGAAGGTGGTGCCCAACTGTCCGTATTCGGGCTTGAACTCGGGCGAGATTAGCACTGCTCCCATGGGGAATCCGTTGCCGATGCCCTTGGCGCAAGTGATGATGTCGGGACGGATGTCAAGCCACTGGTGGGCGAAGAACTTACCGCTACGGCCATATCCGCATTGTATCTCGTCACAGATGAGCACTGCTCCGTATTTCTTGCATAATGCGTGCAATGCCTGTGCAAACTCGGGAGTTGCAAGACGTATGCCGCCCACACCCTGTATGCACTCGATGATACATGCACACACGTCGCCCTTGGCCAATTCCTTCTCCCATGCCTCGATGTCGTTGAGGGGAAGATAGGTGGTGTGGCCGTTGGCATTGATGGGCGAAATAATCTTGGGATTGTTAGTCACTTCCACTGCCAATGACGTGCGTCCGTGGAATGCCTTTTCGGCAGACAGCACGCGGGTGCGACCGGTCTTGAAGGATGCCAACTTCAGTGCGTTCTCGTTAGCCTCCGCACCACTGTTGATGAGGAAGAGCTGGTAGTCGTCATAACCGCTGATCTTTCCGAGACGCTCTGCCAACTGTTGCTGCAGGGTGTTGATGACAGAGTTGGAGTAGAATCCCAACTTGTTCAACTGTGCGGTCATCATCTCCACATAGTGAGGATGGCAGTGACCGATACTGATAACGGCATGACCGCCATAGATGTCGAGATACTCCTGACCCTTGTCGTCCCATACCTTACAGCCCTTTCCCTGCACGATATTTATATTGAATAAAGGATATACGTCGAATAACTGCATTATTTCTTAATTCTTAATTATTATAATTCATTTAGAATCCGTTTGCCTTCAGTCTCAATCCCGCTGCCTCATCTATACCAAACATGATGTTCATGTTCTGTACAGCCTGTCCCACGGCACCCTTCAGAAGGTTGTCGATGGTGGATGTGACGAGCAGTTTGTCGCCATACTTGTCGCAATGTACGAGAGCCTTGTTGGTGTTCACCACCTGCTTCATGTCGATAGCCTTATCCACGTAATGCGTGAATCGGGCATCCTTGTAGAAAGCCTTGTATCCCTCCACAATTTCCTCCAACGGTTTGTCGGTCTTGATGACCTCGGTGGCGAAGATGCCGCGGGCGAAGTCGCCACGATAGGGGATGAAGTCGATGTCGGCATCCAGATGGCCCTGCACCTGACGCAGGCTTTGCTTTATCTCAGGCACATGCTGATGGTTGAAAGCCTTGTATATGCTCATATTGCCCATTCGCCACGAGAAATGAGTGGTGGCAGTGGGTTTCTGACCAGCACCGGTGCTTCCGGTAATGGCATTTACGGCAACGTCCTCGGTGATAAGTCCCATGTTTGCGGCGGGGAGTAGTCCCAGTTGTATGCAAGTGGCGAAGCATCCGGGGTTAGCCACATGCTGAGCCTTGGCTATTCTTTCTTTGTTGATTTCGGGGAGACCATATACGTAGTCATTGCCGGGAGCCTCAAGTCGGAAGTCCTGTGCCAGGTCTATAATCTTCACTTTTTCGGGTATGGAGTGTTCCTTGAGGAAAGCCTCGCTCTTGCCGTGCCCGAAGCAGAAGAAAACAACATCCACCTCGTCGAAAGGCATCTCCGAAGTGAACTTCAGGTCGCAGTCGCCATACAGTCCTTCATGCACCTCAGCCACTGGATTGCCCGCATTGCTCTCGCTATTGGCGAAGACAATCTCAGCCTCGGGATGATTGACAAGAAGGCGTATGAGTTCGCCACCGGTATAGCCGGCGGCACCAAGAATACCTACTCTAATCATTGCTCAGATATTTTTTGGTGCAAGAATCCATAATAGTATATATAATAGCAAACCACATCCCCAACCCAGTATGAGGGCAACAAATACAAGTCTCACAATGAGAGGGTCTAATGAAAAATATTCGGCAAGACCACCACATACTCCACCGAGTTTCTTATCCGTTGATGATAAGTAAAATCTCTTCTCGTTCATAATAATTGCTTATCTTTTTTCGTCTTTATGTATTCCGTAATAAACTCTCAGCGGTGTACTCGACACCTTGATGAAGCCCTTGGCCTCGTCGGATGTCCAGCCTGTCTGTGTCTCGCCGTATTCGCCGAGCTTCGACTTTGTCAAGTCGTTGTCTGAATCTATTCCGACGGTCTCGAATCCGTAGGGGCGGAGCTTCAGTATGGCAGTACCTGTCACGTTGCGCTGTGATGATGTCAGCATTGCCTCGATGTCCGGCATTACAGGCTCCAAGTACTGGCTCTCGTGGAGGAACATTCCATACCAGTTGGCCACTTGGTCCTTCCAATACTGCTGCCACTTGCTCAGTGTGGATTTCTCCAACAGGCGGTGTGCCTCGATGATGAGCTTCGGGGCGGCTGCCTCGAATCCCACGCGTCCCTTGATACCGATGATAGTGTCGCCCACATTAGCGTCGCGACCGATGGCGTAAGATGCACCGATCTCCTCAATCTTCTGGATGGCAGCCACCTTGTCGTCGAATTTCTCGCCGTTCACTGCCACAATCTCGCCCTTGTCGAATGTAATCTTCAGTGTAGTTTCCTTCTCTTCTGCTGTTACATGCTTGAGATAGGCATCCTCGGGAAGTCCCTGGGTCGGGTCGAGCAGTTCGCCACCGCAGATACTTGTTCCCCAGATACCCACATTGTATGAATACTTCAGTTTGGTGAAGTCGGCGAAGAATCCGTGTTCGTTCAAGTAATCGACTTCCTCCTTGCGTGTCAGTTTATTGTCGCGAGTAAGGGTGATGATTTCCACTCCCGGAGCCATTACGAGGAAGGTCATGTCGAAGCGAATCTGGTCGTTGCCTGCACCCGTAGAGCCGTGGGCGATAGCATCGGCACCGATTTCCTTGGCATAGCGCGCTATGGCTATGGCCTGGAATATACGCTCCGAAGATACTGATATAGGATAGCAGTTGTTGCGAAGCACATTACCGAAGATCATGTATTTCAATGACTTCTCATAGTACTCATGAGTGACGTCGAGGGTCACATACTCCACAGCTCCGAGCTTGTATGCGTTCTCCTCGTTCTTCTTCAACTGTTCTGCACTGAATCCACCTGTGTTTGCGCATGCTGCATAAACATCATAACCTTCCTCCTTCAGTTTCATCACTGTATAGGAGGTGTCCAAACCGCCTGAAAAGGCTACTACAACTTTCTTATTTGACATATCTTGTTATATTTTTTATTCTTGTTACTTTATTTCTTGATGATAAGTACCCCTATCCTTCCAATCTCTTTATTCTGTCAAGCACGTCCTGCGGTATCTTTGCCGGCAGATGCTCTTCGGGGTCGTAGAGCATGGCGGTGCAGATGCAATACTTGCGGTCGGTGCGATGGAGCACATCCACGTTGATACATCCCTCGCATCCACGCCAGAAAGCCTCATCGTCGGTGAGATCGGCAAAAGTCACTGGCTGATAACCCAACTGTGTGTTCATCGTCATCACGGCTGCACCGCTCGTCAAACTGAATATCTTGGCATGCGGCCAACGGGTTCGTGCTAATGTGAAGGTCATGTCCTTGATTTTCTTTGCCACGCCAAGACCACGGAAATCAGGATGAACGATGAGTCCGGAGGTTGTGACATACTGCTTGTTGCCCCACGTCTCGATATAGCTGAATCCTGCGAATCGGTCTCCGCATAGAGCTATCACCGCCTTCGCCTCCTTCATCTTGGTGGCGAGGTATTCGTGGGTGCGCTTTGCAATACCGGTGCCGCGCACCTTGGCGGCATCAGCGATAGTCTGCAAAATGGTATCGACATACTTCTCATGAGAGGGGTCGGCTACCAATACTTCTATTTCTTCCACTTTCTTTATTTAATTATCAATATTGCTTTTTATCTTTCAATCTTTCAATTTTTCAATTTTCAACCTACACCATATTCGGCACCACCTTGCTCAATGCCGCCACAACATCGCGCTCATCCACATCCTCCTTCACTACGATGAAGATGGTGTCGTCACCCGCTATCGTACCTAATATATAAGGTATGTGGCTATTGTCGATGTTATATGCAATGCTGCTGGCATATCCGGGACGTGTCTTTATCACGCCCATGTTGCCCGAAAAAGTGATGGACAGGAATCCAGGCACACGCATCATCTCCTTCACGTGGGCGGGAGTGCTCACGCGCTTATACATTGTTATATTCGGCAGCACATACACGTAGTTGCCGTCAACACCCGATGCCTTCACCACCTTCAGCATTTTGAGGTCGCGGCTCAGTGTTGCCTGCGTCAGTTGGAATCCCTCCTCGCGCAGTGCGCCGAGCAGTTCCTCCTGGCTTCTCATCGTGCGGCTCGAAATAATCATTCTGAGTGTGTCGAGCCTGTCGTCTCTGGTCTTGTTCATTGTATCTTTATTCATTTACGGCTGCAAAGTTATACATAATTATGCAAATACGCAAACTTTTCTCGTATATTTTTTCACAAAAGGTTAAATTCAGTGAAAAACATCACATTCTCCTCTCCTTTAGCAGTCTTCTGAGCATGAATCATCACATATTACGTTGCAAATATAGCAATAAAATCACATTTTCCCTCTATTTCCTCTCGAATATCACATTTCCCCGATGATAATGGTCGTAGTCCTATCTCATAAACATTGCAAAAATCCAGGTGACGGGTGACGCTAATGGCTGCGCAGCCACTGGGAGCGTGGGCGTCCCACCCGCGGCTTATGCGCAGCCCCCCTCCCCCCGTTGGGGTACTCCCCCTAACTTAGGGGGAGAGTTGAGATTACTCTCGAGTACAGGCTTTTCTCGTAGGAATTGTCGCTTCAGAAAGTTGAGTAATATCTCCCTTTGAACCGGCTCAGAAGGGGCGTTGAGCGGGGTGGATTCTCCATTTGAGCCGGCTCGGATGGGGCTTTGAAGGGGTTGATTTTTTCCTCTTGTCTTTCTCAGTCTCTTTTTTTCTTTCCCTCTTTTTTTCTTAAGCGTCACCCGTCACCTTGAAAAAAGCAATTTTTTATGTCCACCGTCCCCTATTATTAATTAATATATAATAAGGTACGCAAGAAATAAAGAGAAGGCAATCCTCTTCTAAGCCCGTCATCCATCGCAAAAAGCGTCATCCATCTGACACATTAGTGGACTTACCCCAAAAACATTGCTGAAAATGAGGTGACGGGTGACGCTAACTCTCATATAATGTTTGGATATATCTCATGAAAGTCGTGTCTTTGCTCAGCGCTTACACTTCCCTCATCTTAATCATGTCCCAGCCACAGAACTGGATAATTATCTTATGCAGTTGTGTGCCCTGGCGCAAGGCTTCCACCCTCGGGGCCACTGCATAGCCGGTGATTTGCTCAACAGCCTCGTCCCATTGCTCCTGGGCTTTCTTTTCAGTATAATCTGACTTCGACAAGTATTTCAGTTCGAGGATATAGCTGTGCTTTGACTGATAATGCGTCATGTTAGGGAGTAAGAAAAAGTCACAATAGCCGTGCTTCAGCTCCAGTTCGGGAGCTGTTATATAATAGTTACAAAGGCTGAGATATGCCATAAAGAAGCCCTGGATGTTGCGTTCGCCCTCTATGGCATCACGCACTGAGGACAGTTGCTTGTAGCAGTCGCACATGTATTGCAGCACGTCATGCCAATTGCCGTCGAACGCCATACTGTCAAAACCGTCCTGAAGCTCGCTTACCTCAATGCTGCACCGCTTGTCGTATTCCTCCATAAGGAAATTGTAATACTGCATCCTCACATTGTTGTTCGGTATGGCAAGTATGGGGCGTGCGCCCTTGGTGCCCTTGATTGTCAGCATGCCGTAATAGAACAGAAGGCTTACGAACATACGGGGCCTGACCAACTGATAGGCAGGAAAAGACGGGAGCACCTCTGACACAATCTCTCCCTCCTCGGCTATTTTGCGCAATATGCCCTTGCGGTCGCCGTCCAACTTGTCAAGACGTATCAGGTTTTTCAGCTTGTTGTAGTCGGTCTTGGTGTTCGGGTCGAGCATCACTTCCGGTGACGACCCGTACATCACATAGTTGCGGAGGTAGAACAACACCATGTCGCTGTTGAACACACGGTTGTTATCCGTAAGACATTCCTTGGCAAAACAATAGTTGTCATACCATGGTCTCATCTCCTCTATCATCGCCTCGATGTCGCAATCGGCAGGCAGACTTCCTGCATTTTTATAATACGTGAACATCTCGCGCACTTCTTCCGTGGAGAAGCCGAGCATCTTGTCGAAATAAAAGATGGTGGAGATGTTCCATCCGATGTTGAATCCGCTGGTAAGGTCATCAAGAGTGACAGGACTTACACCCGTAAAGAATATCCTCTCGAACGTGCCCTTGAACTTCTTGAACACGTCGCGGTAGAAGCCTTCGGCGTGCGTCAGCTTGTGATACACCTCCTCGCCCTTCTCGCTCAGCACGACATTGGTGAAGTTGTCATACTCGTCGATGATGAGATACATCGGGATGCGGAGCTCGTTGGCTACGGTAGTAATCATTATCAGTTTGTCAGTTCCTGACGTCGATTCAAAGAACTCCTTGACAAAGTAGTCAGGATAATCGGCTGCATACTTGCGAACAAAAGCGTCCAACTGGCGCATCATATATTGGTCAAACTTCTTCTCCAACTCATCAATAGTGCCGCCAATTCTCGAAAAATCAAGATGCATCACCTCATACCGTCCCATCAGTTCCGTGGGATGCTTGCCTATCCACAGCGAGCCGAAGATTTCCTCGAACTGGTCTTTCTTTGCCTTGTCGTAGTATGCCTTGAGCATGCTCAGCAGCAGGCTCTTGCCGAAGCGTCGGGGGCGGATAAACATCAGGTTTCTTGGTTGCTCTTCAAGCAAAGGTATATACATGGTTTTATCTACATAATAAAGATTATCCTTTATTACGGACTCGAAGTCTGACACTCCGTATGGCAGTTGCTTAACCTTGTTCATACTCACGGCATTTTTAGAATACTTGATTATGAGTGCAAAGTTACATATATTTTCTCACAAATGCAAGAAAAAGAGAGTTTTTCTTTGCTTTTCATCCTTTCCTGCCATAATTTTCAGCTCAAAAAAAGGCTTTTTGTGCATATATAGTTTCCACCACTTCCACCTGTTCCGCAACTTCCGCAAGGGCTGGTGGTGGTGGAAACTATTCGTTTTTTACTTCTTCACGATCACCTTGCAGTTCTCGCTCTTGCCGTCGTTAGCCTTGACACTCACGATATTAAGCCCCGAACTGAGAATGCCGGAATTGATTTTCACCGTTTGCTGTCCGGCGGCAACCTTAGTGCTATAGACCATTCTGCCGGCCGCATCAGTGACAACCACTTCCCTTATGCCAGTACCCTCGGCTTCGACTGTGATGTCCTCGTTGCGCTCTGCAACACGCGGACTAACATTCATACTTGCAGCTGCCCTTAGGGTGTTCACTCCCGATGAGCCTTGGACCATCTCGTATATCTTGTTGAGAAATTTTCCATTGCCTTGAAGATAAAATGACAGGAATGTCTTTCCATTAAGTTTGAATATCATGGCATCATTATAATAGTTTGTGCCATCCTCATACCTAATGCTTGCCAATTCCTCGCCGTCTTCGGACATAACCCTGAATCCCGTATAGGCGAAATCTTCATTATAATAATAAACATCAGGTTCTCCATCCATGTCAAGGTCATTTCCATTTACTCTTTCTGTTATCTCAATTATCGGAGATAAGTATTCATACTTGTCGTCTGAATTGAAAAGAGTTTGGGAGGCGTAGAAATCCGAGTTGTTCATATTGGAGTCAAAATCCTGATACCTAATGAACATAAAGGGTTGAAAATACTTTGTTTCTGGCTCATGATATTCTTCCTTTTCACCCCATTCCCCATTAAAGGAAAAGCCATTATATTGGTATGAGATACGTTTAACAGGCTGACCCTTGGAGTAAGAATATAGATTGTGGGGATACTTTTCTCCAAATATACCTTGCATGTAGAAATATTCGTTGGACAGAATATAGTATTTCACTCCATCTTCTTCCTTAAAGAGCTTAATATCATTAACATCAAGCCATGAATATTTGGCGATTGCCTCGATGGCAGCCTCTTCACTTTCAACTCCCTCAGTAGTACAGGGATAAGTGTAGGTCGTAAATTCTACAGTTTCAACTTTTTGCTTTACATAAGTTTTCAGCTCAATTGAAATCGGCTCAGCAGCAATTGTTCTCAAGTTGTTGAAATTGTCGTCTAAGACTAATATTCTTTTTGTTGTAGCCGGCTGGGCATCGTTTTCGCAATATGACAGCAACGCCTTTTTGTCGCTTGTCAGTGAAGACGGAATTATTCTTGGATTATAGGTGTGGTCCAGTCGTGCCACTGCCTCGAAGTCGTTGGACGACTGTGCATTTGCAGCTGTGCATGCCAATGCGACTATTGATGATAATAACAGTTTTCTCATAATCTCTTATTTTTTTTATTAATCAGCTGCAAAGTTAGTTGTTTTTTTCTATACTCCCAAATATTGTTAGAGATATTTTTATTTTTTCACTTAAGAGAGTAATATGTTGCTCTAATGTTTCTCATATATGAATTCGATGTGAATTCGATGTGAACTCGATGTGAATTCGATGTGAATTCGATTGGGGAACGGCTTCATTTCGGCTTCACATCGGATTTACATCGGATTATTTTAGGAGTAATATCCTTGCATCTGCATCTCGCAGGCGGCGAAATAGCTGATATATCGCGCCAATTAACTGATTATTAACGGTTTTCCCCTTATATTAGATTATTGCCGCTGTAGTTTCCGCAAGGTTGGTGGAAATGGTGGAACAGGTGGAAATGGTGGAAACTGGGCTTTGTGATGATGTCTGGAAGTACGTTGTTGTGGTATATGGATGGCGGATGATGTATGATGTTGCCAGTTGACAAGAAATCTTATGCTAATTGGCAAAATATAGTCCGCTAATTACCAAAATTCTGTTTGCTAATTACCAGATGTTTTTTCATTGCGCGCCACTGGGGGTGTAGGTGTCTCGCCATCGGTCTGTCACTCTGCGGATGAAATCAATAATGTTAAAATATCGACTATTTGATGATTTTCTCATGTAAAATGGTTCGGCTTATAGTTTTTTACTACCTTTGCGAGGTAATTCTGAATCAATATAATATGTTCAAGGCTATTGTTAGGTTTTCTATTCGAAAGAAACTCTTCGTCGCGCTGACGACATTGTTTCTGCTCATAGGCGGTATATGGTCGATGATGACACTGCCTGTGGATGCCCATAAAAGTTTATGCCAAGGTGACCTCTTCCAACAATGATTTCAGACCTGGAATGTATATAAGGGCGAAACTCAAATAATGCATCCTTTTAATTTAATATAATAAGGTGTAAGCATATTTAGTGTCTTGTTTACACGTCTTAAATCTAAAATACTGTTAAATTCTGAAACTTTTTCGTCGAAACATTTGGTGGTTTGAA
>SAMEA3663208__coassemble_277_pt1 | contig 18858 bp, 19 predicted proteins | sample SAMEA3663208__metabat2_low_PE_010 | metagenome-assembled genome bin SAMEA3663208 (sample SAMEA3663208) | pig gut metagenome | biome: pig gut; feature: pig-associated habitat; material: faeces | place: China | collected 2013
TAGTGTTAAATAACCTCACTTTTTTATTATTAGTATGAAATATTCAGGTTAGATGGCGTTTTGTCACATGCGGAGGACTATATGATTAAAAGGAACATATATGGAAATTATTGCATAAATGTAACAACATCACGCTGTTTATTCAGAAGTAGTGATGATATATCAGCTGTACATGCATCTGAATCTGAGTTCTGGCGTCGTATAGTGGCATTGTAACCTTGCAATCATATCATTGATGCGACTTTGGTAAATCGTTGCAACCTTTGCTTTTTGATGTTTTGTTTAGAAGATAATTGTATCTTTGCAGTCATAAATTGTTAATTATAAAAACAGAGAGTTATGATAAATCTTCAAAAAGGACAACGCATCGAAATTGGTTTGTCAAAAGTAGGTGTTGGATTGGGATGGGATCCCAATCAAAGTACAGGTTATGATTTTGACTTGGATGCTTCTGCATTCATGTTGGGTGAAAATGGGAAATTACCACAAGACGAATTCTTTGTATTCTACAACAATCCATTATCTCCTGATCAAGCTGTTGAATCATCAGGTGATGATATGACAGGTGGAAACAGTGATGGAGGTGACGATGAGACGCTTTCTGTTGATTTGACAAAAATTGATGCTCGAATTAAGGAAATCATCTTCACTGTTACAATACATAAAGCAGAAGAACGTCGCCAAAACTTTGGTCAGGTGCGCAATTCCTATATTAGGATATATAATGCAGTATCCGACGAGGAAATAGCACGCTATGACCTTGACGAAGATTTTTCTGTAGAAACTGCTGTTGAGTTTGGCAGACTTTACAAGAGAAATGGTGAGTGGAAGTTTGAAGCTGTTGGTCAAGGATATAAGGGAGGCTTGCAGTTCTTTGTTGACAAATATGTTGGTTAGCGTATGGCTATTAATCTAATTAAAGGTCAGAGGGTTGAGATTGAATCAAGTCTTTCTCGTCTTGTTGTAGAAATGGGATGGAAGGTAAATCCGAATGCCGAACCACCATATGATTTGGATGCATCAACTTTCTTATTGGGTAATAGTGGGCAAATAGAACATGAGGCTGACTTCGTATTCTATGGCTCAGCTAATAGAATTGAGATTAATGGTGAAACACGTCCATGTTCTTTGGATAAAAGTGTAATAGGTTCTGTAGATGATCCAGGGGATAATTATGAAACAGTAGAGGGTGATGAGTATATTGAAGTGGATCTCACTAAAACTTCTGACTCTGTAAAGGAAATACTTTTCACAGTGAGCATTTATTGGGATCCTACAAATCCTAATGACCCACGTAGAAAGTATAACTTCGGTCAGGTGCGTGATGCCTATATCCAAATAAAAAATGCCGTGACAGGAGATGTGATTTGCAGGTATGATCTCGACGAAGACTTCTCAACCGATAAGGGAGTAGAGTTTGGTCGTTTATACCGTCGAGGCTCTGAATGGAAATTCCAAGCCGTAGGCGAAGCTCATGCGGATGGATTGGAACCTATATGTAGAAAATACGCATCAAAATTCATGTAGTATGGCAATAGTTCTCAAAAAAGGTGGAGATACTCATAGAATAAATCTCGACAAGAAAACAGGTAATGCCCTAACAGGGGAGATTGTAATTAATCTTGACTGGAACAAGGGTGGCTTTTGGAAAAGTCTTTTGGGCAATGCCATAGATTTGGACTTAGGTTGTTTTTACGAGATGCGAAATGGACAAAAGATGCTGATAGATGGTTTGCAGTTCTCTCATGGAAGGGGCGGTGACCGCCATCATCAGACAAAACAAGGTTGTTATGACAAATCTCCATTTATTTGGCATAAGGGAGATGACCGTGGTGGTGGCTCTTCGTCTGGAGAAACCATATTGGTAAATCCTCAAGGAGTGAATGACATCAAGCGCATCATTGTTTATACATTCATTTATGAAGGTGTTGCAAAATGGTCGGAAACTAATGCAGTAGTGAAAGTTCAGGTTCCAGGATGCGAGGAAGTGATTGTCGAAATGGGTCAGCAAACAAGTGATAAGAAATTTTGTGCAATTGCAGAACTTGATTTTGGAGGTGACAATACTATAACAGTAAAGAAACTCTTAACCTTCCATAATGCTCATAGTGACTGTGACAAGTTTTATGGATGGGGATTTAATTATTCACCAGGTAGTAAAGATTAAAAAATTAAGATATGGCAATAAGACTTGAAAAAGGTCACCGCATAAATCTTGTAAAAGAAAGCGGTGCGAAACTTACAAACTTTTGTGTAGGTTGTAACTGGGGTGCTATTGTAACTTCAGTAACAAAGGAAGTAGTGGTTAATGAAGGCTTTCTTGGATTTGGAAGAAAAACAGAGTGGAGAAATGTAAACGAGGAACTGGATGTTGATGTTGACCTCAGTTGTGTTATGACAGATGCCAGCGGATGTCTTGTAGATACTCTTTATTCACCTTTGTATAAGCCTGAATTCTTTAAGGCTGCAGGTCTTCCAATAGGTAAGGATTGGTCAGCAGACCGTTCAATGTATCATACACCTGATGATACAGAAGGAGATAAAGGAGGTGATGATGGACTTGACAATGAGATTGTGACAGTTGATTTGTCAAAGGTGGATTCAAGGATACAGCAGATATTTTTCTTTTTGAATATTTATTCTCCACGCAATATTGATTTCTTAAAGATCCCGTATGTGGCTATACGTATGTTTGAAGGAACACCAACGAAAGTAAATTCGATTTTTGCACAATATGATGTCGCAAAAGACAATCAGTTTGCTGGTAAAAATGCCTTGATAATGGGTAAACTCTATCGCAAAAATGGCGATTGGAAGTTTGCTGCAATAGGTGATGCCTTTGATGATAAAAATGATTTAAGACAAACTGTAAAAAGAATATTGCAGAACTATTCAAAATAGATATTTTTTATGAGAAGATTACCGGTTTATCTTTTGCTCGATACATCTGGTTCGATGTATGGCGAGCCAATTGAGGCAGTGAAGAATGGTGTTCAGACACTTATTTCAACATTGCGAAGTGATCCCTATGCATTGGAAACTGCATACATTAGTATTATTACTTTTAATTCGTCTGCTCAACAAGTAACACCGCTGACAGAATTGGCAGCTTTCCAACAACCAAACATTGAGGCGAGTGGTTGCACCGCTCTTGGTGAGGCTCTTAATCTGCTTTCACAGAAGATTGATTCTGAAATCACTAAAACAACAGCTGAGGTTAAGGGTGATTGGCGTCCATTGATTTTTATAATGACTGATGGTGTGCCTACTGATAATATCTCAAGTGGACTTGCAGAGTTTAAGAAGAGAAAATGCGGAATGGTTGTTGCATGTGCCGCAGGACAAGGAGCAAGTACTGACACTCTTAAACAAATCACAGAGAATGTTGTTCAACTTGACACTGCTGACAGTGCAACAATCAAGGCATTCTTCAAGTGGGTATCTGCTTCAATCAGTACAAGCAGTAAAACAGTAGAGGATACTGCTTGTGAAGCAACAACAATGAGCGAATTGCCACCTCCACCTCCAGAAGTAAATATCGTTGTATAGTTTAACTAAGGTCTGAAAGGTGTTGAATAAATGCCTTTCAGACAAATCAAAACATTATGAGCAGAAGATTACCAGTTTATATACTTATAGATACAAGTGGCTCAATGAAAGGCGAGCCTATTGAGTCTGTTAAGGTGGGACTATCTGACATGATAGCCTCGCTGAGATTGGATCCCTATGCACTTGAAACTGCATGTATTAGCATAATCACATACGATAGGGAAGTGAAACAGATATTGCCATTGACGGAGTTGGAAAACCTCCAATTGCCAGAGATAGTATGTCCGGATTCAGGTCCAACTCATACTGGAGCAGCACTTAATGTCTTGTGTGATTGTTATGACAGGGAAGTGAATATGGGAAGTAGGGAGCAGAAAGGTGATTGGATGCCTTTGCTGTTTCTTATGACTGATGGAAAACCTGCAGATTTGATGGTTTATGAAGAAGCCATAAAAAAGGTGAAACAACATCAGTTTACCAATATTGTCGCTTGTGCAGCAGGTCCCAAAGCAAAGACAGAGCCTCTTAAGAAACTGACAGAAAATGTATTTACGCTTGACACAATGGATAGCAGTACATTCAAAAAGTTTTTCCAATGGGTTACAATTAACGTTCAACAAGGTGGGCGTACTATGGGTGTTTCAGAGCGAACAGAGTTGTCGGCGCCTCCAGCTGAGGTCAATTTCGTTTATAATTAAATAAAGCACATTAATATGGATACATATTACGAGAAATTGTTGAATGAAGCTATGTCAGGAGACAAAGACTCATTAAAGGAGTTGATGTCAAATGCAGGTTCTGGAAATGCGGAGGCTCAATATTATTTGGCATTGTATTATGGGAACATGAAAGATAACGATAATTATCTATATTGGATGGAAAAGGCTGCCTCATATCATCATGATAAGGCCTTGCAATTTATGAATAATATAAAACCAAATACAACAAATAAAGAGCAAACTAATTCATCTAAAACTGATAGAATGGTTGAAGGTGGCGTATGGATAATATTAGGTATTATCTTGACAATAGTTTTCACAGGAAGCTCCTCTAGTGGTTATTATGTCTTTTATGGCGCTATTATATATGGTTTATATGTACTTTTTTTAAAAAAATAAAATCATGAGACGATTACCAATATATTTCCTCGTTGACGTATCGGAGTCGATGGTCGGCGATCCCATTCGGCAAGTGCAGGATGGCATGAGAATGATAGTACAGGAGTTGCGTACAGACCCGTATGCTCTTGAAACAGCGTTTATATCAGTAATAGCCTTTGCTGGTAAAGCAAAATGTATATCCCCATTAACGGAGCTATACAAGTTCTATCCACCAACGTTCCCCATTGGAGGAGGTACGTCTTTAGGAGCGGCTTTGAACTTCCTTATGGATAGTATGGATAAGGAACTTGTAAAGACAACACTTGAGCAGAAAGGGGATTGGAAACCTATTATATTCCTTTTCACAGATGGAACTCCAACAGACGATCCTTCTGCAGCAATTGCTCGTTGGAATAACAAATATAAAAAGTCTGCTAATATTATTGCTATATCCATTGGCGATAATGCGGATACGTATCTATTAGGCAAAATCTCAGAGAATGTTCTTAGATTGAACAATACAGACGAAATGTCTTTCAAGTCGTTCTTCAAATGGGTTACTGCGTCAATTAAAGCGACGAGTGTATCAGTCACAGATATGGGAGATGATGAAGTACAATTAGTACCGACATCAGGTATTAATCTTGAAAAGGTTGATACATCAGAACGTTGTGTTATAGATGAAAACTTCGTCGTGTTGTTCGGAAAATGTTCCAATACAAAGAAGACATATTTGGTAAAGTATGCCAAAAGACTTACAGACATCGAAGGTTTGGAAGATATACAGATGAAGGGAACTGAATATAAGTTGGTTGGAGCATATCCAGTGGATGAAGAAACCTACAACAGCTTATGTGACGGTAAATCAGACAGAAATATCAATGTTATGTCTCTTCGTGGTGTTCCAACTTGTCCATGTTGTGGAAACCAACTTGGAGTCGTTGTATGTGAGTGTGGTGGAATAATGTGTTCAGATGGTCAAACGACAGCATGCCCTTGGTGTGGAATGGAAGGAGCACTTGGTGCCATTGAAGCAGGAGGGATGAGTATTACAAGAGGAAAAGGTTAGTCTATGGAATTACAAACGATTATTGATTCCTTTTTCGAAGGAAAGTCAAGTGAACGTTCAGAGGAATTCATAAAGTTTCTCTCTGAGAAGATGTGGAATGAATTTAACTCATACCTTATGGATAAAGTGTTGATGATAAAAAACGAAGTAAATGCAATAACATTCAACTTGCCAAATGCCAAAGAAAATACCCCATACGATTGTACGGTATCAGTTCCCTCTGATAATGCAAACGTAGAGATTTATGATATTGTGGGGTTATCTAAGGATAAGCATGGGTTGGATATAATAGTTTCAGAAGATAAGAGGAGTTTTACAATCAGTGGAACTCCTTCTCTTGAAGCTATGAGAAAGCTGACAGGCGGAATACCAGAATCAACCTATGAACTCACTATGTATTATGGGTATAAAGGTGTAATGTTGCCTGAGAATCATCCTGTGCTTGAAAGGAAGATTACTTTTGTAATAAATCAAGACCCACGTAAATTGTGGAAGAATCTACCTGTGGATTGGGCCGGTATGCCAGAACCAAGATATCAGAAAGACGACACGCAATGTGAATACATTACTGTTGAGAGTTTGGAAGATGGAACACCGCAAAAGGACATCGTTGCGGCAAGCAAACGTGGACGCTCTCATGCTCAGGAGGGAAAACCGAGGGATGACCATTTCAAACTCTACCATGATGATAATACGAATTGGTATGTTATGGCAGTAGCCGATGGTGCAGGATCTGCAAAATACTCAAGAGAGGGATCTCGAATCGCATGTGATACAGTTATTGCACATTGCAAATCAGAACTTGCTCATTGTGAGAAATTTGAAGATGACATAAACCTGTGGCATTTGGACCAAGGATCACAAGAAGCTGGAAAAATGATTAGTGGTGATGTCTATCAGATTGTGGGGAATGCTGCATATAAAGCACATAAGGCAATAAACGAAGAAGCAAAATCGCAAGGAACACGATCTAAGGATTATGCCACAACATTGTTGCTTGCTATATGCAAGAAATTCGAATTCGGTTGGTTTGTAGCCTCATTTTGGGTTGGTGATGGGGCGTTGTGCCTTTATGACAAGAACAATCACTCAGCAACATTGTTGGGAACACCTGATGAGGGAGAATATGCTGGTCAAACGCGTTTCTTGACGATGCCAGAGATATTCAGTGATTCTTCTGAATTTTACAAACGGCTAAAATGTAAAATTGTACCGGATTTTACCGCTCTTTTCATGATGACGGATGGAGTGAGTGACCCGAAATTTGAAACGGATGCCAATTTGAATAATCCAGATAAGTGGGATGACTTGTGGGATGACTTGACACACAACAAGGAATTCCCAGTAGAACTTCTTGATGACAATGTGGCTGCAAAAGACCAATTGTTAAACTGGTTGGATTTTTGGTCTCCAGGTAATCATGATGACAGAACAATAGCAATTTTGTATTAAATCAGCGATATATGGCAAATAAAGTAACATTGACCGCCTCAGATGGCTCTACTGTTGAGTTCTATGATGAAATCAAGGCTCAGGGTGGAGTAAAGGATGTGTATTTCTCTACAGATAAGACATATGTGGTTGCTTTTTATAGAAAGCCGGTAAATGCAAATGACAAAGCCCGTTTAGAGAATATCGTAGGCATTTACCGCGAAAGAATTTTTGTACCTAATGCTGAGGGGGATTACTGGAAGAGTATTTTCCCTTGGCCTACAAAAATGGTTGAATGGAAAGGATTGACAGGAATCGTTATTCCGTTTTACGATAAAAAATTCTTCTTTTCTGGCATTTCTGATTCTTGGCCGTTTATCAAGAACGGTCAAGAGAAGAATGGCAAATGGTTTTCTTCAGCGAAGCTTATCAACAGATTTGTGCCTGCAGATCAAAAGGGGACTTTTTTGGATCGCTTACACATGTGCTTAAAGATTGCACGAGGAATGCGCCGCCTACATGCCGCAGGTCTTGCTCATTCCGACTTGTCGTATAATAATGTTTTGGTCGATCCTCTTACAGGCAGTGCTTGTATAATCGATGATGACGGGCTAGTCGTACCTGGTAAATTTCCTCCAGAAGTAGTAGGTACGCCTGGATTCATTGCTCCTGAAGTGCTTGCAACGAAAGCATTGCCTATTTATGATCCTAAAAAGAATTTACCGAAAAGAACAACAGACCAACATGCATTGGCTGTTCTTATATATACATTCCTTATGAATCGTCATCCGTTAGACGGAGGAAAGGTTTGGGATGTTGACCCTCAAAAAGATGACGATATGAGGTATGGCTCTAATGCCATTTTTATAGAACATCCTACAGACAAGACAAATCGAGTAAAACCTGACCAATTAGGCAAAGCAGAATTACCACAAGGGGATCCAAATAAATTGCCATATACAATATGTGGACCTTATTTGAAGAAACTATTTGAAAGGGCATTTATAGATGGATTGCACAATCCGTCGACTCGGCCTACGGCACAAGAGTGGGAGGTCGCTTTGGTTAAGACTTGTGATTTAGTACAACCTTGCCAGAATCCAAATTGCGAGGCTCATTGGTATGTATTCGACAATACGACAAAGCCAAGATGCCCATTCTGCGGACAGGATTATAAAGGACAATTACCTATCCTCAACTTCTATTATGCACCCTCCCATGGTAAGTATATGTCTGAAAACTATCGCTTGATGGTTTATGACAAACAGACATTATATAAATGGCACTCCAACAATCTTATATCAGCTAATGAAAAGACAAGTGCGGAGGATAAGAAGCCTGTTGGTGATTTCCATTTCCATAATGGACAGTGGATTCTCATTAACCGTCGTTTGCCAGACATGTATGATGTGACAGATAAGAAACCTATTACAATTGGTGGATATGTACCTCTTACAGATGGGCGTCAGATACTGCTGGATAAGGGGCAGGGTGGAAGATTAATTGTTGTACAGTTGGTAAAGAATTAGCATGATATTCGTAATCCGTAACTCTCAACGTTTTGGTCCTTATTCGGAACAAACGCTTCTTGCGTATGTCAATCAAGGACAAGTGTTGCTGCAAGATAAGGCAATAGCAGATAACGATACGGTAGAGCATACAGTAGGATTCTATCTGAAACGAGCTGGATTGACGGCAAAGGTTGTCCATAAGGGGAATATTCTTTCACAACTAAAACATATCGGTTCTGAACTAATATTCCCCAAGACTGCTATGTTTTCTAAACAATTTATTTCCGATCAGCGTTTCCTAATATTGGCCTTGGTAGGACTTCTCCCTATGGTAATAATGAATATTCCATTAGGTGGTTTCTTCTTATTTTATGAGGTGTCGCTCTATTTTTCAATAATATGGGGCTTGTTCTTTTATGCGAGTTTCAAAACGCAGCAAGTTGTATTAAGTACTACGATTACTGTATTTTTCCTAACTCAAATATGTGTTTTCATAGCGTGGGATTTGTTAGGTTTGCCGAATTTGAATCCTTTTTATGCATTCATTGAAAGTCCATTCCCAATAAATATTATTGGATTTACATTTGGGGTTGGCTTAACAGAAGAATTTGCAAAAATGCTACCTCTTTTAATAATAATACGAAAAGCGAAAGAACCATTAATTCCTCAAACGATGGTATTCTATGGCTTGATGTCTGGCATCGCTTTTGGGGTATATGAGGGCGTACAGTATCAGATGACAGTTAATGCTCAACAAGCGTATGATGTTTCTTTCTTTTTGAATATTGCACGACTAACGAGCTTGCCATTCCTTCATGCTTGTTGGTGTGGAATTGCGGGATATTTCTTGGCATTTGCACAGCTGTACCCTAAATATCGTAGAGGATTATGGATATTAGCAATATCTATACCGATGTTGATACATGGTATATACGATTCTGTATCTAACATTCCTGTTGTCCATCTGGCAGTAGTGGTATTGGGTTTAATGCTTTTGACGGTGTATTTGAAACAGGGAGTGAACTACCAATCGAAGCTTCGAAATTGAGCATAGAATATTGCAACCCTTATCACTTGAATATTACCAAACGTAATTGTAATGTTGTGGTTTTCAACTATCATTGATAAAAAGTGAGTAATTTTGCACCATCAAAAATAACAATTAAATAATTTAGATTATGAGAATATTTGATTTCTTTAAGCAAAAGAATGGTGCAGAAGATACTCTCAGAGTTTCTTTGCCAGTAGTTGAGCCAGAAGACTCACAGGAAAGTGTAACATCTGTAGAAATCGCAGATGAGAAAGGTGGTGATAATAAAGCCGAACAACCTTTGACAGTATCATACGCAACAGGTTGGCCTATTGATGTTGTTTATGGCTATCTCCATAAGAACTATGAAAGGAAGGGATTCGAGGATGCGATGCTCAAGAGTGATCTGACATTTCGCGATATGAACAAGAATGTAATTAAGAACAAAATTCTGATGGTGTTTCGAGAGATCAATCTCAACTATGACGTAATGAGACAGGATTTGCAAATTCGTATAGATACATGTAGTGCCGCTGGTTTGTTGACTACTATTTCTCAATTAGAGAAACAGAAAACACTTATTGATAGTCATAAGGAAGAACTGCGTCGTCTTGAAGAAGATTTTCGCAATAATGCGAATGAAAGTTCTATTCCACTTCAGTCTTATGAATGTGGTTTTTTGAGAGGCATAGCTACCATTGCTATGAGCAACACTGGAAATAATCACGTAAATGCTACTATGAATAATAATCCTGATGTAGCTGTACGAAAAGTTTCAATAGCCTAATTATTAATGTTAAAAATTTGAGAATTATGAGTTGGTGGTCAAAGTTTGGTTGCATATTAACGGGATGGAACTCAACCGTCCTTGCACAATGTTCAGAGGCGAGCAGAAGTCAGTTGAGTAAATATACATCTGCATTGCTGATTCTAATGATTGTTTGGAGTATAACAGGGTTCTGTTTTGCTCAAAGATATATGGGATTGCCTGTATGGGCTTGCTGTATAGTGTCATTGTTGTTCGTTACGATAGTGATAATGATTGAACGCCAAATATTGTTGACCAACCAAAAGTCATTTAAGTTAATGCTGTTTAGGGGCATTATTGCAGCTGTTATGGCTATCGTAGGCTCAACAATCTTTGATCAAACAATATTTGGAAAAGACATTGATAAGCAGATGGCAAATAATATTGAATTGCAAGTTGCAGATTTAATGGGTAAACGAGTTTCAATTATTGATGGAAAACTTGCATATATTAAAGCTGAAAAAGACTCGTTGGAAAGGGTCAATGCGCAATTGCAAGCTGATGTCAATGCAAATCCTTGGATTATCCAAAGATCGGCGACAACAAGTCAACAGAAATTGGTAGTGGATGGCAAAATAAAGACCGTTAACAATCCTTCGGTTACAACTAACCAAGTGCCTAACCCTAAGCAGGAGGTCATTAAGAGCAATAATGAAAAGGTGTTGTCACTGTCGGCAGAAGAAAAGGAATGGCATCAGAAAAAGCAGACTGTAGAAGAGACTGTAAGGACGGAATGTCAGGAAAACGTAGGATTTCTTGAAGAACTTGAAGCAATGTGGACTATAATAACAAATCGCCCTTTAGCTGGAGTGTTCTATATAGTGTTCTTTGTCTTGCTAATGAGTCTTGAGCTATTTGTTGTCGTCAGCAAGATGGTTGATAGTGAATGTGACTATGAAAAGGCTATTGTTGGAAGTCAGAGGGTAAGAATGGCCCAGTTCGATGCTGCTTTCTCGAGAATTCATACATAAGTTGATTATTTTAAAAGTTTTAATTATGAAATATACATTTATATTTATAGCAGCGTTGTTGTTTGCAATAAGCACGTCTGCACAAAACTATTTTGGAGACTACGATTTTCCAACGTACACCACACAGAAGTCTAATGCAACAATGACATTTAGAAATCAGTCGGGGTATCACATGACGGTGAAAATCCTTAAGTTGCAAGGAGGCTTGTATTCAACAGTTACTCTTCCGCCATATTCAAGTGAAACAGTTGACTTCTATAGCTCTGCAACGTATAAGATGAAAATAAAAGCGATGATAAGTGGAAAGGCTTCTTATCATAAAGGTGGTAACTTTTCAGTAACATCGACTTCTGAAAGATGGAGTCAAGGTGAAATAACGTTTAAGATAACAGTTTCGAAATATGGTGGAGGCTCAGGGCTTGGTCCTACCATATCTAAAAAAGAATTTGAAAGTAATTATTAGTATTGGTTGTGATTGAAAATAAATGAATATATGAGAAAAGTTGCAATATTTATAGCATGTTTCATTGCCATATCTATTTGGGCGCAGAAGTTAAGTCGCCCAGATAGTTATAACTATACGCGTGGCGTTGAGGCTCTTCAAAACAATAATGCCGAGGAAGCATCTGAGTATCTAAACAAAGAAATCCAAGAACATCCTGAGAATGGATATGCTCGTGTTTGGATGGCAATGATATATATTAATGATGAACAATATGGACAAGCGCTCTCTTCAGTGAATGTAGCTTTGAAAAAAATCCCTTCTAAAGACAAGGAGTTTGTTGCATTAGCATATTCAACAAGAGCAAAGATAAATCTATGCTTACAAGATACATTGCGTGCAATAAATGATTATTCCACTGCTATTAAAACAAATCCAGATTTTCTGGGTATATATAATCTTAGGGCACAGGTATATTATGAGCGTGGACAATATGAAAAAGCCAATGCGGATTATTCTAAGATGATTTCATTGGACGAAGGGGATGTCTTGGGATATATGGGTATAGGTCGTAATGCGAACGTTCTAATGCAATGGGATGATGCTATCCTACAGTTTGATCATGTTGTAAAATTAGCACCGAATTATTCATCTGGCTATTCATTTAGAGCTGAAGCTTTTATTGGTAAAAAAGATTATGCAAAAGCTATAGATGACGTAATTACTGCATTGTCAATCGATAATGATGATAAGGCTTATTATCTTCTTAATCAATTGGCTGATTCTGCTTTTACAAATACAATTAGTAAGTTGAAAATCCAAAAAGCAAAGGAACCGAATGGGGATGCTTGGCCATACTATATTGGAGTCGTTTTAGAAAGGGGTGAAAAAATTAAAGATGCAATATCTTCATATATTGAAGCTTTTGATTTAAGTAATAATCCAATTATTGCGTATAGTATCGCAAATTGTTATTATAATTTAGGCAATTACGAACAGGCAATATCTTATTGCAATCAAGCAATAAAACTTGATTCTTTGGATACAGATTACATTTTTTTAAAGGCAAATATTGAGAACGAAGCAGGATTATCGAAAGATGCGATATCGACATTGGATATTTATCTGTCAAAGAATCCTGAATATGGTTATGGATATTATAGACGAGGTTGGTTTAAGGATCATTCTGGTGATATTGATGGAGCAATAGATGATTACAATATGTGTATCACTTTGATACCGGAATATGCATATTGTTATCTAAATAGGGGCGTTTTATATCTATTAAAAGGGGAAATAGAGGCTGCGAAAAAGGATTTTGAGCAGGTGATAAAACTAGATACCATTCAGGGAGAAATAGAATGTGCCCAATATGCATACTATTATCTTGGACACAAAGAAAAAGCAATTGAGATTGTTGATGAAATGTTGAAGAAGAATGACAAGGGTGATTTTTACGATGCTGCTTGCCTTTATTCTATTATGGGAGAAAAGGAAAAAGCCATACGTTATCTGAGGAAATCTTTGGAACTGGGATATAGACGTTTTTCCCATATCAATCGAGATAGAGACTTGGATAATATTCGTTCAGAAAAAGAATTTATAGATTTAATTAATGAATACATTGATATCCACAAGCAGGAAACTAATGATGATAATGATGTTGTTATATATGAAGAAAGAACGGAAATAATACCATTCTCTAAAGATGGTGACATGTGTAAAGTCAAATGTGTTGTTAATGGACTTCCACTTCATTTCATATTTGATACAGGGGCATCTGATGTGAGTTTGTCTTCTGTAGAGGCCACCTTTATGTTTAAGAATGGTTATCTATCTGCTTCAGATGTTATAGGAAAACAAAATTTTCTAACTGCAAGTGGAGAGGTTTCTGAAGGGACAGTATTAAATATCCGTGAGGTTAAGTTTGGTAACCTTCATCTTGAACATGTTAGAGCATCTGTGGTTAAGAATCAAATGGCACCACTATTGTTAGGGCAGAGTGTTTTACAAAGGCTTGGAAAAATAGAAATTGACAATGTGAAAAGGAATATAAATATTACGTATAAATTCAAAAAATAAAATCATGGAAGAAAAAAAACATTACGTTGGCTTAACCGATGCCCAAGTGCTCGAAAGCCGCAAGAAGTATGGTGTCAACATTCTGACACCGCCAGAGAAAGAGACTCTTTGGGATACTCTCAAGGAGGCATGTACTCATTGGATTGCCATCTCTATGTTTGTGATGGTAGTATCGTCTGTGATTGCTGCTGGAGTGTTGAGTGGCAGTATGGGTGGCATAATTTGGTCAATGCCAGCCATTATTACTCTTGCCACTTTATTGATTCTGATAGTGGGATTCTTCGGAGGTTTTGGCGACCCCCTCTTCAAAATCCTTATTATGGCTTTTGTCCTGTCTATGGGCATATCTATTTATGAATATGCTTGGGTGGGTATCGGATTCAAGACATTCTTTGAGCCAATCGGAATCATTGTGGCGTTGATATTGGCAACAAGCATCGCGTTCTTCCTTGAAAGGAAAAACGAGAAGACATTCCAAAGCCTAAATGAAGTTAATGATGACACTCTCGTTAAGGTTATACGTAATGGTAACGTATGCCAAGTGCCTCGCAAGGACGTTGTTGTTGGCGACATCGTGCTTGTTGAGGCTGGAGAGGAGATTCCTGCAGACTGTGAATTGCTTGAGTCACTAAACCTCAATGTGAACGAATCGTCGCTTACAGGTGAGTTGCAGGTATATAAATCCACAAATCCTGAAGATTTTGATGAGGAGGCAACATATCCCACTAATCAGATAATGAAAGGTACGATTGTTCTTGAAGGATATTGTACCGCTGAGGTGAAGAAGGTTGGAGACTCCACTGAATGTGGAAAGGTATTTGAGGCAGCACAGGTGGAAGAAGGCGGTTCTACTCCATTGAGTGAAGAACTGGATGGACTGGCTGACTTGATAACCAAGTTAAGTTATGTATTTGCAGCGCTTATTGTAGTAGGACGTATAGGTATTTATTTCTACATGGGTGATGCCAATTTCTCATCGGGAGATGGTTGGATTAGCTTCATTACATACGTCCTGAATACAATAATGATTGCTGTTACGCTTATCGTGGTTGCTGTGCCAGAAGGATTGCCGATGTCCGTTACTTTAAGTTTGGCATTCAGTATGCTTAAACTGATGAAAGAGAATACATTACCACGTACAATGCATTCTTGCGAGACAATGGGTGCTACTTCTGTAATTTGTACTGACAAGACAGGAACATTGACGCAGAACAAAATGCATGTGGCTGAGTGTGATCTTAATGATGTGTCAGATGGACTTGTATCTGAGATGGTTGCACTCAATACGACAGCAAACCTTGACTTTACTGACAGAAAGAATATCAAGACAGTTGGTAATCCCACGGAATGTGCACTTCTTTTATGGCTTAATGGCAAGGGTATTGATTATGCTTCCATACGTGAAAGTGTCAAGGTTATCGACCGTCTGCCATTCTCAACAGAGAACAAATATATGGCTACTGTTGTCGATTCCGCAGTATTAAACAAGAAGGTCGTGTATGTAAAGGGTGCTCCTGAGATATTGTTGTCCTTGTCAAATGTGAATGATGAACAGAAGGAAAAGTATAACAAGGAGTTGCTCGAATACCAGAACAAGGCAATGCGCACACTTGGATTGGCATATGCTGAAGTAAGTGGTAATGAGGAAATCATTAAGGATGGGAAGTTGAATATTGCAAACCTGTCATTTGTGGGTGTATTCGCAATTTCCGACCCTGTCCGCAAGGAGGTTCCTGCCGCAATAAAGGATTGTATCGATGCCGGAATACAGGTAAAGATTGTAACTGGTGATACGACAGGAACTGCCAAGGAAATAGGAAGGCAAATAGGGCTTTGGAATAACTCGGATACAGATAGGAATATCGTAACGGGAAACGAGTTCGCTGCTATGACAGACGAGGAGATATTATCTCGTGCAGAAGACATAAAGATACTCTCTCGTGCACGTCCTAACGACAAAGAGCGTTTGGTTAGATTGCTTAAGGCAAAGGGACTCGTTGTTGCCGCTACAGGTGACGGAACTAACGACGCTCCTGCATTAAATGTAGCAGATGTAGGATTGTCAATGGGTGATGGTACCGATGTGGCAAAAGAGGCTTCTGACATGACAATTAAGGACAACTCGTTCTCGACGATTGCCAATGCTGTTATGTGGGGACGCTCGCTCTATAAGAATATCCAACGCTTCTTGTTGTTCCAGCTTACCGTGAATGTGACTGCATGTTTCCTTGTGCTTGTTGGCGCATTTATGGGAACAGAGTCACCATTGACTGTAACACAGATGCTATGGATAAATCTCATTATGGATACCTTTGCCGCCATTGCCTTGGCATCATTGCCTCCATCTCAAAAGGTGATGCAAGACAAACCAAGAGACAGAAATTCATCTATTCTCAGTTGTTCTATGCGTATCAATATCGCGGGAGTCGGATTCTTTTTCTTCTTCCTGCTTATAGCTATGCTATATGTGTTTGAGCATGGCGAATATACCTCTATGGCAGATTTGTTAAGTCTACATATTGGTGAGCGCGACGGATTGAGTACATACGAGTTAACGTTGATTTTCACTACATTTGTGATGACTCACTTCTTCTATCTGTTCAATGCAAGAGCATTTGAGACAGGTCGTAGTGCATTGCATTTCAAGGGTTGTCATGGATTGCTCCTTATTGTAGCAGTAGTGTTCTTTGGACAAATAGCAATGGTTGAAATTCCCATGTTGCAAGATTTCTTTAATGTCTGTGGATTGAAATTGCAGGATTGGATAATCATCATTATAGGTTCATCACTTGTACTCTGGGTACGTGAGGCATGGCATCTTGTCACAAAGAAATCTCCCTGTTCCGATGGAATATGTAAGCAATAATAGTTAACCAACAATGGAGTGGAGGGGTATTAATAATACCTCTCCATTCTTATAGAAATAATCTGTTATTAATGGCAAAAAGAAAATCAAATACAGGAATTCCTGGTCTCTCATTCTCATGGAAGAGGGCTTTGGGAATAACACAGGCAAAACAGCAGATAAGTCGTAAAACAGGAATCCCTACGACTAAGGCTGGAGTGGAAAGAAAGATTGGAAATATGTTATTGAAAGCTTTGTTCGGTAGGTAATTATTATAATATTACGAATATGATAACAACTGATAAATTCAAAGGCGTGCTTTTCGGCCAAGCCATTGGGAATGAATAACATTCAAGCGTAACCGTAACCCGTAACTGACATTGAAAATCAGTTTTCAGATGTATGTCAGTTACGGGTTACGGTTACGCTTCTGTTTCCTCTTGGAGGTTATAATTCTTTTAAATAGATTTCTATCCAATGCTTCAGCACCGGTATGTCATCCTGTATTGTATCCCATAAACTATCAGGGTCAATTGTGTAATAGCCATGAACCAAAACATGCCGCATACTTTCAATCTGGCGCCAATTGACTTCTGGATGAGATTCACGAAATTCTTTGGTAAGCATATATACGGCTTCTCCAATTATCTCGACATATTTCGTGAAACCATAAAATAGGATGGTACTTGACTTAACCTGCTCCAAAGAGTATAATTCTTTGTCCGTCATTATCCCATTTATGGCATCCATAATATGCTCCAAACGCCCTTTGTCCTTAATTTTTTCTCTCATAAACCAATAATTTATCTCGGTTAACTGATTCTTGCGCGAATGGGAGGAGCCTGCCGGATTCTACCAAATCGACTTTTCGGTGTAGCAAGTCCTCTAATCCAATCATCATTCCAGCAATACGCATCAAGGAAATACGTTCATTTATACGGTCGTATTCCACAAGAATGTCAATGTCACTGTTGACTGTTTCCTCTCCTCTCGAACACGACCCGAATAGCCAAGCTTTTGTGATTGGCTGCCCCACACAGAAACTCTGTATTTTGGGTATCATTTCTTGAACATCCTTGCTAATCATAACTCATATTTTGATTATTTTTGGCAAAGATACGCATAAACTATGAATTATCCAAATAAATCTAAGAAAAATATACAAAAAAAGTTTTATCTAGTGATTTGGATGATATATTGAGGCGTATATCCCGGAATGTTGTTTGTAAGTAGGCAGAAACTCGTTTGGTAGCTCTTATAAGATCTTTTGCCAGTTAGCAAAAGATCATTTGCTAACTGGCAACATATAACAAGGACGGTGATATTGATACAACAAGAATGGTCTTTCATTAAACACAAGAACGGTCATCCACTCGGCATGTGGATGACCGTTCAGATATAGTAAGAACTAACGTTCTAATTGATGTCAGGAGAAGGCAACAACAAGACCTGCCATCACGATGCTCACCATAGACATCAGTTTGATGAGGATGTTGAGCGACGGACCGCTTGTATCCTTAAAAGGATCGCCCACGGTATCACCTACGATAGTGGCCTTATGACACTCCGAGCCCTTGCCTCCGAAGTTGCCTTCCTCTACCATCTTCTTTGCATTGTCCCATGCTCCACCGGCATTTGCCATAAACACGGCAAGAGTGAATCCGGCTGTGAGGCCACCGACAAGCAAGCCCATCACACCTGCCACACCAAGCAGCAATCCGACAACAATGGGAATGGCGATGGCAAGAAGACTCGGGAATATCATCTCCTTCTGAGCCGAACGAGTGCTTATCTCAACACAACGTCCATAGTCGGGAGTGCCCTTGCCTTCAAGTATGCCCTTTATCTCGCGGAACTGGCGACGTACTTCCTCAACCATCGTCTGGGCTGCACGACCCACGGCTCCCATGGTGAGACCGCAGAAGAGGAATGCCGCCATACCACCGATGAAGGCTCCCACGAGAACCTTGGGATTCATCAGGTTGACCTGGAAATAATTCATATAGTCGAGCATGTTGGC
>SAMEA3663208__coassemble_312_pt1 | contig 16817 bp, 6 predicted proteins | sample SAMEA3663208__metabat2_low_PE_010 | metagenome-assembled genome bin SAMEA3663208 (sample SAMEA3663208) | pig gut metagenome | biome: pig gut; feature: pig-associated habitat; material: faeces | place: China | collected 2013
GAGATAGTGTTAAATAACCTCACTTTTTTATTATTAGTATGAAATATTCAGGCTAGCAGACCCTACTATTACGAAAAAAGTGACGATTGTCGGCCCTGGATATGACCTTGCAATTGACAGTAGAAATGCCAAGGTCGATTTCTTGATAATTAATGCAGAGAATGTCAAAGTCGTGGGACTTCAGATTCATTATGCCCTTGTATGTAATAATAATGTGAATATCGAAAACTGCTATATCACAAATAGTGTTCTTGGAAATGAAACAAGCTACGAGAATGACAATTGCGTGATAAAATCTTGTTTCATTGACGGTAACGTATATGGACGTGGCGAAGACGGCACATACGAATGGACTTTGACAAACAATATAATAAAAGGCGGTGTGTATAATTTTGAGGAGATGACTCTTAATCATAACACCATCGTATCAGCCAATTATGTTTTGAATGGAGTAAACTTCTCAACAGTCACAAACAACCTACTGCATCAAACGAAATCGGACTCTCCTATTGTCAACTGCTCTGATAACGAATACGACAAGAATGTAGTGTCTCTTGTATCAAATACATACGGAGAAAAAAGTAATCAAACCCTGGAAAAGAGTATCTCATGCTCAGGAGATGCCAACTCCGAGGACTATTACACTCCAGTAGGTTATACTCTCGGCTACTCCACCGACGGCACTGACTGCGGTGCTTTCGGCGGCTCTAATCCTTATGTCAAGGGCGGAAAGTCGGGACTGTTTGTTGAGCGCGAGGGCGAGGAAGAGCCGGAGCCAGAACCGGAGCCTACCTATCCTGAGACTCCTATTGTCAAGGGACAACTCGACAATACGGCTACGCTGGATATTGAGAACGATGTTTATAACTCGCTTGGGGAATTCCTTAAGGCTCTGAGCATTAGAGGCATAAAGGCAGGAACTGATATTGCAGTGGCTAACCAGCAATTTGACATTGCTCTCGATGATGAGTCATACGGATATATACAGACATCTGCCGTGGCTCTCGAATTGGCTAAGGCTTATATCTATATGAAGGCCAGCAATAACGCAATATTCAATATCACTTTGTCTCCAGCCTTCGCAGCAGCACATGCAAGCGATGTACAGACAGTGGTGGCAACCATTATGGGATTCGCCAACCATATCATCACTACTAATATCAAGATTCTCATCAACGGCACACTGTATCAATATTCAGGATTCCAAGTAGAGCCAAATGACTTGCTCGACCTTAAGAATCTTTACACTGCCCTCAACGGAGAGAACTGGACAAACGTGAAGTGGAGCTTCCTCAGCAACGGACGACTCGCAAGCGACTTCCCCGGAGTGACATTCACTGAGCCTAATGAACTTGGACAGTCATACGTTAAGGAACTTGACCTCGTGAAGAACAACATGAAGGGCGATGTAAGCAATTTGACACTTTACTTCCCTCATCTGACTTCGCTCAATATGTATTACAACCAGCTGACAGGCGATGTGACAAATATGGTGAGCAACCTTGGCAACCTGAAGACCCTCGACATTTCATACAATATGCTCACGGGGCTAACTAGACTGCCTTCTTCCGTGGCAACACTCAACAAGGGCAATCAGTTCCGTTCGGATTACAATCAGGAGTATCTGTCCAAGCTATCCGCTGCCACGGTATATATCAGCGACAAGCAGAGCGTCGGACTGCCTACTATCATGACATACGACCTGAAGACCAACTCCAACGTGCCGACTGCGATGTATATCTCCGAAAGGAGCACAAGCAGTCTTTCGGCATATTACGGTCAGCTTGTTCCTCACGGCGGTGGCAGTACCTCATATTATACTTCGTGGACAAGCAAACCATTTACATACGAGTATGCCCAAGACCATGAGATATACCTTCGCTCTGACGACGGCACGATTTATCCTGCTATCCTCAAATATGAGGCTGGAGATGCCAATATGAGCGGTTATACCGACCTGCTTGACGTTCAGACAACTATATCTAAGGTTTTAAGTCCGGGCGTTGTTAGTCTGTTCAACAAGACTGCGGCAAATACTTTTGAAGATGAGATTATCAATGTGCAGGATGTTGTTTGCACTGTGAATATCGTGCTTGGCAAGCCAATCGTTTCTATAGATATTCCTACCGAGACAGGCAATCACTATGACCAGCCTCTCTTTGCATCGCGCCGTGCAACACCTGTTCCTGGTGGCACTGGAAACATCCTGTTTGTTGAGGGCGAGCGTCTGTGGATGACCAACGAGACCGAGGTGGGAGCCATCGAGGTGGAAATCAGGGGACTGACGGCTGACGAGGTGAGCCTTGCTCTCAACCGCAAGGACTTCCAGATGGCATCACTCGATATAGAGGGCGGATCAAGACATATCATATACTCGCTTTCGGGCAAGAGCGTGCCTGTGGGCACGGCTGCTATCCTGCGATTGTCTAACGACTATGCCGAGGTGGCAGACGCTGCACTTTCAACAGTGGATGCGAAGTCGCTCAGCTTCACTATTGGAGCTACTCCTACAGGTATTAACTCCGTGGATTCCGGCGATATGCTGAAGGCAAAGTTTGAGGGCAACGGCATTGTCATATCGTCATCTCGCGAGATTAGCAATGCGGAGGTGGTTGTCACTTCTGCCAGTGGCATCAACGCCCTCACATGGAAGGGCGAGCGCATCAAGGCTGGCGAGACAATGATTGAAGCCAACCTCCCGCGCGGTATATATATAATAGGTATATATGAGAATGGCAAGAGAATCGGAAATACAAAATTAATTAAGAAATAAAAACATAAAGTTATGAAGAAAACAATTTTATTATTAGTTGCCATTGCACTTACGAGTGCAAAGATGATGGCAGAAGGCCTTACTGCAACATTGCAGCAAGGAGAGACCATGACGGCATTCTACGGAGTGAATGCCTTTGTAGATGCGTATAATGCCGCAGAAAATGGGGCGGTGATAACACTGTCTGAGGGGCAGTTTAATGATGTTACCACTATCGAGAAGTCGATAACTGTGGTTGGCAATATGGCTTTTGATGTCGAAGGGTATAAGAAGACATATTTGGGAAATAGCACAGATGTCACAATCAACGCAGACAACGTTACTATAGAGGGTATTTGTTTTTATAATTATTCTCTTATTCTTGGTAATATTTCCAATTGTCACATAAGACGATGCAGGATTGTAAATACTTTATATAACACGGCTAAAACCACAAACACAAATACTCTCATTGACCAATGTGTTCTGAATACTATCAACCTATTTGCTGCAAGTAAAAATATTTGCATTAAGAATTGTACAATCTACCGTCTTGGGGGAGGTGATGCGGAAAACGTTGGTTATATAAGTAATTGCTACATTAATAGGTTTTTTGCTCGCTCATCGTCATCTGATAATCAGTTGCCATATGCTATTTATAAAAACAATGTTTTAGGTTTTGATTATAACTCGTATAGTGGATATACCTGTGATCTTAAATCACCATCTGAATTTTATAACAATTATTTTTTATATATTGGAAGTTACTCTTCATCAAAGGTTAGTATATACATAAAAACAGGTTGTATAAACCAAGGAAATGTATTTTCTGAGAATGTTACTTATAAGTCCAATAATGCCCCTACAAATTTCATCATCGACTCCTTCGGCATGCTCGGCGACGACGGCACACCCATCGGCATCACAGGCGGCTCGGGCTTCTCGCCCTACCCCAGCATACCCCGTATCACAAGCAAGCAGATTGACTCCAAGACTGACAGCGAAGGTAAGTTGAACGTAAAGATTACTGTTAGCACAGAGGAGACTCTCGTCAAGGAAGAGAAACCAGAAGATAATCCGGTAGAGGAGCCAACGGAATAATACACTATCGAATAAAAAAAGATTAAGATATGGCAATAAAGAAGAAAAGAGGTATCGCTTCGGTGCTTGCTCTTCTATTGCTGTCACAGGCGCAAGCCCAGGAAAGAACGCTCGCCAAATATGAATATTGGATTGACAATATCGAGACGCTCTTTACCTCCGGCAACCTCAACGGGCAAAGCCAGCAGACACTGCAGCTCGCCATCGACCCCGAGGGATGCAACGAGGGATTGCACCACTTCTACTGCCGCTTCCAAGACAGTGAGGGCAACTGGAGCACTCCGCTCGCCTGGCCCTTCATAGTCAGGGCACTGCCACAGAACGAGGAAGTCAAGGTGGTGAAAGCAGAGTATTGGATTGACAGCAACGAGAAGAAAGAGCTTACGGTGAACGGTTCGCAAGTGGCGTTCACCGTGGAAGCTGCGGAAGTGAGCGAGGGACTCCACACGCTCAACTACCGCCTTCTGAACAACGAAGGACGATACAGCCCACTATATACCTGGATGTTCATGCGCGAAAAACTGCGCGATGAGTCCATCGACAACAAGGCTGCCGCATTGGAATACTGGATTGACGATATAAGCAACGGTGTGGAGACTATCGAAACCGACGGCAATGAAATCAGTTTCGTGGTTGACGCATCGAAATACAGTCTTGGTCTTCACTCCCTCAACTATAGAGTGAAGGATGTCATCGGCAGATACAGTATGCCCAAGACCTGGATGTTCCTCCGCGAGGAACTCCGCGACGAGTCCATCGACAACAAGGTGTCGAACGTGGAGTATTGGATTGACGACATCAGCAACGGCGTGAATGACGTGACGGTTAGCGACGGCGAGATAAACCTGAGCATCGACGCTTCCTCGCTCAACTATGGACTGCATAAGTTGGTATATCGACTCAAGGACCTCAGGGGCAGATACAGCACCCCGAAGACTTGGGTGTTCCTGAAGAACAAGCCCGAGGGAAATACCAAGGTGACATGGTATAAGTATTGGTGGGACGACCGCGAGGACATGGCTGTGACGGAAGACGTGGATACGGAAGGCAATACCTTCGTATTCGAGAAACAACTCACAGTGCCCGACTATATCATGTCGAAGGCAAGCGACAACGAGACACTGACCGCCACATTCCACATCATGTTCGGTGACGATGCCGGAAGAATTTCGGGCATAGAGTCAGCCGACGTGAACTACACCAAGGTGGTGAGGATATTCATGGTGGAGCCTAACGACCTGCTCGCACTGAAGAACCTCTACAAACTCTTCAACGGCGAGAACTGGACGGAAAAGCAATGGACATTCAGGGAGATGGACAAGGACATGGAAGCCACCGACTTCCCCGGAGTGGTGTTCACCGAGCCTGACGACTTGGGATATTCGCATGTCAAGGAAATCAATCTCGAAGGGAACAACCTCAGCGGAGACGTGAGCGAATGGACACTCCACTTCCCGAGTCTGACCGCACTGAACATCTCGCGCAACAACCTCACGGGAGACATCACGACATTCGTAAGCGACCTTGGCAAGATGAAGTCGCTCGACATCAGCCAGAACCGCATAAGCGGACTGACTGCACTGCCGGCATCAGTGACATCACTCAACAAGGGACAACAGTTTGCGTCATGCACCGACGAGGAGTTGGCAAAGCTAAGTGCCGTGAAATTCTTTGTAAGTACGGAACAGGCGGTCAACCTGCCCACGGTCATGACCTACAGCCTCAGCAAGAACAAGCCTGTGCCCACCACCTTATATATAATGGATAGGGACGACAGACTGTCATCGGCATACTATGCCACACTCTCGGGCAAGAGCGACGAGGAAATGCTATACACAACGCTATGGGCGACATCGCCATACGTGTATGAATACGAACAGGCACACAAGGTATATCTGCGCACAAGCGACGGTACGGTATATCCTGCCGTGATGACATACGTGGAAGGCGACGCCGACATGAGCGGAGCCACCGACGTGCTCGACGTGCAGACAACCATCAGCAGCGTGTTCGCCCCGTCGCTGATAAAACTCTTCGGCAAATCGGCTGCAAACACCTATCCCGACCAGACAATCAACGTTCAGGATGTGGTATGCACGGTGAACATCATTCTCGACAATGACATCACACCCGAACTTGCCGCAGCAAGATATTCCGCAAGACGTGCCGCAGAGATTCCGGGAACAGAGAGCCGGAGACTATACACCTACGGCGACGGTCTGTGGCTCGACTCCGACAGCGAGGTTGGAGCCATGGAGGTGATCCTTGCCGGAACGACCACCGACGAGGTTAGTCTGAAGCTCACCCGCAAGGACTTCCAGATGGCATCGCGCAACACAGCTGATGGAACTCGCCATGTTATCTTCTCGCCTTTGGGCAAGCCAATACCTGCGGGAACGACTCAGATTCTGCGACTTTCGGGCAATGATGCAGCCATCGTTGACGCCATGCTTTCGAGTATGGATGCCAAGGCACTCAGCGTGACATTCGCAAGCACTCCAACAGCGATTAAGCCACACTCAGCCGTCACTCTTAAGGCGATGGTTGAGGACAATGCACTGCATCTATATGCGTCAGCCGCTCTCGAAGATGTGGAAATCAGTGTCACATCAGCCAACGGTATCACCGTGATGCACAAGCAGATAGAGCGCATTGAGGCAGGACACACGACGATTGACTGCAACATAGCCCCGGGAGTATATGTGCTGAACATCAGACAAAACGGAAAACAGATTGCAAACAACAAACTCGTAAAAAAGTAATGCGATATGATACATCCAAGATTTAAAAACTCATCATGTCTCAGAGTCATGAGCCTCATCGCACTCGTGTTGATGACGATTGCGGGAGGACTTACCACGGAGACAAGGGCCGACAACAGGCTTTATATCGAGCCGGCGGTCGGCAAGGTTGGGGGCACCGTGAACATTCCGGTTTACCTCGACAATTCTGACGACATCGTGGCGGCACAGTTTGACGTCACCCTGCCATTCAACATTCCGTCAGACGGTGTGGTGACAATGTCTAACCGCTCCAACGGACATGCAGTGTCTTCGAGCGTCAACGGCAAGACCATCACCGTGATGCTCACCTCTATGGAAAACAAAAAGCTGAAGGGTAACTCCGGCATCTTGCTGCGTATTCCTATGTCTCCCTACGACGACGGAAATACAGCAACGCCCTACCCTATCAAAATCAGCAACATCGTTCTCGCCAACAACGCGGGCAAGAACATTGCCACTGAAACGAGCAGCGAGAGCACATTCACGGTGAGCACAGAAGACCTGCCCGACCTCGTGGTTGAGAACATCTATACTTCTCCTACGGCAACAGCAGTGACTCCTGGTGAAAAGGCTACGTTCAACTACACTGTGAGAAACCAGGGCGACGGAGCCACCAAGGCTGGCTGGACAGCCAAGTTGTATATGGAAAACGAGACCACAGGCGTTAGGACATACATCGGCACACAAAGCGACAGCGGCACACTCGCCGGTGGAGCAAGCAAAGAGATGACCTACACCACCATCCTGCCCTCTGCGATGCACATCGACGGAGAATGCAAGACGTATGTGGAAATAACTCCTGCATCAGGTTGCGGAGAGCTTATAGCATACCAAGGCAACAACTCTGGATACTCCGGGGGCTATACAACTGTGAACAAGCTGCTCTATCTCTCAACAAGTGACACCAATGTATATGAGGGAAGAACATACGGATATGCAAGACTCACACTGACCCGCTCTGGCGATTGGAGCGTAAGCGAAAAGTTTGACTTGACATCGTCGGTTGATAAACTTTTCTGCACTGGCAGCAACAACTACAATATCCTGCCGACTACAGTAATAATACCCAAGGGAGCTGCATCGGTTTCGTTCTGCATTTATTCCGTTGACGATAATATCGTAAGAGCCAAGGAAGGAGACATCACTGTCAATGCCGCCCACGGATATGAAGGCAAGACCATACATCTCAACCGCATTGACAACGACAGTAATCCGCTGACCCTTGCCCTCTCACAGACGGAAATAACAGAGGGAGATAAAGCAGCTCTCACTATCACACGAGGCGGTGAACTCACCGACGAACTTACCCTCAACGTGGCCTGCGCTAACGCTGCAAGGTTTGATGCAATACCTGCAATCACCTTTGCCCCAGGCGAAAGCACCAAGACTATCTATATATCATCTATAGATGATGATGCTATCCAGTTGGACAAGAGCGTGAGATTCTCCGTATCAGCCACTGACTATCAGTCGGCAAGTGCCTATCTCAAACTAATAGACAACGACCGTCCTACTCTCAAGCTAACTCTCTCTCCATCTGTAATCAGTGAGAATGCCGGCAATGCGGCAACCACTGTTTGGATTAGCCGCAGCGGAGGCAACAATACCAATCCGCTGAAGGTAAGAATCAGGACAAGCCGCAGCGAGGTATTCGCAGGAAGCACCTTGGTGGAGATTCCTGCCGGAGAAAGCGGTGTGGAGGTCACTCTTGGAGTAACTGACAACTCATCAGTTGACGGCACACGCACTTGCAACGTCATCGCCGAGGCATTCATAGAAGCAGACAACCAGTATGCTCCTTCTTCGGACAAGGCATACTCCACGGCAAGCCTCACAGTTGTGGATGACGAGTCGCCATACTTGGCACTCACATCACGCAGCGCAAGCATTGCCGAGGGCGGAAGCGTGACCGTGACTGCTACGAGATATGTAGCCTCAGCAACGGGAGACCTCGTTGTAAATCTCTCTTCCGCTGCATCTGATGTCACCGTGCCTGCTTCAGTAACCATCCCATCGGGATCTTCTTCGAAGACATTCACTGTAAGTGCAGCAAAGAACACCACCGAAGGCGACGAGAGATATGTGACCATCACCGCCAACGGCACAAACATCGCACAGGGACAGATTACGCTGAGAGTGACCGACCGCACCCTGCCCGACGCTACAATAGCATCGGTAGGCCATGAGGGTGAACTCTACTCAGGCATCGAGGCATCGTTCAATGCCGTTGTGCAGAACGTGGGAACATTTGCACTGCCTGCCGACTGCAAGATTGACTTCTACTTCGCCACTTCAAGCAGCCTCGGAAGATACGTGACAAGCACTCCTCTTTATTCAACAACCGTAGGACGTGAACTCGCTGCAGGCGATGAGACCACAGTATCGTTCACTGCCGCTGTTCCGAATATCGTGGGCACACGCTATCTCTATGCCGTAGTCAACAGCGACAATGCCATCAATGAATTCTCTACAGGCAACAACACAGTCAATGTATTTGAACAGGTATATATAGCCGCCCCATTTGCTGTGAAGGAAATCAGAACCGACAAGGCCGACTACCTGCCCGGAGAATACATTCAGGTAGTGGGCAAGATGGAAGGCAAGCTCAACGGACAGACCGTGAGAGTGAGAATGACTCCTGCCAACACATCAAGCGGCGGACAGAACAGCTATACCGACACCCAGATTGACGCTACGGGCAACTTCTCAGCTTCAGTGCTCGTTGACCGCTCGGCCTACGGCGAGATGAAGGTGGAGGCTACTGCCATCGGCCAGACAGAAGCCGCAAAGACCGTTCAGGTGAATGTATATAACATGAGTATCTACGACCTGTCATCAACAACCCTGACATGTGACGTTGACTATACCAAGACCGGCACTCTTCGCATACGCAACCTCTCAGGCAAGCCCGTCAGCGGTATCGCACTCTCAAATACAACCCTGCCCTACGGTTGCGGACTTATTCTCGGCACTGTTCCGTCAACCATCGCCGCAAGAAGCTATGTTGATGTTTCCTACACCATCAACCCCACAGTGGCTATGGCAACGACAAGCTATGAGAGCTTCACCGTGAAGGCAGCTTGTGCCGAAGGTGTGAGCGTAGGCCTGCCCTACCGCTACCTCTGCCGCGCCACAAGTGCGAACATCAGCATCAATCCCTCGCCACTCACCACCACCGTGCTCATCAATTCAAGCAGAACGGTGGATGTGAAGATAACCAACTACGGACTGAAGGAATCGGGCAAGATGTCCATCAACATCCCGTCTGATGTCAAGTGGCTCACATCGCTTGCTCCCGAGGAACTGCCCTCACTGCAACCAGGCGAGAGCAACACCATCAGACTGCAACTCACCTGCCAAAGCGATATGCACTCTGGTCGCACATATACTTCTCAGATAAACGTAACATCAGAGAACGGTATGGCAAGGACGGCTAAGGTGAACGTTACCGTAACAGGAGATGAATACTCTGACCTCACCGTGACAGCCAAGGATGTCTATGCCCTTGCCAATAACGACTTCTCAAAGGTTGCCGGAGCTATCGTGAAGGTGAAGAACACACGCACAGGCAAGGTGGTATTCACAGGCATGATGAACCAGCAAGGCTCATGGACTTGCGAGAGAATGACCGAAGGCTCATACGAGGTGAGCGTACAGGGACTGCGCCACGTGGCAGTAGCCAAGACCGTCAACGTAGGTCCCGGCGAGAACAAGTCACTCAGCTTCACTCTGCCTTACAGGGCCGTGCTCGCCAACTTCGTGACAACCCAGAACCTCGAGGACAACACCTATACCATGGTGTCGATGGTTGACATCGACAGGAATGCCCCTCAGGCTATCGTGATACCGACATTCGAGGACAACGCATTCGAGGATATTTCAGGCACTACCAACATCGTGCTGACCAACGTGGGCAGCTACACAGCCGTAGCCCCCATCCTCTACTTCCCAAGCAATCTCGAAGGAGTTAGCATCAAGGCCACCAACGGCTATCCCGCCATGCTCAACCCCGGCGAGAGCTATGTGCTTAATGTGGAATATACCTGTCCCGAGAACATGAAACGCCGTATCATCGCATCCATGAAGATGACCTACGGCTTCAACGTGGCCGGGCAGTTGCTTTACGAAAGCGACATCTGGCAGCATCTCATGGGCAAGGTGGCAGTTCAGCCTGAGAATCCTGAGATACCAGAGCCATCGCCCATTATTCCCGACCCGGAAAAGGGAGATGAAGTGGAAGACGGCGGTGATGAGTATGAATCGGAGAACCTCGCCGAGGGCGACGACACCAAGGAGGCAGGAAGCTATCTGCCTACCGTAGGAGGATACTTCACCCTCACCTTCGAGGATGTATCAAAGATTAAGGCAGGACAGCCTGTCAACGCCACGCTGAAGATTACCAACAACAGTGACAGGGACATGATGAAGGTTCGCTTTATCCACAACGCATGGGACAAGGAAACCGAAGAGCAAGACCTCACCGACAAGGTGACATTCACCTCTGACGGCACAACCACAGTTGCGGCAAAGAGCGAAAAGGAAATCAAGCTCCAGTTCACTCCAGAGGAGACAATCGCCGCCAACGGTGCTATAGACATACTTCTCGGAGGTCAGTTGGCTTACTTCTGGGGAGGCATTCAGAGCACGGCGATGATGCCTTACCTCTCACTGACTGTCAATCCAGTAGGCAAGGTGGCACTGACATATCTCGTGCAGAGAGACTTCATCGGTACAAACCGTCCTGCCGAGTTGGTGATGAAGGTGCGCAACATCGGTTCAGCCAAGGTTGACACCGTAACAGTGATGAACTCTGACTTCAGCTTGTTGTCGAATACCGACGGCAAGGCAGTGGCATACAACCTGCTCTACTCCGACCGCGACAGCGAAGCCGGATTCCATGACTTCACCGCAGCGGCTACAAGTGGCATTGAGCCAGAGGCAAGCAGCATCTTCCACTGGATGTACAACTCCAAGGACTCTGCCCACGTGGCCGACATCAGCAAGATTGCCGAATCGACCAACGTAAGTTATGACGGAGGCGACATGGAGGTAAGCATCGACGGAATATACGAACTCGTTCGCAGTGTCCGTTCCACTCACGACGCTACTGTATCTGACTCAGAAGATGAAGGTGAAAATGCCGCAAACATCGAATACACCATTGCTGCATTGGCACAGGGCAACTGCTATCTCGTCAACACAGATGACGACGAGGAGCGACTGCCGGATGCCATCATCACCGCCGGTTCCAACGAACTGACACTGGTGGAGAACGTATCAGAAGACTGCTCTGTCTCTGGTTCAAGCGGCACATATACCCTAACTCTCAAAGCCAAGAATGCGGGATGGGTATATGGAGAAATCACCGACCCGACCAACGGCGTGATGATGCTGACCAAGGTGGTAAGGAAGAGCGACGGAGCTACAGTGTCAGCCGCCAACTTCTGGCAGACCGACTGCACAGTTGGCATCGACTACTCAATGCTCAACGAGAACCTCCTCCACTTCGCCGACAATATCAGCGGAACAAGCGAGACATACACCCTCACGTTTGAGGCTCGCCCAGGCGACAAGCTGAAGGTAACAGCCTTCCATCTGCTCGATGCCGAAGGCAATGAGCTGAAGGCTGAAGCAAGCATCGAAAAGCCTGTGAAGAAGGTAAGAGTAGAATTCAACAAGACAATCCGCAATCTCTATCTACAGTATATTTCTCTCGCTATCGACGGCGATGTGCAGAGTCTCGGAGATGGCAACGATGTCATCACCAGAACATCTTATCAGGACTTCACCGTAAGTTTGGAGAACGTCACAGCAATTCCTGGCAAGCACACCTTCACCGTCCAGCTCGACAAGCTGAAGGAAAAGGTGTCGAAGGCCAACGGCGAAGGCTCTGACTCTATCGTCTGGAACGAGGAATTCGCCGTCAAGGGCAAGCTCGACATCGCAGTGGCTCCCGAGAACACATACGGAACTATCGACAAGGAGAGCGGCGAATATGACCACGGCGCACTCAAACTCACAGCCAAGGCAAACAGCGGTTATCGCTTTGCATACTGGACTGTCAACGGCGAGCGCGTGGAGGACAATACAATCCTCGAAGACAACGGAAAGGTTCTCATCTACACCGTAGCAGGAGATGCCGCCATCCGTGCTTACTTCACCCCAGTGACACACAAGGTGACTGTGAAGAATCCTGAAAACGGAATGATAGCAGGTAGTGCTGAGGGTACATACAACTCCAACGAGACCGTAAGATGGGTTGCCATTCCAAGCAATGGTTATATCATCGACAGGTGGACCATCAACGGCACTGACTACTCTGAGTCCAACGACGTGCTCAACTACACTCTCACCGACGAGGTTGATGACGTTGAGGTAGAAGTAATCTTCAAGCCGCTCAATCAGGAATTCACCCTGAATGAGAGTGAAGGCTGGAACTGGTCGTCGCATATCTTCGGCATTGCCATCAAGGCAGACAATTTCACCCTGCCTGATAACATCATCCGAATCCTGAGCCAAATCGAGGAAATGTATCGTGATCCGATTATCGGTTGGACAGGCAAGATTAGCGACATCTCAGCGGCACAGTCGCTGAAGGTGTTCACCGACGGTTCAGCTGATATTACTCTCACTGGCAACATCTTCAATCCCAAGCATGACGCAATCGTCCTCAACAAGGGATGGAACTGGATTGGCTATCCTCTCGACAAGGAGATGAATCTCGCAGACGCTCTTGCCAACCTGAAGGCTGAGGAAGGCGACATCATCAGCAACCTCGCTAACGGATTCTCCACTTACACGAACGGAGCATGGAGCGGCGACATCAGCACTATGGTTCCCGGACAGGGCTATCAGTACAAGTCGGCATCCGACAAGTCGTTCTATTATAATAATGTCCGTCTGTGCGAATCCAAGCCTGCCGCAAGCAAGGCCATCGAGCCTAACTACACCCCATGGGAAGTGGACGTTCATGCCCACCCGAGCCTGATGTGCATCGTGGCTGAGGTATATGACGGCAATGCTCCTGCCATCGACGGAGCCTACACCGTGGGAGCTTTCGTGGGCGAGGAATGTAGGGGTATCGGCAAGTATGTCAACGGCAAGATATTCCTCACCGTCCATGGTGGCAACGTGGCCTCAGAGCAGGTGCGCTTCGTGGCTATCGAGAACGCCAGCGGAAAGTTCATTGACATCAAGGAGCAGACCGAGTTCAAGTCGGATGCCCTTGGCACTGCCAAGTCTCCGTTCCGCATGACCTTCGCCACTCCTACAGCCATCAACGGCATCAGCGACGGTTCTGCATCATCTTCTGAGGTCTATAACCTTGGCGGTCAGAAAGTCAAGGAGGCAGACGGCAATGGTGTATATATCATTGGCGAGAAGAAGATAATGAAGAACAACAAATAACAATTAATGACAATTTGTCAGTCGATTGACAAGTTTGTCACTTCATCCTCCCTTTGGCACGGTTTTCGCCATTGGGAGGATGAACCGTTTTAGCACTAAAGGTGCATCGGCGGCGAGAATATAACATTAAAGTATAACATTAAAAATATAAAAAGATTATGAACATCAAACCATTGGCAGACAGAGTTCTCATACTCCCTGCACCAGCAGAAGAGAAAGTCGGCGGCATCATCATCCCCGACACAGCAAAGGAAAAACCACTCCGCGGCAAGGTAGTTGCAGCAGGCAACGGCACCAAGGACGAGGAGATGATACTAAAGGAAGGCGACACAGTGCTCTATGGCAAGTATGCCGGCACTGAACTCGAATACGAGGGCACCAAGTATCTCATGATGAGACAGAGCGACGTGCTCGCAGTTCTTGCTTAAGTCTTGCTTAAGGCAAGAAATTAAAGAATTAAAGAATTAAAAAATTAAAGTATTATGGCAAAGGAAATAAAATTCGATACTGACGCCCGCGAACTACTGAAAAGGGGCGTTGACCAGTTGGCTAATGCAGTCAAGGTTACTCTCGGTCCTAAGGGCCGCAACGTTATCATCGAGAAGAAGTTTGGTGCTCCCCAAATTACCAAGGACGGTGTTACCGTAGCCAAGGAGGTTGAGCTTGAGGACCACTTCGAGAACACTGGCGCAAAGCTCGTGAAGAGCGTTGCCAGCAAGACAGGTGACGACGCAGGAGACGGAACAACCACCGCCACAATCCTCACACAGAGCATCGTGAACGTGGGTCTGAAGAACGTAACCGCAGGTGCCAATCCCATGGACCTGAAGCGTGGTATCGACAAGGCTGTTGCAGCCGTTGTTGAGTATATCAAGGACCATGCAGAGCAGGTGGGCGACAACTACGACAAGATTGAGCAGGTGGCTACCGTATCTGCCAACAACGACCCCGAAATTGGCAAGCTCATCGCCGACGCCATGCGCAAGGTGAGCAAGGACGGAGTTATCACCATCGAGGAGAGCAAGAGCCGCGACACATATACAAATGTTGTAGAGGGTATGCAGTTCGACCGCGGTTATCTGAGCGGCTACTTCGTGACTGACGCCGACAAGATGGAGTGTACGATGGACAGCCCCTACATCCTTCTCTATGACAAGAAGATCAGCAACATCAAGGACTTCCTGCCTATTCTGCAGCCTGCTGCCGAGAGCGGACGCCCGATGCTCGTAATCGCTGAGGATGTTGACTCTGAGGCTCTGACAACACTCGTTGTCAACCGTCTGCGTGGCGGATTGAAGATCTGCGCTGTCAAGGCTCCCGGCTTCGGCGACCGCCGCAAGGCTATGCTCGAGGACATCGCCACACTTACAGGCGGCGTAGTCATCAGCGAGGAGAAGGGCTTGAAGCTTGAGCAGGCTACTCTCGACATGCTTGGCTCATGCGAGAAGGTAACCGTAAGCAAGGACAACACCACCATCGTGAACGGTGCCGGCGACAAGCAGCAGATTGCTGACCGTGTGGCAATGATCAAGAACGAGATTGCCAACACCACAAGCTCTTACGACAAGGAGAAGCTGCAGGAGCGTCTCGCCAAGATGGCAGGCGGCGTGGCAGTGCTCTACGTGGGTGCCAACAGTGAAGTTGAGATGAAGGAGAAGAAGGACCGTGTTGACGACGCTCTCTGCGCCACACGCGCTGCCGTTGAGGAAGGTGTTGTTGCCGGTGGTGGCACAACATATATCCGCGCCCTCGATGCCCTGAAGGACGTGAAGGGTGAGAATGCCGACGAGCAGACTGGTATCAACATTGTGGTTCGCGCCATCGAGGAGCCTCTGCGCCAGATTGTTGCCAACGCCGGTGGCGAGGGTGCAGTGGTAGTGCAGAAGGTGCGCGAGGGCGAAGGCGACTTCGGTTACAATGCCCGCACAGACGTCTTCGAGGACCTGCGCAAGGCTGGTGTGATTGACCCTGCCAAGGTGGCTCGCGTTGCTCTTGAGAATGCAGCTTCAATCGCAGGTATGTTCCTCACCACCGAGTGCCTCATCGTTGACAAGCCAGAGGAGAATCCCGCTCCCATGGGAGGTGCTCCGGGCATGGGCGGAATGATGTAATTGTAAAGTCCATATAGCAAAAGCGGGGGCTGCCTTAATAAAATTAGGCAGCTCCCGTGTCAATTTTACACTTTTTAATCATTTTCTTTAGGAAATGTTTGGTGATTAGCGGATTAATCACTAATTTTGCAACCAAATTCTGTATATAGGTAATTATACTGTTATATATTTGATGCATGATTCCGTGAGGAATACGAAGATATTTTTTTGATTTGTTTTAGTAGATTAGTTTTTAAGTAGTTTGTTTTTTGGAGATCGGTCGCCGTGAGGCAACCGATTTTTTTTGTATTATATATTGAACACAGAGGCACGGAGAAACAGAGTTTCTGTTTCTAAACAATAAGTTCTTTTTTAAACACAAAGACACGAAGAAACAAAGCATTTTTCGCAGCAGGAAGATACTATGAGCAGCAAAGCTGCTTACAAAGGCCACAAAGTTGTTCCCCGTCTGCCGCAAGGCTTTGTGGCGACTTTTAAGTCGCTTGTTACCTTTGTATCTAAATAAAATCTTCGTTTCTTTGTGTCTTTGTGTTTTACAAAATCCACATTCTATACCAAAATAACAAAAAAAATTTCACCTCTGTGCCTCCGTGTCTCTGTGTTTAAAAAGTAACTATTCAGCAGGTAGTATTCCTTTATACACAGTGGATTAAAAGCACTGTT
>SAMEA3663208__coassemble_315_pt1 | contig 16492 bp, 16 predicted proteins | sample SAMEA3663208__metabat2_low_PE_010 | metagenome-assembled genome bin SAMEA3663208 (sample SAMEA3663208) | pig gut metagenome | biome: pig gut; feature: pig-associated habitat; material: faeces | place: China | collected 2013
TTCTTGTGCTAACTTTGAATTATTGTTCTATCCCACCAACGAGAAAAGCGGAAGAACCACATACAGTTCTATGGCGAATACAGACGGAGGTGTGATATTGCTCGGTGTTGAGGAATTGTACAATCATAGTTTGAGAGTAGAGGGTGTGGAAGATGCCCACAAGATAGTTGCCGATTTTTGGAACATTGTCAATAACCCGCAGAAGGTGAGCGTGAATATTCTGCTCAACCGTATGGTTCGTGTCGAGAGCATTGGCGAAAAGGAAATTGTGGTGATTGAAGTGCCGCGGGCCGAGCGTTCGGTGCGCCCTGTTTATATCGGCAACAACCCTGTTAGTGGAGCCTATCGCAGAAATGGCGAGGGTGACTATCATTGCTCGAAAGAGCAGATAGCAGCCATGCTTCGCGATGCCTCGGATGTAACTCAGGACAAGCGTGTATTGTCTGACATGAGCAATGAAGTATTTTGTCGGCAAACCATCAAGGACTTCCGCGACCGTTTTCGTCAGTATCACCAAACACACATTTGGAACAATGATGAAGAAGAAATGTTCTTGCGCCATATTGGGGCAATCGCTCTATCACGCGACGATATGAAATATCACCCAACGGTTGCAGGACTTCTGATGTTCGGATATGAATATGAGATAACAAATGAGTTTCCCCAGTATTTCCTTGACTATCGTGAGGAGATGGACGACACTGTGCGCTGGACCCATCGTATAACATCCTCGTCAGGCGATTGGAGTGGCAATCTGTACGATTTCTTCTGGAGAGTGTATCCGCGGCTTAAATCCGACATAGATGTGCCATTTGATCTTCAGGATGGTGTGAGCCGTGTGGATGAGCCCGCGGCATATATGGCTTTCAGAGAGTTGCTTCTGAATAGTCTGGCTCATGCTGACCACTACGGTCGCCAGGGCATCGTCATCCGACGCACACCCAATTCTTTATATATGGCAAATCCGGGTGATATAAGAATAGGTCTGGAGGCGGCCATTCAAGGAGGCACGAGCGACCCTCGCAATTCCATCATCATGAATATGTTCGGCCTTGTTGGCATCGGTGACCGTGCCGGCTTGGGTATGCCTGATGCTATTGCCACTATTGAGCAGACAATAGGCGGCAAAGTGAATTATTCAGTCTCGCTTGAACCTGAACGTACCATGCTTAGTATTGACATAATGGCGAAATCGAGCGATAAAACAAGGGATAAAATCGAAAAGCAAGGGATATCGAGAGATAAAACAAGGGATAAAATCGAAAAGCAAGGGATATCGAGAGATAAAACAAGGGATAAAATCGGACTAATAGAAGGAATCAGTTCCAAAACAAGGGATAACTTGGAAAAAATGATTGATTATTTCAAATTCCATACCAGTGTGAAAAACCATGAGATTGCTGAGTTGCTGAATGTCAGCGACGACAGAGCACGCGTACTGCTACTTATCCTTGTGGATAACGGCTTGCTCATTGCTAAGGGCGACAGGAAGGAAAGGACATATCATCTGAAATGAATAGTCAAAGCCCTGATTGATATAAATGATGTCGCAAATATACAGGGTGCGTGGACGTCCTGTCAGCGGTGATGCGGATGCCACTGGGAGCGTGGGCGTCCCGCCCGCGGCCTGTCGCAGATGATATATTGACATACACTGCCCTCCTCCCATCACCAGATGGGACGATGAATAGGAGAAGTTGGCAATGAAACCGTTACAAATTGTAACGCTTTGGGACTTCGTGCTGCTATGGAACTTGACTTGCCAATACAGACAAAGCTAACGTCAGCCCCTCTACCACTTTAAGCGTCACACGTCACATGAAATTCGTGAGGATTTTTGTCCCTGTCCATCTCGAAACATTCAAGCCCTGTTCAACCTATATCGAAACGTTTAAGCCCTGGAAGTGCGACATAGACCAGCAAAGGGTGTCAACCCTGTGTATAAAGCGTTTTTCTCTCCTCTCTCCCTCCCTTATGCCCTATCCTATGTCATGCCGCCCTATCAGGGCAATACGTCTGTATAGTTGTAAATTTCACCAAAAACCTTAAATATTACAAATTTCCTTTGTACTTTCGAATATATTTATTACTTTTGCAGTTGCATTTCTAAAAATCTATTGACTCATGAATATACCGCAGTCAGAAATATTATCAACAAGTCGCCTTGGGAAAATATTCTCCAATACAGTGGCAACATACAAATACTTTTGGTTTGTATCTATTATGCAGATACATGCCAAGGAAGATTGCCGACGTATTGATGTTTGGGATATAGTCATTCGTATGATAGCCAATGCATGGTATCCTGTTCATTATTTCCGTCTGTCTTTCGGGAAAAGTGATTCTCTGTTTGATATTGTGATAGAAATACAGCATTATTTGAATATTCCAATAGATGCCAATGCAAATAATATCATTGATGTTCTGTCAGAAAGAAAAGGAGACAGGCTGATTAAGAAATGGCTTAACAAACTTACACTGAATGTGCCATATCGTTTCCTTCGACCGTGGGTGGATACAGCAGACAATAAGGAGATGGTTGCTCGTTCACAAAACTTAGAAAACAACTGTTTGTATTCTTTGCATAAGGAAGGAAACGAATTCTATGTAATGCTAAATCCAGCTTGGTGTCAATATTTGCATGTCAACTATAATATCTTGATGGATTTCGCATATTGGAATCTCACTCTGTTCTTGCAGACTCGCAATCCTAATGTGCCTGCGATACCAAACAAACTGATAAGGCCTGAAATTAGAAACTCGTTGAACGCACAGCACAAATATTGGGACGAAGTAATGAGTATTGGAGGACCAATAAAATGCATATACACAGGAAGGGAACTATGTCCAAGGGATTATGACTTGGATCATTTCATTCCATGGAGTTTTGTGTCTCATGACTTGTTATGGAATCTCATACCTTCGGATGGAAGCATCAACTCGTCAAAGAGCAACAAGATACCCGATATGAGCTTCTATCTTCCTAAGCTGTCGAGACTTCATCATAAATCCTTGCAGATTATGGTAGCCCATGACAAGAAAACGAACGTAATGGATGATTATTTGTCACTCGGTTACACTTCAAAGGAATTGGCTGATATGGATGAAGACCATTTCCGCGAACTATATGAAAGAACATTTAACCCACTAAGTCAAATAGCCCTCAATATGGGTTTTGAGACTTGGAAATATTAGACGCCTATGGAACCAGAGAAAATCAATCATCCGTATCTCACGGCGATAAAACGCACAGACCTTTCAGTGCCCACCCGACACCTGTTGCAACACAACCTGTTGAAAGGCAAAATTCTCGACTATGGTTGCGGCTTTGGATATGACACTGATGAATTAAAAAATCGAGGCTTTGACATTCAAGGCTACGACTATTATTATCGTCCCGATTATCCGGAAGACAAGTTCGATACCATCATCTGCAACTATGTTCTCAACGTCCTTGAGCCATACGCCCAGGCAGAGGTGATGATGAATGTGTCAAATCTTCTCAAGCCCAATGGCACGGCATACTATGCAGTAAGACGCGACCTGACAGAAGAAGGATTCCGCATTCATGCCATACACAAGCAATACACATACCAATGCAATGTCAAATTGCCATATAAGAGTCTCGTCGCGAATAAGAGTTACGAACTCTATCAATACAATCATTTCAACAAGATGGAGCGTAGGGAAGGTGAGACCTGTCCGTTCTGCCGTCTCTCCCGTCGTGTTGAGATAATCTGCGAAACCGCCACCTGCGTAGCCTTCTACGATGGCTATCCCGTGTCCCCAGGTCATGCGCTTATTATCCCCAAGCGCCATGTTGCCTCATATTTCGACTTGACAAACCACGAGCGTGAGGCGATGAACGTGATGCTACAATATGTTCGCCAAAAGGTTGACGAAAGATATCATCCCGACGGATATAATGTAGGTATCAACATTGGAGAGCATGCCGGTCAGAGCGTCTTCCATTGTCACATGCACCTGATTCCGAGATACAAGGGCGATGTGCCCAATCCGAAAGGTGGGGTTAGGGGAGTTATACCTAAGAAGCAGAAGTATTGATATATTGATGATATGTGAAGAACATTCTGCAAACAATAAAAAAATATAAATCTGAATATTCTCTATTGGTTGTTTCGCAAATAATCATTATATTTGCAGACGCATACTAAAAGGTGTTGCAAACTAAAATTGAATGCGATATGACAAAACGTGAGATATCAAAACTATTTGAAGACAAAAAGATTCGTACTGTATGGGACGATGAGGAAGAGAAGTGGTACTTCTCCATTGTTGACGTTGTGGCTGTGCTTACTGATAGTGAGAATCCACAAACCTATTGGAGAGTATTAAAGAACCGCCTTAAGAAAGAGGGCAATGAAACCGTTACAAATTGTAACGCTTTGAAACTTCGTGCTGCTGACGGTAAGATGAGATTAACCGATGTCGCTGATACAGAGCAACTTTTCCGCATCATTCAGTCTATTCCATCCCCCAAGGCTGAGCCTTTCAAGCAGTGGATGGCTCACGTTGCGGCAGACCGTCTAGATCAGTTGCAAGACCCTGAATTGAGCATCCAACAAGCCATGATGGACTACAAGCGGCTTGGCTACTCCGACAATTGGATTAACCAACGCCTCAAGAGCATCGAGATACGCAAGGACCTGACCGACCAATGGAAACTCCACAACGTGGAAGAAGGCATCCAGTATGCCACCCTTACCGACATCATTTATCGGCATTGGGCAGGTAAAAGTGCCAAGGAATACAAGGAGTTCAAAGGTTTGAAGAAAGAGAATCTGCGCGACAACATGACCAACGAGGAACTGGTATTAAACATGCTGGCAGAATTCTCTACGACCAGCATCACCAAGTCCAAGAATCCCCAGACGTTGGAGGACAATATGCAATGTGCCGCCGATGGCGGCGATGTAGCAAGAGTAGCTCGCGAACAGTTGGAAGCCAAGACTGGCCGTCAATGTCGTATCACCGCTGTCTGCAAAGAGGTTCTTTGAAGGTCAAAAAGACCAAGGTCTATTGGATAACGATATTGAACCATCAAACAACGATTGATATGGAACTTGATTCGACAATACCGAAATACATCTCTCACGTCAGAAAGGACGTTACCGGAGACAAATTTGTCTTCCAAAGCAATGAAGACCATCTTAATGGAGTGGCAAAACTGGCAGAAAGTTTTGCTAATGAGTTTGGTATGGGTAGTTGGGGAAGAGTGCTTGGACTTCTTCATGATAAGGGAAAGGAGCAAAAGACATTCCAGGAATACATCATTAAGAACAGTGGATTCCGTCCAGAACTGAGAGTTTCAGGAGAACATTATCATGCTTTTGTGGGAGGATTACTTGCGAAAAGTATATATGGCAAAGGCTATGAAAGCCTGCTCTGCAATCAGATTTTGTCGCATCATTCTGGATTGCATGACTATTGCGACATTGAAGATACATTGAAGAAAAATATACCATCAGACGTAAACAGATGCGTGGAGAAAATCCCACTTAACCGTCTGCCTTTTACATTCTCCACAATTAAAGGATGCAAGGGAATGATGCCAGATGTAAATCATTTGTCGAGGATGTTGTTCTCGTGTCTTGTGGATGCCGATTATCTTGACACGGAATTGTTCATGGATGAAGAGTCTGCCCGCAAGCGTATGAATGACATCAAGTTGGAAGCTCTTTTGCCCTTATTGGAGGCATATATTGACAGCCTTCAGAAAGGAAGTGCCATGTCTGAGGTTAATACCATCAGAAGACAAGTGAAGGAGAGGTGCATAAGTATGTCTGATATGGCAAAAGGATTTTATAGTCTGACGGTACCCACAGGGGGCGGCAAGACTTTATCCTCCCTTGTCTGGGCATTACGTCATGCTGTACATAATGGCATGAAAAGGATCATCATCGCCATTCCATATACAAGTATTATAGTGCAGACAGCTTCCATACTCAAACAGATATTCGGTGAGGAAGCCGTTTTGGAACATCATAGCAATTTCGATCCCCAAAATCTCAAAAGCAAGGACATGCAGCACAAGGCAAAACTTGCCGCAGAGAATTGGGACTATCCTATAGTGGTGACAACAAACGTGCAACTGTTTGAGTCGATGTTCAGCCATAAGCCATCGGATTGCCGCAAGTTGCACAATATTGTCAATAGCGTCATCATTCTCGACGAGGTTCAGACGTTGCCTACTGAATTTCTTCAGCCTATAGTAGATGCCTTGAAGTCTTATCAACGGATGTTTGGCATATCCGTATTGTTTACTACGGCAAGCCAGCCCGTTCTCAGTGGATTGATAGAGGGATGCAATCCCAAAGCCGCATTTCAGGGCATAGACCATATAACGGAAATCATACCAAAGGAATATGTCCTTCACGATAAGTTGAGAAGGGTGTGCTTAGAGATAGATGACACTGGCAGTACGTATGATGAAATAGCCGAGAGACTGTCGCGGCATGATAGGGTGTTATGCATAGTGAACACCCGCAACGATGCAAGGGAGATATACGAACGACTTCCCAAGGAGGGCTTGACCATTCATCTATCAAGGATGATGTGTCCTCGACATGTTGCCAAAGCCATTCGGCAGATTAAGCAAGCATTGTCAGATAATTCGGAAACTGTAATCAGAGTTGTGGCTACACAACTGATAGAAGCAGGCGTTGATATAGACTTCCCTGTTGTCTATAGGCAAGAGGCAGGACTTGACTCCATCCTCCAAGCGGCAGGAAGATGCAATCGCGAGGGTAAGTTGGATATGGCTACAACCTACGTTTTCAGTATAGCCAAAGAGCATATTCTACATGGAAGTATAAAGGATGCCAACAACGCAAGGCTCAATATGACAAATGTCGATGACTGGTTCGCTCCAGAAACCATGACTGAGTATTTCAGACAACTATATTGTCGGAAGGAAACATTTGACCAAAAGGATATCAAGACATTGCTGTATAAACCCAAGGAAATGTGCTTCGAAGAAGCCTCTAAGGTGTTCAGGCTCATTGAAGAAGTAGGAAAAACAGTCGTTGTGAATAGGGGCGATAGTATGGAACTCATTGAGCAAATAAAAAAAGATGGCATTTCCTATTCGTTGATGAAACAGTTATCGCAATATTGCGTGAACATTCATGACCGTGACTTCCAGAAACTGAAGAGTTATGGAGCCATCGAAGAAGTCATCGATGGCATCAATGTAGTAAACGACCGGGCACAATACGACGAAAACATCGGGTTAAGGCTCGATAATCACTGGATGAATGAAATATTAACAATATAATCTTATAAGAAATGGATAAAGAACAACATGATATTATCATTTATTCCACACCTGATGGTAAGACAAACGTGTCGTTAATGACACGTGACGGCAAGGTGTGGCTTAACCAATCACAAATTTCGGACCTTTTTGGGACCTCGGTACCAAACATCTGCTACCATATAGCTAATATTCTAAAAGAAAATGAGTTAGATGCCAATTCAGTTGTTAAAGATTATTTAATAACTGCCTCCGATGGCAAGACATATAATGTCCTTTGCTATTCTTTGGAGATGATACTTGCAATCGGTTATCGCGTTCGCAGTATTCGGGGTATTCAATTCCGTCAATGGGCGACACGCCATCTTTCGGAGTATCTTGTCAAAGGGTTTGTTATGGACGACGAACGACTCAAGAATCCTGATGGACGACCTGACTATTTTGATGAGCTTCTGCAAAGAATCCGAGACATCAGGTCAAGCGAAAAACGGTTCTATCAGAAACTGCGCGACTTGTTCAAGCTGAGCAGCGATTATGAGACAAAGGAGAAAGCCACGCAAATGTTTTTCGCGGAAACACAAAACAAATTGCTCTATGCGGTTACTCATAAAACGGCAGCGGAAATAGTGTCATTACGTGCAGATGCTTCAAAGCCAAACATGGGACTGACATCGTGGAAAGGAAGTATTGTGCGTAAAGCAGACATTGTCGTTGCCAAGAATTATCTTTTTGAGGAAGAGATAGATAAGCTTAACAGGCTGGTGATGCTCTTTCTTGAATCGGCAGAGTTGAGAGTGAAAGACCGCAAATGCCTGACTCTTGATTTCTGGAGAGGAAATGTAGATAGCCTCCTTTCATTCCAGGGATATGACATTCTTCAAGGAAATGGAAGCGTATCAAGCGCTGAGATGGAAAAATACGCCAGAATGGTCTATGACAAATTCGACAACAGGCGAAAACTGAGAGAAGCTGAAGAAGCGGATGCAGAAGACCTGAAATGGCTCGAAGATTTGCAAAACAGAATAAAAGATAAAAACAAGGAATAACATGGAATATACAGACAAAGAATACTGCTTGGAGGTGTGGGGCGACTATGCTTGTTTCACCCGACCGGAACTGAAGGTGGAGCGAGTGAGCTATGACGTTATTACCCCATCGGCAGCTCGCGCCATATTTGAAGCCATCTTGTTCAAGAAATACGCAATGAGATGGCAAGTGACAAAGATAGAAGTGTTGAATCCCATCAAGTGGACATCTGTCAGAAGAAACGAAGTGGGTGCTACGGCAAGCGTAAAAAGCACAGGAATATATATTGAGGACAAGCGTCAACAGAAGAACTCGCTTCTTCTCAAAAATGTGAAGTACCGTATTTGGGCAAAGTTGGTGTTTATCCCTGTCAGCGAACGCCCCAAAGAGGCATTTGCGAAACACAAACCAGGAGCTGACGAGAATCCGATGAAGTATTATCAGATGTTTGAGCGCAGGGCTGAGCAAGGGCAATGCTTTACCCAGCCTTATCTCGGCACACGTGAGTTTTCCGCATCATTCCGTCTTGTCAATCCTGACAAAGACGAATTATGCCCTGCTCTTTCGGCAGAACAAGGCGGCAATCGCGACCTTGGCATCATGCTTTATGACATGGATTTCTCTAATCCTAAAGATATCCAAGCCATGTTCTACAGGGCTGAGATGAAAGAAGGCGTTATCATTGTTCCACCACTAAATAGCGAGGAGATACTGCGATGATACTAAAGGCTTTATATGATTATTACAACAGGTCGATAGAATATGATAACAATTCGCTTCCAAAATTTGGCATGATGAATGCTAAAATTTCGTTTGTAATTGTAATAAAACGAGATGGCGAATTTGTGCGGATTAAAGATGAACGCACCAATGGTGAAGGCAAAACATTTGTACTGCCAAAAGGAGTTCATAATAATGGCATAACACCGTTCCTTTTTTGGGACAATTGTATGTATGTGATTGATTATTCAAACGCCAACAAACCATTAAAAGAATCAGAATTGTCTGTTCCAGAGAAAGTAAAGAAATGGAAGAAAAGCCTTGATACTGCACGACAAAAACATAAGGCTTTTGTTGAACAATGCAATAAAATCTATAAAGAGACTAACCATCCAGATTTTGAGGCTGTGGTTCGTTTCTATGAAAATGATGAATTGGTAAAACTTAAAGGGGATGATTTATGGAAAGAAATTGAAAAGAGTCCTATTGTGAATATTAGTTTTCAGATAGAAGGTGCAAAGACTCTTGTTGCTTGCAATCCTCTGCTTCAAAATTATGTAGAAAAAGACTCAGAGAAAAAAGGAATTTGTTTGATTACAGGTAAAAAGACCAATCTTGTTAGAGTGGCAACACCTACTCCTTTACCTTTTACATCAAGCAAAAATTCAGCCAGTTTGGTATCCTTTCAAAAGGATTCTGGTTTTGATTCTTATGGAAAAACACAAGTCTATAATTCTCCGATATCTATCGAAGCAGAATTTGGATTCTCCACAGCATTAAAACAATTAATGTCAAGGGATTCACGTAACAAATTCATTATAGGAAATAGATTATTTGTTTTTTGGGCTTCCTCCAAAAATGAAGCATCAATTGAAGTAGAGGAGAGCCTATTTGAACTACTTGGTTTTTCCGTGGAAGATATGGATGACCCTAATGCCAACATAATGAAAGTAAGAAAGGTATTTGAATCCATCAACTCAGGAGTGATGAGAACTGATTTTGATGACTATTTCTACATTCTTGGTCTTGCACCTAACTTGGGAAGAGATGTTGTCGTTTATTGGTCGGAAACTACATTAAAAGACTTTGCGGGAAATATTCTCCAACACTTCCGAGATATGGAGATACACGACACTCGAAAAGACAAGAAACCGTATATGGGTATCAAGAAAATCGTTTCTTCAGTGTCACTTGAGGGAGATATTTCTAAAACTGCACCAAATCTCCCTGAAGCAGTAGTAAAGAGCATTTTCCAAGGATTGCCATATCCTGAATCATTGTTTCAGGCTTGTATACGACGTATACGTGCAGAAGTGGCTCTCGAAAAAAATGGCAAGAAAATCAATCCTGTTAACATTGTAAGAGCTGCCATCATCAAAGCTTATTTGAAAAGACAAAGTAACAATAACGAAAGAATAAAAATTATGTTAGACAAAGACAACAACAACCTAGGCTACCTCTGCGGTCGCCTGTTTGCAGTACTGGAAAATCTTCAGTTTGCTGCCAATGGACAAGATTCCATCCGTTCCAGTTACATGAATGCAGCATCTACGACACCATCAACAGTGTTTTCAACAATTTTAAAATTGTCAAACAGTCATTATGGGAAACTTGCAAAAGACAAAAAAGGTCTCGCAAATTTCTTTGATAATCAGAAAAAAGAAATAATGGCATTATTGCAGGATTTTCCTGATACACTGGAGCTTAATGACCAAGGACGTTTCTTTTTAGGTTATTATCATCAAAAGAATTATAAAGAGAATAATAATAGTGAAGAATAATATTAATAATTACAACTATGTCAGAAATTAAAAACAGAATTGATTTCGTTTACATCTTTGATGTTAAAGATGGAAATCCTAATGGAGATCCCGATGCAGGAAATCTTCCTCGTGTAGATTCAGAAACAGGTTATGGACTTGTTACAGATGTATGCCTCAAAAGAAAGGTACGCAACTATGTACAAATTGCAAAGGCTGGAGAAAATGGCAATGATATTTTGGTTAAATCAAAAGAACTCTCTAACAAAGAAACGTACATTAATACCGAAATAGAAAAGGCATTCAATGAGTTAGGTATTGACCTTTCAACTCAAAAAGACTTGGATGGCAAGAAGAGAGATAAACCAAATATAGCACAAGGAAAAGAAGAATTGACGGCGAATCTTTTTATGTGTGCAAAATTCTATGATGTCAGAACTTTTGGGGCTGTACTTTCTACTGGACCAAATGCAGGGCAGGTAAGAGGTCCTGTACAAATGACGTTCGCTCGTTCTAAAGATAAAATTTATTCTCAAGAACATGGACTTACTGTATGTGCCGCTCGTGACGAAAGCAAAACATACAAATCTCAGACAGGTCTTCAAGGTCGTAAAGCTACTGTACCCTACGGACTCTATGTATGCCATGGCTTCATCTCTGCCAACCTTGCGCAGCAGACGGGATTCTCAGAAGAAGACCTCCAACTCTTTTGGGATGCCTTGAAGAACATGTTCGATGTTGATCGCTCGGCGGCACGCGGACTGATGAGTGCGCAAAAACTCATTGTATTCAAGCATGACTCAGTACTTGGCAATGCCCCAGCCAACAAGCTGTTTGATTTGGTGAAGGTGGAAAAGGTATGCGACGGAGCACCTCGAACCTTCAGCGACTATACTGTCACTATCGACAAGGCTGGCTTGCCTGCAAACGTCGAAGTAGAAGAGCTTATATAATAATGTATAGTGAAGACGATATGCTGATGTTGTCGGGGATACAGCACTACAGGTTCTGTCCCCGACAATGGGCACTCATACATCTTGAGCAGCAGTGGGACGACAATCGGCTGACGATTGAAGGACAACTGCTGCACAAGCATGTTGACGACCCGTTCTATCGTCAGAAATGTGGCGACCACATCACCCTCCGCTCTGTCAATATCGCATCTCATGAACTTGGACTCTACGGCATCAGCGATGCCATAGAACTTCTGCCTTCTGAGGATGTCACAGACACTATCCAGCATCCGAAATACCCGGGGCGTTGGTTGCCTGTGCCTGTCGAATATAAGCATGGAAAGCCCAAGAAGAATGAGGTGGATGAAGTGCAATTGGCTGCCCAGGCCATGTGTCTGGAAGAAATGTATTCCATACATGTGGCATACGGCGCATTCTTCTATGGCGAGATACGTCATAGGGTTGAGGTAGAAATCACTCCAAGACTGCGTGACATCGTTAGGGAATGTGCAAGGGAAATGCACAATATCTATCAAAACAGGCAGATTCCGGCGGCATCCAAGGGTAAGCATTGCGACAAGTGCTCGCTGAAAAACATCTGCTTGCCGGAGATAAATGACTGTGGCGATGTGGCTACTTATCTTAAAAACAACTTGTTGGTATGAGAAAACTATTGAACACACTTTACATCACGACACCAGAAGCCTATCTGAGTAAAGATGGGTTGAATGTTGTCGTATCTGTCAATCAGCAGGAGATTTTCCGTATTCCGGCGATAAACATCGAGGGGATTGTCACCTTCGGCTACATGGGAGCAAGTCCGGGGCTGATGAAGCTATGTAGCGACAGTGGCATTTCCCTCACATTTCTGTCTCCCAATGGCAGATTTGTAAGTCGTGTTCAGGGGGCCACTCATGGCAATGTGCTCCTTCGCAAAGCTCAATACTCATTGTCTGACGATGTTGAGTGGTCATTGCATGTCGCAAGGCTCATGATTGCTGCCAAGATTCAGAACTATCGTAATATCCTAAGAAGATACATACGCGATTATGGTGAATGTCAGGAAGTAGAAGATGCCGTCAAGATGCTTGACACGAATAAACGCTTTGCCCTCAAAGCTGAGGATAAGACACAGTTGATGGGGTTTGAAGGCATGGCATCAAATGCATATTTTGATGTCCTTCCTAAACTCATTCTCAACCAGAAAGAGTCTTTCCCATTTAATGGTAGAAACCGCCGTCCGCCTAAAGATGCCGTTAACGCTATGCTTTCCTTGGCATATACATTAATAGCAAATGACATTTCGGCTGCCCTTGAAACAGTGGGACTTGACCCATACGTGGGTTTCCTTCACTCATTACGTCCAGGTCGCACATCGCTTGCTCTCGACATGATGGAAGAGTTTAGGGCATATCTCGGAGACCGTTTCGTATTGTCGCTAATCAACAAACGCCAGATAACTCCCAAAGACTTCCTTTATCAAGGAGACAATGGGGTTATCCTGACTGACAAGGGCAGGAAAACATTCCTGACGGCATGGCAGAACCGTAAGCGTGAGACTATCATACATCCTTATCTTAACGAGAAGGTGGAGATTGGGTTATTGCCATACGTGCAAGCTATGATGTTGGCAAGATATATAAGAAAAGACATTGACGATTATCCTGTATTTTTAATAAAATAATGGCTTATGTATATACTTGTGACATACGATGTAGATACTACCGACAAGTCTGGTCAAAGACGTTTGCGCAGAGTCGCTAAGGCGTGCCTTGATTATGGTCAGAGGGTACAAAACTCTGTATTCGAGTGTGAGCTTACAGATGTACAGTTCTGTATTTTGAAGGAGCGGATAAATGAAATCATAGACCATTCATTAGACAGCATCCGATTCTATCACCTTAACCGTAGTGAGAACAGGCGTGTAGAAGTGATGGGAGTGGAAACAGCTTTTGACGTGAATGATGCAATAATCATTTAGCTGATGCGAATGACATGTGATACATATTTCTCTGTCTTTTCGCACTGTCTGATTATCAATTGATTAGATATTTAATCTATTGATATAATCGCATATAAATAATAACATTTGGCGCTTTCGCAAAAACAGTGTTATAACTCATTGTAAAAGAGAATTATAAATAATGTATGGTCGCTCCCCATGTGGGAGCGTGGATTGAAACCGTAACTCTCAATGACACCCCGATATCCACGGGTCGCTCCCCATGTGGGAGCGTGGATTGAAACCTATCTTGATATGTGTAAATGGTCTTGGTGCCGTGTCGCTCCCCATGTGGGAGCGTGGATTGAAACTTGGAGGTAATAATAAAGTTGTAACTACTGGAGGTCGCTCCCCATGTGGGAGCGTGGATTGAAACAGCGTATCAATTTTATACTCGATTGGCTTGGATGTCGCTCCCCATGTGGGAGCGTGGATTGAAACTTGCTTGCGCTTGTGCCTTAATCGAAAACTCTAAGTCGCTCCCCATGTGGGAGCGTGGATTGAAACAAATGGGAATTGACTTGGATTGTGCCAATATCAGTCGCTCCCCATGTGGGAGCGTGGATTGAAACTATTGCTTAAAATGTTGAATGTTTGGTAACTATGTGTCGCTCCCCATGTGGGAGCGTGGATTGAAACGGAATTATAAACATTTTAATCATTTGGAGCATTAGTCGCTCCCCATGTGGGAGCGTGGATTGAAACTAAATAAAGGTATCTGTAAAATGATACCAAAATGTCGCTCCCCATGTGGGAGCGTGGATTGAAACATCGTAATCGGGTTGCTCAGAATATGACATTCTGTCGCTCCCCATGTGGGAGCGTGGATTGAAACTGAGAACAGCATCGAGGATGGAACCTGAGCCAACGTCGCTCCCCATGTGGGAGCGTGGATTGAAACTTATGAGACACTCATTGTAAATGAAGGTAACAACTGTCGCTCCCCATGTGGGAGCGTGGATTGAAACTTTTATGCCAAATGGTGTACCATCGTCGAAGGTGTCGCTCCCCATGTGGGAGCGTGGATTGAAACGGTTTGAGTGATGCGGAGCGTGATTTCTGCGCTGTCGCTCCCCATGTGGGAGCGTGGATTGAAACATAATCTGATATTTTTCATTAACTTGATTAATAGTCGCTCCCCATGTGGGAGCGTGGATTGAAACTGATGCTCCATCGGCGCATCTCGGCGGGGGGCGCGTCGCTCCCCATGTGGGAGCGTGGATTGAAACCGTTGCTTATCATCTGAGTAGCGAAGCTATGTCTTGTCGCTCCCCATGTGGGAGCGTGGATTGAAACCAGAAACTGCCTGAGACGGAGGAATAACCACATAAGTCGCTCCCCATGTGGGAGCGTGGATTGAAACACGTTTCCCAGTCCCTCGTCCGTGCTTATCTCGTCGCTCCCCATGTGGGAGCGTGGATTGAAACACCAACGACAACCTGACGGATGCGGTCGCCAAGGTCGCTCCCCATGTGGGAGCGTGGATTGAAACTTACATCGGTGACGATAATTGCTATCGTCTGGTGTCGCTCCCCATGTGGGAGCGTGGATTGAAACCCACTTAGATGATTTACCAAGCTCTACGTTAGGTCGCTCCCCATGTGGGAGCGTGGATTGAAACAACAGATTGATAATTAACACGGAAATCGAAAATGCGTCGCTCCCCATGTGGGAGCGTGGATTGAAACGGTAGGAGTTAACGGAGTGAACGGATATTTGTTTAGTCGCTCCCCATGTGGGAGCGTGGATTGAAACCATAATCATTTGTTTTTTTTGTGTAGGGAAGAATGTCGCTCCCCATGTGGGAGCGTGGATTGAAACGTATAATTTCTAATAAACTTTATAAAGATAAAAAAGTCGCTCCCCATGTGGGAGCGTGGATTGAAACTCACTCCCTTGGCTATTAGCAGATACTCGTCTGCGTCGCTCCCCATGTGGGAGCGTGGATTGAAACTCGTCCAATGGTGCTTTAATCATAATCTATCCTGTCGCTCCCCATGTGGGAGCGTGGATTGAAACGATAAATATTTTACTTTTTAACAAATGTCGTTAAGTCGCTCCCCATGTGGGAGCGTGGATTGAAACAGACATAGCTTCGCCACTCAGATGATAAGCAAAGGTCGCTCCCCATGTGGGAGCGTGGATTGAAACTGACCCCTGAGCACCATTCCACGGTCTCGGTCTTGTCGCTCCCCATGTGGGAGCGTGGATTGAAACTCGTAATTCAGGGCAGGTTAGCGAGAGACTTCAGTCGCTCCCCATGTGGGAGCGTGGATTGAAACATTGCTGAAACCTACTATCTCTATCGTGAGATATGTCGCTCCCCATGTGGGAGCGTGGATTGAAACTTCGGGGTCTAAGTCGGGATACTGCAAATGCAAGTCGCTCCCCATGTGGGAGCGTGGATTGAAACTGTAAGGAGTTCTTTTATGCGTAATTTTGTTCTGTCGCTCCCCATGTGGGAGCGTGGATTGAAACTATAGTATGTCCGCAGTTTGGGCAACTGATCTCGTGTCGCTCCCCATGTGGGAGCGTGGATTGAAACAGTTCGATAGACAGATCGGGGTCGTGAATGTCAGTCGCTCCCCATGTGGGAGCGTGGATTGAAACATAACAAAATTGTAATCGTTCATACGTTCATTTTGTCGCTCCCCATGTGGGAGCGTGGATTGAAACTTGTCATAATGCTATTTATATATGTATACGGCTGGTCGCTCCTAGAAGGAAACCTCCGACATTGAAAATATAGGTCATG
>SAMEA3663208__coassemble_338_pt1 | contig 15728 bp, 15 predicted proteins | sample SAMEA3663208__metabat2_low_PE_010 | metagenome-assembled genome bin SAMEA3663208 (sample SAMEA3663208) | pig gut metagenome | biome: pig gut; feature: pig-associated habitat; material: faeces | place: China | collected 2013
CCACCGTTGCAAGCGATTTTGTCGCTTGCCTCCCCTCCTCCCCCCATTCCCCCGGCTACTACCGCGGCACCTTCACCCTGAAAAAGCCCGGCGACACCTTCATCAACATGGAGGCCTTCGGCAAGGGTATGGTATATATCAACGGCCACGCCATCGGCCGCTTCTGGAGCATCGGTCCCCAGCAAACCCTATACGTTCCCGGTTGCTGGCTTAAGAAAGGCACCAACGAGGTCATCGTCCTCGACATCGTCGGCCCCTCGGCCGCCCCAACTGCCTTCTGCCAGTCATCTCCCGAGCTTGACAAGCTCAACCTCGAAAAGAGCAACAAGCACAACAACCCCGGCGACCGTCCCGACCTCAACTCCGCCAAGCCTGTGGTTGATCTTACACTGAAGGCAGGCAACGGATGGCAGACCATCAACTTCCCGTCTGTAGCCAAAGGAAGATACGTCGCCATAGAGTGCCTATCAACTCATTCCACCGACCAGGTGGCAATTGCCGAGCTATACCTCCAGTCGCCCGACGGCAAGCGTCTGAGCCGCGAGCCTTGGACAACAAAATACGCTGACAGCGAGAACGAGGTGGGCAATCACACCGGCGACAAGGTGTATGACCTGCAGGAGTCAACCTATTGGCAAACACAGCGCGGCGCCGACTTCCCCCATCTCCTTGTCATCGACCTCGGCAGTGTGCAGTCGCTCAAGGTGTTGGAGTATCTGCCGCGTGCAGAGCAGGGTGCTCCGGGAAGCATCAAGCAATGTCGCATATTCGTTTACTGATAAACGCATAACCTGATTTTCGCCGTCCTGCAAGATGTCACTTTATCTGTTTCTTCTTACGCTTCTGCTTATGTGCCCTATGGCGGCATCCGCAGACACCGAATGGGAGACATGGCTTGAAGACCTCATGCAGGACGGCGATTATTCTGAAGCACAGTACGAGGAGATGTACAACTCTCTCTCGGACATGACGCAAAACAAGATAAATATCAATCACGCCACAAGGCAGGAACTCGAAGCCCTGCCTTTTCTGTCTGAAAAACAGGTGATGGACATCATGGAATATCTCGACCGTTACCACTCCATGAAGTCGCTCAACGAACTGATATCCATCGAGTCAATTGACTACGAGACCCGACAGCTCCTTTATGAGTTTCTCTATGTCGGCGAGGGCAAGTCGCCTGGTTTTCCCTCCCTCTCCACTCTTTCCAAGTATGGCAAGAGCGAACTCTCCCTCTATGGCAAGCTGCCCATGTATGACAGGGCGGGAGACGCCGCCGACGGTGAGTATCTCGGATATAAATACAAGTTCTGGACAAGATACACATTCTCTTATTCCGATTATGTCAAGGCAGGATTTGTTGCCGCCCAGGATGCAGGAGAGCCTTTTTTCTCACAAAACAACAAATACGGTTTCGACCAGTATTCCGCTTATCTTATGCTCAAACGTCTGGGTCGTGTTGAGGCTCTCGTCATCGGAAGGTATAGCGTGTCGGCAGGTATGGGACTGGTGATGAATAACGGTTTCAGCATTGGCAAGACCTCTGTCCTACAGAATATGGGCAGACAGGGATGCGTCCTCCGTCCGCATACCTCGGCATCTGAAAGCGGTTATCTCCAAGGCATTGCCGCATCTTTCAGTCTGACCGGCAATCTAAGTCTCACCCCCTTCCTGTCATACCGCAAGACCGATGCCACATTGAATAGCGACGGCACCATCTCCACCATATTAAATAATAACTACCACCGCACATCGGCAGAACTAAGCAAGAAAAACAACACCTCCATCTCGGCTGCGGGATTCAACACGATATGGAACATTGGCGACTTCTCATTGGGAGCCACTGCCGTATATACACACCTCAGCCGTCCGCTTAATCCCAATATGTCGGCAACATACAAGCGTATATATCCCGTAGGCAGCAATTTCTTCAATGCCTCGCTGAACTATTCCTGGCGTCATTACCCATTTTGTATAAATGGCGAGACAGCCATCAGTGACAAGGGGGCAATTGCGACTGTCAATTCCCTTGGATATTACCTCTCGCAGTATGTCGATGTGATGGGTATCTACCGTTTCTATTCCTTCAGGTATAACTCCATGTATTCCAATGCCTTCAGCGAGGGAGGCAAGACTCAGAACGAGTCCGGTTTCTATCTTGGCGTCAACTGGCATCCCCGCTATGGACTCGACATCTCGACATACACCGACATAGCTTATTTCGCCTGGCCCCGCTATGGTGTCTCCCAATCCTCCTATGCCTCCGACAATGTCTTGTCAATCAGATATAAAACCGGCAAATGGCTCCTGTCCGCCCGTTACCGCCTTCACTTAAAGCAAAAAGACGGCAGCGGCCGTAACCTCCAATGGAGACAAGAGCACAGGGCAAGACTATCCGCCGAGTGGAGCGATGAGAGATGGGTATCAAGAACGCAGATAGACTACTCCTCAGTGTCTCCTGTATCCACGTCAGCCTATTCGTCATCCGTCTCCCAAGGCTATATGTTAACCCAAAACTTCGGTTTCATCTCCCCGAAGTACTCCCTCTACGTAGGAGGCAAATATTTCAACACCGACGGTTACGACAGCCGTCTTTATTCCTACGAGCGTGCTATGCCCCGCACCTTCTCCTATCCCTCCTATTTCGGTCATGGCATCCGCTATTCCCTCGTAGTCGAGTGGCGTCCCGTCCCCTCTCTCCAGTTCACCGCCAAGTCCGGCGTAGTGGATTATTTCGACCGCTCCACCATAGGCACCTCCCACCAGCAAATCAACGCCTCTTCCGCCTGCGACATAGAGTTAGGCATGAAATGGAAGTGGTAATCAGCCAAACAACCGAATGAAAATCAGCCAAACTACCGAATTGTATGTTAATTATCTATAATTATCGAGTTTAATGCGTTAATATTCAACAGATTTTATATATCTTTGCACAAAAGAAAGAAATTGAGTATGAAAAACGTCTCATTCCTTATGGTCTTCACGGCAAATGGTCCGTATGCCTACAAGCGGGAAGATGGTGTCTATGGTAATACCAATCGCATGTCTTAAGGGCAAAAACGAATTTATGAATTATTAGAACCCATAGAATAATAGGAATAATACAATAAGAGTTGCGCCCGACACGAATAAGGGAAATGCTATGTTTCGATTCATTATCATTATGATTTACCTATGTTGTCTGGATGTCCTCAGTTTGAATGCACAAGTAAATCCTTTGATAAAGGCTAAGTACAACCAAACATCGCCATACAACGATGCTTGTCCAGGCGGAACTGCAGCAGGTTGCGGACCTGTCGCCATTGCTCAAATTATGAATATGTACAAAATGCCTTCACATGGATTTGGAATGACTTCATACACCAGTGGCAATTATGATATAACTGTTGACTTTAACCACGTCACATTTGATTGGGAGAACATACTTGACGAATACAAAAGCGGGGAATATTCAGAAACAGAGGCAAAAGCTGTTGCAGACTTAGTTTATGCGTGTGGAGCAGCCATGCATGCCACATACGGGACAGCGACAAGTGTTGGTAATTATGCCCGTATGTTGTATGGTCTTCAACATTACTTGCATTTTAATAAGGGTTGTAGATATTTGCGTAGAAAATTCTATTCGACAGCCGAATGGATAGAGATACTGAACCAGCAATTGAGAGAAGGTCATCCTGTATTGTACCGGGGCACGTGGTTCTTCAATGACTCAAGGGCAGACCATATGTTTGTCATAGATGGTATGGATGCACAAGGAGCATATCATGTGAATTTCGGACATGCAGGAAGCGGAGATAAGTTTGCGAATCTAAATGTAATAAACCAAAGCGGCAGTCGTCCAGGCGGAAGAGGGGTATGTTACAATGCGTCGCAGGCTATGGTCATAAATTGCTACCCTACTCCAGAACAGGACTCCTATCCATCGCAAAGTTGTATTTTGGAAGACTGTGTGGTCTTAAATAATGATGTGATGACAAGTAGCACAAGGGTAAAGCTTGGTGAAACCTTCACATTAAGTTGTAGGTTGAGAAACTGTAGTGCAGAAAAAGCCACTATCAATTATGGTTGGGCATTGGTCAATGACGAGAAAATCATTGATATATTAGGTCAGGGAAAATATATACTCAGCGCCGGAAACCAATTCACAAGTTCAAAGCATGTAAGTGTTTCACTTCCTAAAAATTTGGCGGACGGCTCATACAAATTGGAGTTATATTCTAAATCAGACTTGGAACCCGAGTGGGCCAAAGTATGGGCTTGTGCCCCTACCGATGTGGACGTGTATGTAAATAATGGTATGGCAAGTGTAACTGTGCCTGAAAACCATCAGCTCAATCCCATGCTTTATCTGAACGTAAACATAGCAGAAACAGAGAATGAGTTTGCAAAGAAAATTCCAGGTCGTTGCTTCGCACTGGATATAACTAATCCGTCAACTAACAACTTTGAGCATACAGTCAAATTGGAAATTGTGGCAGACAACAGTCTATATACTTATGAGACGACTTTGCCTGTCTATAGTCAGACAAGCACCCTCTATCATATACTTGTACCTCAAGAGAAGGCAGACCTGCAGGGCAGAATTATTTCATCCGTTATGGCCTCATACTATGATGAAATGGAGGAACAATACATTGAAATGACCACTTCCAATCAGTCCTCCGTTCATTATCTGTCATCAGAACAGCATACTTCAACGGCCGATATTGAAATATATTTGACTAACGGATTATTATATAAAAGAGTCCAGTCGAGGGACGTGGAATCTTCATATGGAGCCGTTCTTAAAGGTCTTCCTCATGGTATGTATATTATCAAAGAGGGTAACAAGACAAGAAAAATTGTATTATAGATAGTAATCTAATGGCCCTTACAGCAAACGGACCGTACGCCATTTCCAGCTGAATTCTGCGGTATCTTGATGGATATGCGCGATAATTATAATGTTCCTGCAGAACTATAACCAAGTAATCCATTTCAGTGGCGAGTACCGTATGGATGACAAGGTAATAGAGGACGTTATTGTGCCGCAGATAAGGACAATAATAAAGTAAAAAGAAATATAAGTTATGTTAGTGATACATCCAAAAGACAAAACCACGGCGATGCTTTCTGCCCTGTATGATGGGCTGGAAGCACAAGTCGTTACCGACTGCCGTTCAACAAAAGAGATGGGGCATCTGTTGCATCATGTCTCTACGCAGGAGCGCATCATGCTGTTAGGGCATGGCTCAGACAAAGGACTGTTTTTCCGTGCGGATGACAGCAAGAATGAGTTCGACAAGATAATTGTGGGTCATTCCCACAGATACCATCTGCACAATCATGGAGGCAACATTGTGGCGGTATGGTGCAATGCCGACCAGTTTGCCCGCGCAGAAGGCTTGCATGGTTTGTTTACCGGGATGATAGTTTCAGAGTTAGATGAGGCTCTTTTATATCAGGTAGAGACGACACAGGAGGAACTTGACCGTGAGAATGTGAAATTGGCCAGTAGGCTGAGAACATTGCTTGATGAAAGAATCCCCCTGAGCGAGATACCGAAACGTATGTTGGCAATGGATGATGTCCATTCACCCTTGACCACATTCAATTACAAGAATTTCTACTATCTATAATAGATAAAAAATGACAGAATGTGATAGGTAATTGTTACAAATGCTACTCTCTTATCATAAAAGCATATATAACCCCAAATTTTTAGAGACTATGGAAGAAGTAAAGGATGTTGGATGCCACTAAGCCAGTGTTGGAGAAATACAAGAAGACAGAGGCTGACAAGAGGCTGAAGATGATGCTGCACACCCTGAATTACTGCGCAACCTTCGATGAGCAGTGTTCGCTGTTGCTCAACTGGGCTAATTGTCCTGAATCCGAGGATGAGGAAGAATTTTGAATTCAATGGAAAATCCGTCAACCTTCACCTTTTGCCCTGAAACCCCTGTGTACATCGGGGTTTCGGGAGGTGAAGGTTGGTCGAAAAACCTTCACCCAACCTTCACCTTTTTCGCTTTATTTCCTCGCGCAGAGGAGATACTCCTGGCCTCTCTTCGTGTGCTTGGCCTTGCAGCCGAGATACCTCAATGCTTTGCCGAGCCTTAACTTAAGACTGGAATCGGGCTTAAGTTGGGAGTAATTCTGGCACAAGACGCTGATCACCTCGTTGCCGCTCATCCAGTCTCCTTTAGACTCGCTGTTTTCCAAGTTGAATGACGCTGCTATCATCTCGTCGATGTCTTCAGTCTTCATGAATGGCATGTTGAGATCCTGTATGCGGCTCTCTTCCTCGCGGGTAAACCAATAGCGTGTGCCCACAAGGCTCAGTTCGTGGAGAATCTGGGCGTAGAGCTGGGCATAGTCAATCGGCGAGCCGTTGTCGATGAACTCGCCCGATGGTATCTCGATGCAGAGGAATCGACGGCTTCCCGTGGGGTCGCACAATGGATGGCGCTCGTTGGTGGTGGCAATGAAGGAGGAATAACGCTTGCGGTCCTCGGTTGTCCTCCCGAAGATGGGACGGCTGTTCACCTTCACCTTCGAGAGGTTTTGCTTGAGCTTTGCCATTTGCGAGGGAGTCATCACGTTGAACTCGTCGATATTGACGAGCAGGGCATGAGTGAGAGCCATCTCGAGGTCGAAACGGTTGGAGAAATTGATGTGGTCGAAGAAGTAGGAGCGCAATTCCGGCGGAAGAATCCTGTTGCAGAACGTGCTCTTGCCGCAGCCTTGCTCTCCTATGAGCACTGGCACACACTCATTGCCATGCAGTGTGTCCATCTGCAACCAATGCGCCACCATCGAGCGAATCCAGATGCGTAGATAACCCTTCATCTCGTCGCTCACTCCCACAAGGCGGTTGAAGAGTCGCGACACATGGTCTTCGCCGTCCCATTCGCCAATGCCGTCGAGATAGTTGGCGATGGGATTGTAGCCGCTTACAGCCATCGACTGGATGTACTCCTCGATGACCTTTCGCGGCGAACTGTCGCCTCCCACGCCTTCCTCTCGCGCCTTGACGACGATGGTGTTGAACACCTCGGGAGAGAGCACTCTCCATTCCGCCTCATTCTTGAAACGCATTTCCAACTTGCCGTTGATAACATTACGGCGAAACTCGAAGCCTTCCTCAAGGAATGCTTCCACTTCGAACACAAGGTCCTGGCCCTTGGTTCCCTCCATCATGTCAGGAGTTGCTGAAATTTGTATCTCCATTATAAATAATAATATTTTATGTTTTTCTTTTGCCCAACCATTGGGCGTTAACTGTAGATTATTAAAATTGAATCCTTTCGGAATTCGCCTACAAAGTTAAGCAAAAATATTGAATTAACAAGTAAAAATATCCGAAAAAATCACCTTGTCCCATCACTTTTAACACTTGCTCCGTTTGGCTTTAACATTTCAGAATGCGAAATATTAGAAGGTGAAGGTTGGGTGAAGGTTTTTCGGCCAACCTTCACCTCGAGAAACCCTTTGTACATCGGGGTTTCGGGGCAAAAGGTGAAGGTTGACGATTTTTATGCTTAATTCATAAATCCTTTAATATTTCAATCCTTTAATATTTTAATCCTTTAATCTTGAAGCTCTGCTTCGATCTGCCTCCAGTGTTCCTTCGCTCTTCCTTCGCTGTGACTCCGTTGTAAGTCCGTTGTGACTCCGATTAGAAATCGGAGTGAGATTAGAGGGACAGCATTGTCTTTTCCTTATACCATTAGACACAAATTAGCCAAACTACCGAATGAAAATCAACCAGAAGCGCATCATAGCACGTCATTTAAACACGATTTTTGCATTTTAAACACACCGAGTGTATAATAATGTTAAATATTTGAGATTTAATAAGGATATTTTTGGTATATAAAACTATTTTAGTTAAATTTGCATCGACTAATAGCATATCTATGCTGTTTGTTACCTAAATAATAACAATGCTCTGTCTAGAGCAAAGTAAGGTCACCGATATGAAAATCGCTGATATCGCATCATTAGATGACAACACCCATGGAGGCGGTGAAATCCCTCCCTGCACCGGGCTTACCCCCGATGTCCTCCCCGAAGTTCAAGAGCCAGTTTTGGCGGAGAACTTACAAAGTGGGGTGTCCACTAGGAATGCTCTGTCGGGTAGTACTCTCAAAACAATCAAGCAAGAGAAGAACCAGAAACACTGGTATGCTCTCCGTGTAACCTACGGACGCGAAAAGAAGGCATACGATTATTTGGTTGGAAAGCATGTAGAGGCATACTATCCGACAATCAAGACCGTCAAGGAAGTTGACGGCAAGCGAAAGACCGTTGAAGAATCTCGTCTTCCCAATATTTTCTTTGCACGCGGAACGGAAGAAGAGATAAAGTCATTTGTTTACGACAACGTAAACCTCCCCCACCTCCGTTTTTATTATCGTCATACTCACAAAGGAGCACGACTTATTAAAGAGCCTCTCATCGTTCCTGATTATCAGATAGAGGGTCTTAAGATCATCTGTGCTTCAGAGGCTGAGGATGTCATCATTGTGCCACCTGAGATTCAGAAATTTCAGGCAGGACAGACTGTGCGTGTCATCGATGGAGTATTTACAGGAGTTATTGGGAAAGTTGCACGGTATCATGGACAGCAAAGAGTAGCCATCATCATCGAGGGACTACTGACTATAGCGTCCGCATACGTTCCAAGTGCTTTTTTAGAGCAAGTTCTATAAAATGAAAAAACGTATATTTATTAGTATATAATTGCATTGCGTGATAGTGACTGCAAAGTCTAATGAATTATAATGACAAGCGCAATATTATATAATTCTATACTTTGTACATAATAAATCAATAATTATTTAGGCATAAATGATATCAATTAGTGTTTCTTACACCTGTCGGGGATGTATGACAATAATATTTTTCATGTTTTGCATGCAAATATTTGCATGGAATAGAAGACATATTGTTATTTTACAAGATAATTCGTGGTCTTTTGGGTACAAGTGATAAATCAAAGGGCTAATATGGATGTTCTATTTGCGCTTAAAAACATAGAAATCCGTAATGGATTCAAGGGATATACAAGAAATTCCTCAACGTTCTGGCACCAGACAGACGTTGTGTAGGACTTTCTGTGTTTGTCACCTTTGTTAATAAAGATTTCTCATTTTTGTATTCGGTTGGTTACAACTAGACAATCTCAGTCATTAATAGTAAAATTTTAAATAGTTATAATTATGAACAACAAAAAATTATTTTGGTTTTTAGGCTTCCTTGTTGTTGCCGCAATTTCATGCTGGGCTACATCATCTTCTTTTTTATTGATGATGCCGTCTATGCTTTCTTCTAATCCTGTTATACGTACATTTTTGGTTTATGCGCTTGTTGCTGTGTTCTTCGTATTGGCATCTTATGCTGTAAAACTGATAATTGACGCTCTTAACAACGATGGGACTCTGTCTCATCCCAAAGTTCAACTTTGGGGAGGTTTAGCCCTGTTGGTTTTCACATGGATAATTATTTCACTTCCAACCAATGCTCATACTTTTTTCTATAAGCTAAAAATTGGCGATGTCGTTACGGAGGACCTAAAGACTACGAAAGTTTATTCTCAGCAACTTGCAGATCGCATTGTTGTTGATTCTACTTATTATACTAAAGAGCACGAAGTTCTTAAAGAATGGGAAGAATTTGAAGGAGAGGTTAAGGCTGGTTCTACTGGTAGCGGATTTGGTCAATATGCTGCACGTCATGCTGCCAAAATAAACACAATGCTGGGAAGTGATTATATGATACCAACACCACAAAACACAAATAAAGCGAAAGACGCAGAAAACACTCAGCTTCTTAATTACTGGAAACAACATTATTTAGTTCCAAATTTAGCACGTTTAAAATCAGATAAATATCAGGTCAGTCAAAAGGCTGCAGATGAGGCAGACAAAGATGTAAAAAACATCGTTGCAATGGAAGATTCTGTTCATCAACTGATTTTAACGAATCAAATTTCTGAAGATGCTGCCGAGCCCGTAATAACACAATCTGCAGGTGTACTTAAGGTTGCATATACGAATATCAAGACAAACTCCAAGTTTGTAAAGTTTAACAATAAAGACGAAGAGAAAATTTATACAGCTGCAAATATTGATACTCGGACTACGCGTTTCTTAAATCCATATTCTGTTACTTACGATTATTTTACGGGGAAGATTCCATTTTCATTTACATTTTGGCTCTTATTGTCCGTTCTTATTGATGTGTCAGGATTCTTCTTTTACTTTCAAGCAACTAAAAAGAATTTCAAATTTTAAAACATTACAATTATGGCAGACGAATTTATTGGATTAGGTGGAGTGAATACTGAACCCACGGAATTACCAAAAGTTGAACCTAAGATAAATGAACAGGAGATCGCAATTGATCCTGTAGTGGAACCTCAAGAGCAGGAGAATAGAGTTCCCACTCCAGCTCACCTCATAACAGTAAATCTGATTGACAAAAGAGCACCAATAATTTTGCTATTTGGTGCTCCGAGTAGCGGAAAAACAATGACTTTAGTTCGTTTGGCTAAATATCTTAGACCAAAAGGATACCAATTAGTCGTTGATGCTAATTTTTGTGGTAATGCGTGGGAGTATGCAGAAAACATGAATAATTTCAACAATATGTTGAATACTAATTTTGCCTTAAAGGGTACAGGCCGTAATGATTTTCTTCTTGTCAAGATCCTTGACAGCAAGAGCAACACAGTATGTCAGATTCTTGAAGGTGCAGGTGAGGACTATTTTCCATCGAATATGATAGCTGGTATCCCAAGATCACAGGTTCCATTTCCTGCGTATATGACTACAGTATTTGACTCACCTAACAAAAAAGTTTGGATGTTTATAACTGAGCCAAATTGGCAACAAGATAGGGCTGGATATGTTGACAGAATAAGATTTTGCAAACAACGGCATTTTGGTAGAAAAGACAAATGTATTATTGTTTACAATAAAATAGACATGACTCCCTTTGCTAGTGGCGAGACAGTTAATAAATCGGCTGCGAGTGAACAGTGTAATAATGAGTATCCTGGTATCTTTAGTATATTTCCGAATAATAGCCCGCTCCCACGCTTTCTGATAGATCCATATGATTGTAAGTTCGTTCCTTTCAGTACAGGAACATATGGTTTACCTGTTCCGGGGCAAGCTGCACAGTATGTTCCAAGTAAGGATATACATCCTGCAAAACTATGGGAGGAGATAATAAACTGTATTAAAGGATAATAAACTGTATTAAAGGATAATATATTATGACAAATTTTAAGGTTTATATTCATGGACGTCCTCAGGGGCAAGATATTTGGCCACAATATGAAACGCCCAATGACCGGATATATATAGAGCCATACTTAGACTCTAATATAGGTGGAGACGTTAATGTGTCTCTGATTACAGATATATACCAAAATAATAGTTACTACACATATATTCATCGCAAAAATGTAGTAGAAAAAGTTGCAAGAGGTCAAGTCGGGAACTCATATTTTGCATTAACCATTCGTTTTAATGGCTCTATTTGCCGTAATGTTAATAGTTTATATAATCTACTGAACCAAGTTTATGAACAAGTGTGTGTGGGTAGTATTATAAAAAACGAGAATGGTATTAAACATTATTTGGTTAATCGTTTTGAAGAGAATCAAGCTGTTGCTGGACAAATTATTTCTATTATTGAGCAAAATATAGAAAAAGTTTTGTCTCCATCTATTGTTGCTTTGGGGAAAGCAGGGGATACGAATAATTCAAAACCTATTGATTATTCTTTGTTAGACGTGGACAGTCCTTCTTTCCTTGAAGATGTAACAAAATTTAAGTTAATTATATCTCCAGAGAAGGACTCAAAGTCAGAAAAATACACTTCATTACTAAAACGTGTTCAACCAATAAAAGATAAATGTGAAAGTCTGGCAGCTGAGTTAAACAAAGCACAACAAACTGCAAATTCACTAAAGGATAGCAATGAAGCATTACAAAGAAATCTTCAGACAGTTGAAGATGAAAAAAGGCAATTGGAAGTAAAATTAACAAACGCCACCTCTAGAGTTGCTGCTCAATATAAGCAACAGATAGAAGCCAAAGATGCAGAAATAAAGAAGAATGCTCTGGAAAGTCAAAAGCAGAAAGAGGATTTAGGCAAAGCACAGAAAAGAATAACGGAATTAGAAAGAGAACTACAGTCAATAAATCAAAACAAAGAGGTTATTAATTCCTTTGAACAAATAAAAGAACCTTTAATTTCTTTTGCTCGCCAAGTGGCGAGTCGATTTCCTCAAGGGAGTAAAGATGCTAATACGGTTGTATCTCAAGTTCCTCAGAAAGGTGTATCGTTTGACAAGATTAAAGATTGGTTATCCGTGGGCACTTTTGCTTTGCTTATTTGCATCTTTGGTATCACTATATATAATAGTATACTTAATACTAGTAGTAGTAATGATGGTGATATAACAACATTAAATCACAAAGTGGATTCATTACAAATTGAAAATGCCAAACTTAAGAGTCAGATTGGAAACCTTGACAACTCAAAAATTGAAAAGAATGAGGAAGGATTGTCGAAAGGTGAAGAGAAGTTGGACATTTCAATCGATATTGGAGGATACTCTGGGAAAGGACCTCTAATTCAAGGTAAAACATATACATTATCTGTGAAAAATGCCCCAGGAAAAGGTGCATTCGATATTAATGGTCAACTCCTGACTGGAAACAGTTTTAAAGTCGGTGATGTATTAGAAGTTAAAATATCTTTTATTTATGAAGGAGCACCAGTAACATCTCGTACCCTCTCAACGCAAAAAGCAGTTGCGTCACCGCAAAAAAAAACAGGTGAAGTTAAAGAAAATTAAGAAGAAAAAGAAGATCAAAATGAAAAAGTATAATATATCAATTATAATATGCAGTTTAGTGTTCTCTCTTATTTCGTGCAACTCTGGTACGAAAAAACCACCAGTCGATTTGTCTAAGGTGAAAGCTAAAAAAGAGATAATAAGCATTCCGTATAGAGAAATAAATGGAGTGAAGACAATACCTGTAAAACTTAATGGTGTGTCAATGGACATGATTTATGATACAGGGTGCTCAGGCGTTCATATGTCTTTGTTGGAATTACAAACACTTTATAAAAATGGGAAATTCAGTGAGAGTGATGTTATTGGAACCAGTCTTTCGCAAATAGCTGACGGTAGTGTAGTGCAAAATGGTGTAATTATTTTGCGAGAAATAGAAATAGGAGGCGAAGAGGGAATAGTTCTGCCCAATGTCGAAGCATCAGTATCCTTAAATCAAGAAGCTCCTATATTGTTGGGGAATGGTGCTCTCGACAAGGTTGCTGCTGTAGAAGTAGACAACGTTAAAAAAACAATCAATTTTAAACGTTATTGAACTAATGGCAATATACATATTTGGAGTCTTTAATAATGGCTATACACAATGCCCCAATGATTCTACATCGAATATATTAAAGCATTTATATTCGTGTTCAAAAGCTACCACTCAGATTGCCATCCATAGAGATGGCAATCTGATGTATTATTGCTATATTAGGAAATTTGGAGACGGATGCTATTTTGGCCTTTGCAATGTTCTCACGGGATTATATTTGGCAAAGATTGATAGTTTGTTTTCTTTGTTTGAAAAAACAACGGAAATAATGGCGAACAAGGGAACCATTGTACATTATGCAGAAAATGGTGAGTTTACAACATCTCTAAATCAGTTATACAAAAATAGTGAAGATGTTGCCCTTATATCTAGATATTTGTTGTCTTCCTTTGATACACTAAGTAAAAAACCATTACCTCCAATAGATTATTCGGTTGCAGAAGGTTCTACTGTTTCTTTTAGTGTGAATGATCTTAATGCAGAAATCGTCAAAGCATCTTATACGTTTAGCAATACTTATATATATAAAGATAAAGATTATAATACAGTTCAGATTAATAGTTACAAATCTGTTCTTAGTCGAATTAATGAAACAAATCTCTCATTAAGGAAAGAAAACAAAGATCTTCAAGATAAGAATCAGGAAATACTTCGTCAGAAGAAACAATTCAGGAATGTCATACTTCTAATTTTAGTTGTTATAGGATGTGGGGTCGGTATCTATTTCTTATATGACAATCTTAACAACACACAAGGACAACTTGATGAAGCAAACAATACGATTGTTGAAAAGAATAATGTTATTGATGCCAAAAACAACAGAATAAGTAATCTGAGAAGTTCCATTGATTCCCTTCAAAACGAATATAACGAAGAACATAACCGAAAAGTCTCAATAGAGGAGAGGCTCGCGCAAGTATGTAGTTCTAATCCTTTTGTTGTTACTGGTTGTAGCGTTGGCAGTGAAGAGTTTAGTTTTGATTATTATGCTGATGAAGAAAAGGAGGTCACAGTAACGTTGAAGGCTATAAACGAAAAGAATTCTGAAATAGTTTCAAACAGTCATTCTATCACTGTTTACAAAGGGACAGGTTCGAAGAAACTCAATTTTTATTATAGACTTAGTAACTCGGATTACTACTATGTTGTTTTAATGTATGATGGCCGTATTGTGGCAGGTAAGCGTTGGTAAATTTTTAAGTATTTTATGAGGGTAGATTTGTTTTTACATGGAACACCTAATGGGCAGAACATATACGCCTCGTCTGCTGATAAGGATGATTATGTGTTATCTTATTACCACATCGATTTGGGTGTTGGCCCCCAATCTTTAATTGTTGAAACAAAAGTACTAAATAACAATCTCAATTGTTATTATACCTATTTTGTCCCAAATGTACAAGATGTAAATGGGCGTCCAGGTGGTTATTTTGCTATAACATTACGTTTTGATACATTTGTTAGAAACTTGCAGGTAATGTTTCAGTTATTGGACATCATATATAATCAACAAGTTCTTGGGAGTATCCTTTCTGGTGGTAATGCCAACAAATACTTGGTTCAGACTCTTAATGAACAAGGAAAGCTGATTTCTGATCTGATGAAAAACTTACTGTCGCAAGTAATTAAAGTCCGGAATTTAGTTAAACTTGATGACTCTTTTCTAGGCAATTCTGGAACACCTCTTTCTTATAACCCATGTGATAATAGATGCACTGATCTCTTAACTCAATATAAATCAGCAGAACGAATAACAATCTCTCCTTCAGCTCCTTTGCCTCGCGAACAGGCAAGGGCTAAAGAATATCAAGACAAATTAAGCTTTGTAAAAAGAGAATCAGAAGAGAAACTAAAATCTGAAATTCGACATTTGCGGACAGAAATCGACCTTTTGCAAAGAGACAAGAAAGTTTATGAAGGTCATTTAATAGATGCAGAAGAAAAGATAAACGTGCTCAAAAACTCTAATAATGTTCTGCGTAATCGTTTGTCTAAGAATGAAAGCGAGAAGGCATCATTGTTTGAACAGGCCAACATTAAAAGTGAATTGGTAAGACTATCAGATCCTATTCTTAGGCTAAATGGTTTACTTCAAAAAAATGGAATTTCGCCCTCATCTCAGAATCGACCTAATCCATTTCATATTCAGATAGATCGTGTATTAAAGCATGAACTAATTGATGTAATTCCTTCAAAAAAGTCTGTTAATCTAACAACACTTTTTTCATTTATATCATTGGTGCTATTGATAGTTGTCTTTATCCTTCAATTATTTCTATCGTAAGCCGTCAGTGAACCCCGTATTGCCAGATTGAAATTTTGTACGTACCTTTG
>SAMEA3663208__coassemble_343_pt1 | contig 15362 bp, 9 predicted proteins | sample SAMEA3663208__metabat2_low_PE_010 | metagenome-assembled genome bin SAMEA3663208 (sample SAMEA3663208) | pig gut metagenome | biome: pig gut; feature: pig-associated habitat; material: faeces | place: China | collected 2013
TGATATTTGGATAGTCATGGTACTAAGTCATCCACGGAGAATATCTACTGGGCCGAAAAAATATCGCATCTATATTTCGAAATCGTGATATACAGAAATCGAGATTGCCAATAATTTTAAGTTAAATTTTATGTTAAAACTTCAAAATGCCATACGAATTACATTTATTTGTTGTACATTGGCATCGCCATTGGAGGCTCTATATCCAAAAGAGAATAGCCAGTGGTCAAGATAGGCATAAAATTATGAGTTTACGGATTATTGGGTCGAAGAGGAATCAATAATATTACCCATTGTATGTGTCACTATAATTGGGCTAATCATATATTATACTTTTTTGTATAAAGCCAATTGGGGTGATATTTTCAAAAAGCTAAAGAACCCTAACGTTATTGGCATTTCCTGTTTTGCCATTCTGGTTATTATTGTCGTAAGTTATGTTTTCATTACCGCAGACAGTGATAATAATCCAACTCTTCGGAGTTGACACTATATCCTGGATTATGAAAAATATCGAAGAATAATCCTCTTGGCTTGCAAAATACTGGCCACCTCCGCATTCTTGTTGGGGTGGCTTCTTTATTTGCTCTTAAACTGTGAACACCAAACCACAAAGGTCATATAGATATCGGCAGCGGCTGATGTAATACTACATTTAAAAGAAATCTTCACGAAATCCATGTGACATGTGACGCTTGGATGAAGAGAATGGGATTCCAGAGTGCTCAGAAATGCAAATAATCCTCAAAAAGTTTGGCGGAATGGAAAATTGTTCGTATATTTGCGGCAAGAATGAAAATAACTTTATGTATATATGTGTAAATTGAAATTAATTTTACTGTCGGTATTTGCATTTTTCGCCATTACCGTTGTTCGTGCCAATCACTTTGAAGAGGATTTTGGCGGTGGGAGACGTATTGACTTATGGAGTGTGGGCAATATGCCCAATAGCCGAAATATGACTCTCAAGGATTCTGTGGTAAATCATCGCACTTGGCAAATTGGTGTTCCGCGGATGTATGTTTTTAAGCCTTGTTCTGACAACCATACTAATACTGCGGTGATTCTGATTCCTGGAGGAGGATATGCCAAGCAGGCCTATGAGGCAGCCGGCATCACTATGGCCCAATGGCTTAACAGTATAGGCATCACCGCATTCGTATTGCTGCACAGGCTGCCTACGTCTCCCGACCTTGTTGAGCCAGACAAGGCTCCGCTGCAAGACGCACAGCGAGCCGTGAGGTATGTCAGGGCGCATGCCTCAGAGTTTGGCGTGGAGAAAATAGGCGTTATGGGATGCAGTGCCGGCGGTCATGTGTCGGCTTGTGTCTCCACAATCCCTACAGATGTTAGCGCAGTAGGGGATTCGCTCGACAGATATTCTTTCCGTCCGGATTTCTCAATCTTGATAAGTCCTGTGATAACCATGCGCGAAGAACTGACGAACAAGGGTTCGCGAAAGGCCTTATTGGGAGATAATCCCGCCGACGAAATGGTGGATAAGTACTCAATGGAAAACCACGTTACCTCGGATAACCCTCCAACGTTGTTGATACATGCATCAGACGACAAGGCTGTATCGCCAATGAACAGCGTGATGATGTATAGTGAATTGATAGAGAAGGGGGTAACGAAGTCGTCGATACATATCTTCCCTTTTGGCAAGCATGCCATCGCAATGCGCAGGCAACCGGGAACCACGGCACTGTGGCCGGAGATTGCCGAGAATTGGATGAAGGAAATAGGAGTCTTTCAGCTGCGGTGAATTCTTATCTTGACAGTATCAAGATGCTTGGCAATAAGGGGAAAAGAGAATAATGAAATATTGTCTGTTGTAGGGTCTTACCTCGTGTAAGACCGCCCATCATTAGTGTAATCATATAAATTAATACTAAAAATCTCCCGAATTGTTTGGCAGTTCGGGATTTTTTATATACTTTTGCACGCAGTTAGTTGAACTCCATGCCTAAGGGCGGGAGGGAAACGGACGAATGGCAAGGGGATAGCGGGGCTGTCCGTATGCCATGGACATATTATATAAAGGCGTATTTCGCGCTTTGGTTTTTGACTTGTCGAAATCCTAGGAAAATTTCAACAATCCAGTCAGAAAGCATGGCAACGATACGCCCTACGGGATATGTATATGCATACCCTAAATGCGCCTTGGCGAAAGCCGAGGTGCACGATGGGTGTATAGTACATATAGGCGTGGGGTCACTGATCGTTGCTCGTCTTTGACTGGATGGGCCATTTCCTAGGAGCCTCGACAAGTCTGACGAGCGACAGGATGAGGCTCCCGCTTTTTGTATATATGTGAAGAACAATAACTAAAAACAAGTCCAATACTTGGAGCCTCAACGGACACATATAGGAGACATGTATTTTGGACATAGCAAATACTCTTCTCGACAATTCTGAGAACCTGAAGATGGTAGATACATTGCGTAAATGTATCCGCGACAAGGATATAAACATCATCCGCATAGCCACTGGCTACTGGGATATTCCTGGTATGGCACTTCTCAAAGATGAATTAAAGGAATATCTCGACAGGGAGGGAACTGTGCTGAAACTATTGATAGGCAAAGACCCATACGTATATGCCAACATGGTGAAAGAGCCAAAGTATGCCACCAAACATTATCCCGACGGCTTTATTCGTACAGGCATTGACGAGCTTGCCGACAATCTGATTGATGAGTATAAGGAATCTCTAAATCTGTTGCTTGAGCATTGCGATGGAGATAATCCCAAATTCCAAATACATATATATATAAAGGATGAGGACGACAACGGGCAGTTTATGCATAGCAAATGCTATATCTTCACGTCATCTGATGCACGAAACAAACCGACATGTGCCATTGTCGGCAGCAGCAACTTCACAAAGAAGGGTTTGGAAGGCAATGCAGAACTCAACTATGTAGAGTCCAACGCATACGTAGTGCTCCAACCCGCTGTCCCCGAATTAAAAGGACACGTAACTTGGTTTGAGGAAAAATGGCAGCAGAGTGACGATTGGACGAAAGAATTTCTTGAGCAAGTTCTTCTTACCTCAAAGCCAGTGCAGAAGATGGAAGAGGAAAAGAAAGCCATCGAAGAAATTGACACTCAAGAGCCTCTGACTCCATACGAACTCTATATCAAGCTGCTCCATTATAACTTTGGTGACATGATAGATGTGGATACCACCAAGGTCATATCCAGTTATCTGCCGAAGGAGTTCTCTCCGCTTGAATACCAGCTCGATGCCGTGAAGCAATGTTTTTCAACAATGAAAGCTCATGGTGGTTTCATGCTTGCCGATGTCGTGGGACTTGGCAAGACAATTGTCGGCACACTTGTGATAAAATACTTCCTCAATTATCCCGACGACGGACGCGAGCGCAATGTGCTTATCATCACTCCTCCTGCCATCAAGTCGGCATGGGAGGAAACGATAAAAGAGTTTGACCGAGATAGCGACAATGTCATATCGCCTTATATAGATTATATCACAACAGGTTCGATAGGCAATCTTGTAGATGATCCTGATGCGGAAGAAGATGAAGAGACGGGTGAATTTAATGGTGAACTGGCTTACAAGAACTACGGCCTGATAATCATCGACGAGAGTCATAAGTTCCGCAACAGCGATACTGATATGTATATCGCCCTCGACAATCTCATTGCACAGATAGGAGGTAATACAGGACTCTATCCTTACGTCGGTCTTCTCTCTGCCACACCCCAAAACAATACCCCCAACGACTTGAAGAACCAGATATACCTTTTCGAGCGCAACCACCAGTATTGCACTCTCGACAAGGTTGACGGACGCAATCTCGAAGCTTTCTTCTCGCGGATTATGCGTCAATTTACGGCATTGCGCAAAGAGGCAAGCGAGATTTCAGCCAAGGCGATTAAGACACAGGATGACATAGAGAGACAAAAGGGGATAGATGATGAGTTTGGCATACTTTCCTCTGAAATCCGTGATCATGTTCTTTGCGACATCCTTGTGCGTCGAACTCGTACCGACATCAAGAAATATTACGAGGAGGATATGACTCGTCAGCAACTTGTCTTCCCCGAGATTAGTGGGCCTCATGGTTTGGAATACAAGATGGACAAATGGCTTGTAAATCTCTTCAACACAACGATGGACATTATTGTGCCAAGTGAGGAATACAAGCAGACGAGCGACCGCTATCTTTCATACTATCGTTATCGCGCTATTGAATTTCTTGCAGACGAAGAAATGAGAAAGAAATATGCAGGACGTGGAGCGAGGGATGCCGAGGCTGTTTCCGCTCAGTTGGCGAGAATCATGCAGATGCTTCTTGTCAAGCGACTTGAAAGTTCGTTTACTGCCTTCAAGGAGTCGCTTCATAATCTACAGAAATACACTGAGAACATGATAAGGATGTGGGAAAACAACACTATCTTTATCTGTCCAGGATTCAATGTGAATGACGAACTCGACGAGGTGGCAAAGACAGAGAAAAGAGGCCATAAAGTGACTTTTGCAGAGTGCGTAAAAGACATTAGGGAGAAAATAAAGAAACTCGACGAGAAAGGCAAGAACGAAAAGGGACAGAATGCGGAATATACCCAAGATGACTTTAAGCCCGAATATTTCAATCTCTTGAAGTCGGACAACCAGTATATCAAGTGGCTGTGCGAGCAATGGGCAATGAACTCCGAAGACCCGAAGTTTGATGCCTTTAAGGAAAACCTCAAACCTGTGCTCTTCAATCCCACAACCAATCGTCCGCAGAAACTTGTCATCTTCTCCGAAGCTATTGATACTGTAGAGTCGTTGACGAGGGCATGCGAACACAGGGGATTCCGCACTCTTGCCATCACTGCCGCCAACCGCAAGGACATGGAACCGAAGATACGTGAGAACTTCGATGCCAACTATCGTGGCGAGTGGAAGAATGACTATCAGATAATCATCACTACCGAGGTATTGGCAGAAGGAATCAACCTCCATCGGGCTAACTGTATCCTCAATTATGACACTCCGTGGAACTCAACACGACTGATGCAGCGAATAGGTAGAGTAAACCGCATAGGAAGTCAGGAACCTGTGGTATATGTATATAACTTCATGCCGAGTGCCGAGGGCGACCTACAGATACAATTGGTGGAGAAGGCGCACATTAAGCTCCAGTCGTTCCACACTCTCTTCGGTGAGGACTCAAAGATATTCACCGAGAAGGAAATCGTTTCTCATTACGACCTTCAGAAGATGACCGATGGTGAGGAATCTCCCTACGAGAAATACCTCTATGAATTAAAGACATATCGAGACAATCATCCCGAGCGTTTTGACTTCATCATTAATGAGGAGAACGACCTTGAAATGGCAGTTACTACCGATGACGGATGCAGTTATTTTGTCGTCCGCACTCCAAGGATGAAAGGCCTTTTCGTGATGGTTGATGCAGAAGGCAAGGGACACGTTATCAGCGGTATGGACATGTATTCCCGTTTCAAGTGTCTTGAAGACGAATCTCGTATTTCATTGCCTGCTGATTGGGAGGCAAGGAAGAAGACAGCTGTCAGGACTCTCGGACAACATCTCAACAAGATTACAGGCTACCAGTCGAAGAGTAAGGCTGCAACAACAGCCCGGGGAACATTGATAGAACTTGACAAAATTGTCACAAGAAAAGAAACCAAGACAACCCTTGAGATAGCGATGAGATTAGTGCGAGGCGGCAATATCGACATCATCCGTACTATCAATGCCATCGGTGCGGAAGTCTTCTCGGCAGAGAAAAAGCTGTTTGCCTTGGAAGAGAATGATATAGACGATATAATAAACAAAAGACTTGACAATATCGTGAGCGAACTTGGCAATCGTAGTGGTGGCACTCCGACGGTATATATAGGTCTGTCAAAATAGTAGAATAAATTGAGTATGGAACTGAAATCATATCTTAGCAGTAAGTTTGAAGGACGCGAGTCGTTCCTTGAGAATATAGTATTCCCCATTTTCGGTGAGGATAGGTTTGAGGACATGTATGACGTTGACGCATTGGACAATGAGGATTTGCAAGCCATGGCACGTCGTACTGGTATCAAGAGTGCCATTCTTTATGGATTGGTGCAAGTGGGGACAACGGAAATCAATATCTACGACGTTACGGTGAGCGATAGAGTGATGATGCGTCGTAATCGTGTTGGTATTCAACAACTTATCCGTAGGATAATGCTTGATTACACCTCTGCCTTCATCATATTCCATTATGAGGACAGCGACTCGTGGGATTGGCGTTTCTCCTTCTGTCAAAAGGATAACCAGGAGGTTACAGAGGCCAAACGCTACACCTTTCTTTTGGGCCCAGGGCAATCGTGCCGCACTGCTGCTGAAAACTTCCAAAAGCTGATAGACAAGCATGGGGATATAAATAGGGATGACATCGTAAAGGCATTTGATGTTGAGGCTCTTAGCAAGGAGTTCTTCGATAAATACAAGGCCAAGTATGAGAAGTTCTGCAATTATATTTATGACAACCGCAACGATGAGAGTCTCTTCGGACATGAGTTTGCCGAATGGGATGAGAAGCTCATTCGCGACTATGTGAAGAAACTCCTTGGTCGTATTGTCTTCCTTCATTTCCTTCAGAAGAAGGGATGGCTTGGTGTGCCTGTTGGCAAGCAGTGGGGAGAGGGCGACACTCAGTTTATGCGCAATCTGTTTAAGGCAAGTACTCAGGAACAGAAGGACAACTATCTGGACCTTGTTCTCGAACCATTGTTTGCCGGTGCCCTCAATACCCAACGCCCCAATGACATCTTCGACCTTAATATAGAAGGATACCGCACAACGAGAATACCATATCTCAATGGCGGTTTGTTTGAGCGTGATGCACTCGACGAACCCAAATCCACATTCCCTGCATCATACTTTGAGGATTTGTTTGAGTTCTTCTATCAATACAACTTCACCATCGACGAGAACGATCCCAATGATGCCGAGGTGGGCATCGACCCCGAGATGCTTGGACACATCTTTGAGAATCTCCTTGAGGACAACAAGGACAAGGGAGCGTTCTATACTCCAAAGGAGATTGTGCAGTATATGTGTCGTGAGTCGCTTATCGCATATCTCACAACATGTGTGATGAAGAAGCAAGGCGAGAACCACAAACCAGAAGATGAGATAAAAGAATCTGTGCGCCAGTTGCTTACCAAACCAGAAACCATCGTGCCAAGGATGACGAAAGAACACCTTGAAGACTTCGGTTCATATATCCGCAACGTTAAGATTTGCGACCCTGCCATAGGTTCGGGAGCTTTCCCAATGGGCTTACTCAATGAACTTGTGCGTTGTCGTGTTTTCATTAATGCATGGGCAAAGGATGACAAGGGTAATCTCCTCGAAGGCGATTATGCAGCCTTGAAGACAGAAATCATCTCCAACAACATCTATGGAGTGGATATAGAGAAAGGAGCAATCGACATTGCACGCCTCCGTTTCTGGCTCAGCATCATCGTAGATGAGCGCACCCCACATGTCCTCCCCAACTTTGACTATAAGTTTATGCAAGGCAACTCGCTTATCCCTACGTTTGACGGGAAGTTTATAAACCTTGAGACAAAACAGATTGTAAATGCAGTGTCGGAAAAGTTGAAAACGGAAAAGAAGGAATTATATCGTCTTAAGCAATTACATTATAATGCGTCAGGTGAAGAAAAGAACATTCTTGACATCAAGATAAAATGTTCTATTCTTCGTATGATATCAATGCGATTGGGAGCTGAGTCTCGTGCTTGGCATGATACGCATTGCAAGCAAGCCACAATGGATTTTGGAGGTGAACAAAGCCAAGTGTCATTTGATACCATTAATCAATCTCTTCCTGTGGAGATGCAACAGACGAATAATCTTGCAAAAGCATTGTATAAACAATTGAACGATGCTTCTATTCCCGTTGCCGAACGTTCTCAGATTGATATACATTTCTTTGATTGGAGAATAATGTTTACAGAGGTGTTTGACAATGGAAGTGACGGATTTGATATTGTAATAGGTAATCCGCCATATGTTACTTACAAAGGTAAACAAAAAGTAAATTGTTCAGAGGAATTGGTAAGACAATTGATCTCAATATATAAAGATTCTGCAGAATATAAAATTAATAGCTATGCTCTGTTTGTTGAGTTAGGTCAAAATATATCTGGAAATAGAGGGTGCTTGTCCTTCATTATACCAAGTACTATTTTGCAAAATGAGTATTTAAAAAAGATTAGAAAATTACTTATAACTGCCAATGATTTGTTGAAAATAGTATCATTTGAGAATAAAGTATTTGATGCTGTTACTGATAGTATAATAATAGAATTCCTGCATGGACATACTCGAAGTAATTTAATGAAGTATTATAGAGTGAATGATTTGAATTTTACTTGTACTGATTGCAAATGCTTTAATCCTGAACAATGGAATTCTGAAAATGAATTATTTAAAATTGATTTGAGAAGTAATAATGACGATAAAATAATTTTCTCAAAAATGGAATCCAATACAATTCGTTTAGGTGATATATATAATGTTTATGTTGGAATCGTCGCTAATGGGATTAAAAAATTTCTTAGTGAATTCCAAGAGAATAACAACTATAAAAAATACCTTCAAGGTAAGCACTTGGAACATTATTCAATTAAAAAGACTTCTCTATTTATTAATTTTGATAAGGATAAATTACATAGTAATACAGATGAAACTGTTTATGAAAAAGAAACGAAAATATTATTACGCAAGACAGGTAATGTACTAATTGCAACTATTGATAAAGAACAATATTATACAGATCAAAGTATATACAATCTTTATCAACAAATAGGAAATAATTATAGTGATTATGTGTTGGTTGCAATACTAAACTCAAAATTGATGAATTATTATTATAATAAGAAATTGATTACTAATGCAGATGTATTTCCTTATATAAAAGGAGTACATATTAAATCATTCCCTATACCGAACAAACAAATCAATAGTTTATTGGATGAAACAATAGAAAATAAAGTAAAAGAATTAATAGATTACAAACAAAATAGAAACTCAATTAAAGTAAATAGTTTAGAGCACGAAATCGACCAACTTGTCTATCAACTCTATGGCTTGACTGACGAAGAAATAGCGATTGTAGAAGGTAAAAACAAATGACTATGAGCAGATTAGATGATTTATATAAAGCAATAGAGACGATGCGACGTGAGCATCTGTCAACGGCTGACCTTGAGGCAAAGGTTAGCCTTGCGGAGGAAGAAATCATTAAGAACGAGATTCTTCCGGTGTTGAAACAGAATATTGAGCCGGCATTGCAACCAGTGAAGCGTGAACTTGTGCTTGTGGTGGACTATGTGCCAGGAAAACCACTTAGTGTGCATCTCAGCCGTAAGCGAAACTTTACGGCAGAGATACCTGATGCCAAGGAAATTGTGATTGACCCAGAGGTTACTCACTCAAAACATTTCCGCATAGAAACACAAACCCAACGAGGACCAGCAACAGATTTAAGCGTCCGTTTTCCCGATGGGGTAATCATTGCCGAAAAGAAAGCAGCCGACACCTTTGAGAAAACTATAAAAAAGATTGGTGTGGACATGGTGCGCCAAGTGGTTGAGAGGCTAAATCTAAAGTTTTGCAAAGTGCCTGTTATTTCTAATCGACGTGATGAGAAATATGGTGGTTCGCAAAGGCCTCTTGGCGGTGGTTGGCTACTGATTACACATAGCAATAACAAAATGAAAAAACAATTCCTTGATAAAGTGTCAAAAGAGCTTGGTTTGGGACTGATAGTTGAAATAAGCAAATAGTTGTCATATAAAACATCTATTCATGTTTCTCATAGACAACTTGTATAGTATGATAAGCAGATGAAAGGGAATAGTATAAAAAATATTAAAGTTTAGTTTTCTGTATATGAATTAATGCGAATATGTATTATCTTTGCAGTCAAATTTCGAAATAATTAACTAAAAATTGATATTAATATGGAAAAACCTACACCAAAATTTAATGTTGGAGATACCATTTACTTTAGAAGTAATTGGTTTGCTGGTTCGTATATACCAGATATGATGACAGTATTTGGCGTTCGCGTAGTTGAAGAAGATGGCGAGTGGCATGTGAAGTACCGCAAGAAACGTATGCGTTGGGAGATTGACGAGCGTGATGCCTTTGCTACAGAAGCTGAAGCTCAAAAACATGAGATAAATAGTTTTGTGGAGAGAACAAAGCAGACTCTCTCGGACTTGTTGGCAGCTTGCAGAGAAGAAGGTGTTGAAACAGAGGCTGTTTTGATGCTGTCTAATTCCCAGAATTACATAGGTAATGAAGAAGATCCGACATCAGACAAGTTTCGCTTTGAAGTCGGCGATGAAGTGTGGGGATATCAGGATAAGAGACATTATGAGTTTGTACCACAGAAATATATTATCACTCAACGTTTTATGTCGGCAGACAATAATGGTGTTTATGGTTGGGTGTATAATGTGAAAGGGCATGGAACTGCTGTCGTTTACGGGGAAACACTACGAGCAACAAGAAAAGAATCTGTTTTGGCAAGCGTTGAGGATTTCATTCGCTATACTACCGGTGTATTAGAAACGATAGAAATAATGTGCAATCGTCTGCAAATTGAGTTTAAGAACCCACTGTTGTTGCCAAATTCATAATATTTAATTATCAAAAAAACATTATGGAAGAAATACAATATAAAACTTTTGAAGAATGTGATAAGGCTGTAAAGTTATGCCGAATGTTAGGGGCAGAAGTGCCTGAATGGTTGCGTAAACAATATATGTTGTTAAGTAATTCAGTCGAGACTGGCAAGATTATTGATAGCAAGACTCCTATATATGACACTTTGGTGGCAAACTATCCATACGGCGAAATGCCAAAGGAGAAAAAGAAATGTATCGAGGAAACTGTGAAGCAATTGTTGCAGACTGGACCTCATGCAGAAGAGCCAGGACTGTTGCTTGGTAAAATCCAGTGTGGAAAGACTGATACGTTTGAGGATATTATAGGATTGGCTTTCGATAGGGGCATCGATGTGTGTATTGTCTTGACCAAAGGAACAAAACCTCTGGCTCAACAGACTATTATGAGAATGAAGAAGGACTATAGGTTCTTTAAGGCATCTGATGACCTGAAGCAGAATGTCACCATCAATATCTTTGACATAATGGATGTATGGAAAAATCTCAAACAGGCCAAAGTGGAAAGTGGCAAGACTGTTATTGTTTGCAAGAAACAGGCAACCAATCTTGACCACTTGATTGAAATGTTCAATGAGAAAAGTACGTTCTTAAAGAAAAAGAAGGTGCTTGTTGTGGATGATGAGGCTGACTTTGCCAGTCGCAACTATCGTTCAGTTAGGGTGGAGGCTCTTGTTGATAAAGACGGAAAACCTGTAGTGCAGGATGCGGAAACAGAAATGGCAAAGATAAGCCAGCAGATAGATGATTTCAGGAAAATACCAGAATACTGTCGCTACCTGCAAGTGACGGCTACACCTTATTGTCTTTATCTGCAACCGCAAGGAGAGCTTAATTTGAATGGTAATATCGTGAAACCTTTCAAGCCTCGATTTACGAGTCTTGTTCCTATTCATAGCAAATACATAGGTGGAAAAGAGTATTTTGAAGACTCGAAAGACCCTGATTCGATGTATAGTCACTTGTTTCATCAAGTTGATGAGAAATGTATTGATGTTCTCGGGCATGAAGACAAGAGATACCTCAAAAATCCAATATCATCAGGCAATATCTATGGCTTGACTTATGCTATAATATCCTATTTTATGGCTACGGCTATACGTCGAATACAAAAGAAGGAAGAGGGAAAGGACTATAAGTCGAGTGCTCTGATTCATGTCGAAATTGACAAACGAAATCATGATTGGCAGCAGAGAATAATAAATCGACTGATTGACAGTATAAAGGATGTCATTGTGGAAGAAGACCAATCTGACCAGAGAATATGGACGGCTATTGACGTAAATTACAAAGATTTCCAAGAGTCAAACAGGAAAGGTAGGGGAGCTGGAATTATTGATGTGGAATTACCTTCGCTCGACGACATAAAGGACAATTTGCGTGAGTTGTTCAATACAAATAATTACCATGTCCAGGTAGTGAATTCAGACGAACAAGTATCAACATTGCTTGATGAGGAAAGTGGCGAGTTGAGTCTTGATACGGCTGCTAATATCTTTATAGGTGGCAATATTCTTGACCGTGGCATAACAATCAAGAATATGCTATGTTTCTTCTATGGTCGCAATCCGAAGAACTTCCAGCAAGACACAGTCCTCCAGCATGCACGTATGTATGGAGCAAGAGCCAAGGAAGATATGGCAGTAACAAGACTGCATACAACAGACTTGATTCATAAGATTCTTGTACGAATGAACGAACTTGACAATCAGCTTCGTGAGTGGTTTATTGCCGGAAAGGACAAAGCCGATGTTAATGCGGTATTCTTGGGATACGACAAGAACATAAAGCCTTGTGCCATGCAGAAGATAAAGGCCTCAAATGCCTTGACACTTAAACCTCAGATTCGTATGTTGCCTGTAGGATTTTGGACCGGAGGAAAAACTGCCACATCCAAGACCTTACAAAAGATTGACGAATTGATTGAGACTGCACCTGGTTTTGCGCATAAGGATGAAAACGGATTCTTTGAAATGGAAAAGAATAGAGTGGTGGAGATTCTTAAACTGATAGAGTCGATGTATGTCTTTGATGATAAACCAAGTATCAACAATCTTGACCATAAGAATGATGTACAGGAGATGCTATGTGCTCTTGAATATTGCACAGATATATCCGATGGAAAAGTATATGTATTGCAAAGAACTGACCGTGAAATGGGCCGTATAAGAGCTAATGGCGGTTGGATAGACGCTCCAGATGATGGTCGTACAGATACCAAGCCATCTCGTGAGAAAGCCATTGATGCTCCTGTGGTAATGCTTATTCGTCAGAATGGTAATAAGAAAATTGACGAAGCCACTGGGATGAATGTAGGATGGAACAATACTCCGTTCTATTGGCCAGTGCTTATGACACAAAAGAATATTGACCCTGTTATGTTTGCGATTGACCAAAGTAAAAAGAAGAAACATGCTGCAATAGATAACTCAGATATTTTTGAAGGTATAAACCCTGATGAGGTGCTTAAGATGACGTACAAAGGTGACCTTGAAGACCGTTTTGGAAAAGAGGGAACTGAATACAATGATAGAGAAAAGCAACCACAGGAGTCAAGAACGCTAAAAGAAACAACAGCGTCAAAGTTTATCTTGAAGGATGAGAATGGTAATTGGCTAAGGAATCCTGAAGTGGAGTTTGATGAAATACATGACCATGGTTTGTATTCATTTAATGGCGGTCGATTCCCATTCGTATTCCGTCCATATAAGTATATGTTGCTCGCAAATGGACGCAATGCCAAGGCAGACCTGATGCTTATGGAATTGGATGAGATGTCAACATGGTTTGCTTTGCCTGACGGAGAACTCAATGAAAATGGCGATTTGTATGACTTGGGTACTGACAACCTGCTCCTTCATGGATCTGATATTATCTATAACAAGAATATGGATGGTAGAGATTATACGGACAGCAGTATCACTCAGTGGGTCATTGTTTATCCCATAAAGAAGGTCTTGAAGTTCAAGAAGAATTCAATTGAGTGGGATGCATTGTTTAACAATGATGAAGATGAATAGTTATAAGGTGTCAGTGTCAAAGGTGTCAGACAATACCATTTGACACCATTGACACTGACACCTTTGACACCTCTCCATTCTTCCAATGTTGTCAATAGGCAGTATAGTAACTTTTTGACTATTGATAGAGCGGAGGATGAACGGAGTTACAAAGGCGTTATAGCGAAGGATGAACGGAGGATGATTAGCATTGGGAGTTTTTTGAGTCCTCAAAATAGCAAATAATCGGCGAAAAGTTTGGAGGTATGGAAAATAGTTTGTATCTTTGCGGCATCAGAGAAAAAACGATAAGATATGAGACGACCGGAAATAGTGGAAAAAATACGCAAGGCAATGTCTGTTGTCGCCCCCACAGCCAAGACGATTATGTATGGCAGTGAGGCGAGGGGGGATGCGCGTCCTGACAGTGATATAGACTTGCTTGTGCTGGTTAATCAGCCCAAGTTGTCAATAAGCGAAGAGGAAAGGATTATATCGCCGTTATGTGATATAGAACTTGAAACAGGAGTGTTGATTAATGCCCGTGTTATGCCTCGTTCTGTATGGGAAAACCGTCCATTTACAACTCCGTTTTATTTAAATGTTACAAACGAGGGGGTAGTGTTATGAAGCAGCAATTGAGTGAAGAAAACGTAAAGGCTCTTGTGACCTACCGCTTAAATAGAGCAAAGGAAACATTGGCAGAAGTCCCCAATATAAGAGATATGGGTTATTATAATACTGCTATCAATAGGTTGTATTATGCATGTTATTATGCATTGGTAGCTCTATTGATTAAGAATCAAATTCAGGCATCTACCCATGCTGGAGTAAAACAGATGTTGGGATTGCATTTTGTTTCTAAGGGGTTGATTTCGAGAGAATCAAATCGAAGCTTTTCACTTTTGTTTGATCGTCGTCATAGTTCGGATTATGATGACTTTGCTTATGCCACTATAGAAGAGGTCGACGAATTGCTCCCCAAGGCAAAATCGTTTATATCAGAAATCGAGAGTTTGTTGTTATGTTATGCAGATACTGCCTTGGTCGATATTCCTCGTGATTATGTGGAACTGGATAGTGGGGAAGAAGAGGTGAATGGCCGCGGGCGAGACGCCCACGCTCCCAGTGGCTGCGCGAATGAGCAATGACGAAGTCAGGTGCCTGATGCACACACTTTACGGGTTATCCCGATAATTCTGCAAATAATCGGCGAAAAGTTTGGAGGAATGGAAAATAGTTTGTGTCTTTGCGGCTAATGTTTCAAAACCCGCTTTATTCTTAGCAAATTTTTGTGAAATATCATCGGTTTTGCTGTTAAAAAACCTTTCTTCTATCACAGTTATCACCCTTCTATCACTCTTTTATCACTGCTTAAATCATTGATAATAAGGACATTGAATATCATAGTATAGAAGTGATAGAAGAAAATGAAAAATTACAGAGTGCGCGTGCGTACGCGCGCGCGTAAGGGAGTTGGTCTCAATACACCTATAATAATAGTGTGACGATAGTTATCTATAAATAATCACGATAGTCATAGTTATTATGCCACAATAAGGTATCTGATTGTCTAATCATAATGCCAATTTAGTGCCTGTTTGTACTATCAATTAGAGATTTTCTGTTAAACTATTA
>SAMEA3663208__coassemble_352_pt1 | contig 14986 bp, 13 predicted proteins | sample SAMEA3663208__metabat2_low_PE_010 | metagenome-assembled genome bin SAMEA3663208 (sample SAMEA3663208) | pig gut metagenome | biome: pig gut; feature: pig-associated habitat; material: faeces | place: China | collected 2013
AAGAGGTTCATTAGTTTCAAAGAACAATTATCTGTACGACTTCATGTCGCAATTTCACCTCAAAGTTACAAACTATTTTCCATTCCGCCAAACTTTTTGCGGATTATTTGCATATATCCATGGTAAAAGATATATGCTTTGTTCAATTTCCGGGGGCGAGACGCCTACGTCCCATGTGCATTTCTCGAGAGTTTTACTTGCAAAATTAGAACGACAATTGTTCTAATCGCTTTTTTAGCTGGTCGGCCTGCGAACGGCGGATGGCGAGGGTGATTTCGCAGGTGTTGTCGAAGGTTTGGGAGACGATGCGAGGCTGCATGTCCTTGACGATGCGCATCACGTCGTTCATCATCACATACGTAAATGAATATGTGATTTTTTCCTCTATCAGACGCTCCTCGGTCTCGGCATCGTCGATGGCAAGGGCTGCGGCTTCCTTATATGCCACAATGAGTCCGCTGGTGCCAAGTTTCACTCCGCCAAAGTATCTTATCACCACCACGAGGATGTTGGTCAGTTCTCGACTGTTTATCTGACCGAGGATTGGTTTTCCGGCAGTGCTGCTTGGCTCACCGTCGTCGTTAGCGCGAAACTCAGTGCGCTCATCTCCAAGCATATACGCCCAGCACACATGTCGTGCATCGAAGTATTTCTTGCGGTATTGAGCCACAATGTCCTTCACCTCATCGACTGTCTCGACATGGTGTGCAAAGGCGAGGAACTTGCTACGCTTTTCAGTATAGTAGCCTTCGCCTGTCTTGTTTTCACTTATGGTCTTGTATGCGTCCATTTTTTATTATAAATGAAGAGTGAAGAGTGAAGAATGGGCTGCGCGTATTCTGCGTTTATCTTATTCTTCATTCTTCATTCTTCACTCTTCATTTAAAAACATTCTTCATTTATTAAGAAAGCTTATGAATTACCAGTCCGGAGCGGAGCTTGGGCTCAAACCATGTGGCCTTGGGGGGCATGATGTTGCCACTGTCGGCTATGTCCATGATTTGCTGCATCGACACGGGATAAAGGGCTAATGCCATGCGCATCTCACCGCTATCAACACGACGCTTCAGCTCACCAAGTCCACGCAGTCCGCCTACGAAATCGATGCGGTTGCTGCCACGCAAGTCCTTGATGCCGAGAAGCTCGTCGAGAATCAGGCGGCTGGAGATGTCAACGTCGAGCACACCTATCGGATCGGTATCGTCATACGTGCCCTCCTTTGCCTTGAGTGAATACCAATGCTTGTCGAGATACATCGAGAACTCGTGAATCTGCTGCGGCTTGTAAATATCCTCGCCCTTGTCCTCGATGATGAAGTTGCGCCCGAGCTTGCGGAGAAACTCATTGCTATCCATGCGGTTGATATCCTTGAGCACACGGTTGTAGTCGAGAATGGTGAGCTGTGACGCCTGAAAGCATACAGCCATAAAGTAGTTGTACTCCTCATCGCCCTTGTGATCCTTGTTCTGCTTGGCCTTCTCCGCTCCAACGAGGGCAGCGGCAGCCGAACGGTGGTGACCGTCGGCGATGTAGAGGTTGGGCATCTTGGCAAACTCGTTGGTGATGGTCTCAATATCCTTGTCATTAGAGATGACCCAAAACTTATGTCCGAACCCGTCGATGGGTGCGATGAAGTCGTACTCAGGCTCTGTGGCGGCATAGCGCATGATGAGGTCGTCAAGCACTTTGTTGTCGGGATAGGCGAAGAACACCGGTTCGATGTTGGCATTGTTAACCCTCACGTGCTTCATGCGGTCTTCCTCCTTGTCGCGACGGGTGAGTTCGTGCTTCTTAATCTTGCCCGTCATATAGTCATCCACGTATGCTCCGACGACGAGTCCGTACTGCGTCTTGCCGTTCATAGTCTGGGCATAGATGTAGTACTGCTCCTTGTCGTCCTGCACAAGCCAGCCGTTGTCCTGGAACTTCTTGAAGTTCTCGGCTGCCTTTTCATATACTCGCGGGTCGTATTCGCTTGTTCCTTCGGGGAAGTCGATTTCGGGCTTAATGATATGATAGAGGCTCATCTCATTGTCGCCAGCCTCGGCCCGTGCCTCTTCGGAGTTAAGCACGTCGTAAGGACGTGACTCCACTTTCTCCACCAGCTCTTTAGGTGGGCGAATACCCTTAAATGGTTTTACTGTTGCCATTCCTAATTTACTTTAAACTTCGTGCATCCGTCCTTGAAGAAGGCGTTAATCTGACGGGCGGCGGCTATGCCAGCGTTGGTGTTGGCCTCGGCGGTCTGGGCACCCATCTTCTTGGGAGTGCTGAAATAGCGGCCCTCAAACTGGGCGAAGTCGGCATCGGCATCGGGCTTGATGTCGGTGATGTACTTCAGGTCAGTGCGTTCGGCGAGGAGCTTGATAAGCTCTGGCTCATTGATGACCTCCTTGCGGGCGGTGTTGATGAGGATGGCACCCTTCTTCATCTGACCAACAGTGGCATAGTTGATGCTCTGCTTGGTCTCGGGAGTTGCGGGAATGTGGAGAGAGACGATGTCACAGGTCTTGAACAAGTCATCCTGTGAGTCAACGGCCTTCACTCCGGCTGCCTCTATTGCCTCCTTGGGACAGAAGGCGTCGTAGGCATAGACCTCCATACCGAATCCGGCAGCGATGCGAGCCACGTTGCGACCTACATTACCGAAGGCGAGAATACCAAGTTTCTTGCTCATCAGCTCTGTACCTGCCTTGCCGTTGTAGAAGTTGCGCACGGCATAAACGAGCATACCGAACACAAGTTCAGCCACGGCATTGGCGTTCTGACCGGGAGTGTTCTCGGCAACCACGTCGTGGGCTGTGGCGGCGGCGAGGTCGATGTTGTCATAACCGGCACCTGCGCGCACAACAATCTTCAACTGCTTGGCGGCGTCGAGCACCTCGGCATCCACCTTGTCCGAACGGATAATCATCGCGTCGGCATCCTTCACTGCGTCGAGAAGTTGCTGTTTCTCTGTATATTTCTCGAGGAGGGCGAGTTCATTGCCTGCACCCTCAATCTCTGCCTTTATGCCTTCGACAGCAGCTGCTGCGAATGGCTTCTCTGTTGCTACTAATACTTTCATCTTTATTAATTCTTACTTTCAAACTCCTTCATGCAAGCCACGAGTGCATTGACGCCCTCGATGGTCTGGGCGTTGTAGCAGCTGGCACGGAAACCTCCTACGCTGCGGTGACCCTTGATGCCCACCATGCCACGCTCGGTGGCGAAGTCGAGGAACGGCTTCTCCAGTTCCTTGTACTCGTCGTTCATCACGAAGCAGATGTTCATGAGCGAACGGTCCTCGGCAGCTACCGTGCCACGGAAGAGCTTGTTGCGGTCAATCTCGCCATAAACGATGTCGGCACGCTCCTGGGCGTTCTTTGCCATAGCCTCCACACCACCGTTCTTCTTAATCCAGCGGAGGTTCTCGAGCATACAGTAGATAGGCACAACGGGAGGTGTGTTGAACATAGAGCCCTTCTCAACGTGTGTGCGATAGTCGAGCATTGTGGGAATCTGGCGTGGAGCCTTGCCAAGAGCGTCGTTCTTGACGATGACGAATGTGACACCAGCCATTGAGAGGTTCTTCTGGGCACCACCGTATATGCAGTCATACTTGCTCACGTCAACAGGACGGCTCATGATGTCGGAAGACATGTCGGCGATGATAGGCACGTTGACATCGAGGTCCTTGCGGATCTCAGTACCATAGATAGTGTTGTTGGTGGTGATGTGGAGATAGTCAACATCATCAGGGCATGTCCAGTCCTTGGGGATGAATGTATAGTTGGCATCGGCAGACGAAGCTACCTCAACCACTTCTCCGAAGATCTTTGCTTCCTTCATGGCCTTCTTAGCCCACACACCGGTGTTGAGGTAAGCTGCCTTCTTGACGAGGAAGTTATATGGTATCATACAGAATTCCAACGAGGCACCACCACCAAGGAATAATACTGAGTAACCCTCGGGCACCTGGAGGAGCTCCTTGACGAGAGCCTCAGCCTCGTCAACGACGGGCTGGAAATTCTTGGCACGATGACTGATCTCCATCAGTGAGAGACCTGATTCCTGAAAGTCCAGACACTGCTTAGCTGTGTTCTCAATCACTTCGCGTGGAAGCATTGACGGACCTGCATTAAAGTTGTACTTCTTCATTTTGATTGTCCTTTAAAAATTTATAATTTTGAGTATTCTTTTATCCTTAATTTATGTTCTTTATCCGTAGAATTACAGAAAAACGCTGCGAAGTTACACTTTTTATTCGAAGTATGCAAACTTTTAAGCAAAAATGTCACTAAAAAAGGCGATTTATTGTCTATTTGACACCTTATAGCGTATATTTTGCATAATCTTGCAGTATTATTTCACCATTTCCACGACTGTTTTCACCCCCTTGACTTTCTCGCCGCGGGTGTTGGTTATCACTTCCTGTGCGCGCTCCCGCTTGACTGCCACATAACTGTAGCGTTCCTTGACGTCGATGCGTCCAATCTCGGCTGACGTGAGTCCGCCTTTCTTGCACAGGAATCCCACTATGTCGCCCTTGCTGAGCTTGTCCTTCTTGCCCTTGCCGATATAAAGCGTTGCCATGCGTGAGGGCGAAGGGGGAGGAAGCAGGTCGGATGCGGGCAGTGAGTATAGGCTGATGTCGCCATCCACAAATTCGGGTATATGCTCATCGGGACCAAGAACGAAGAATGTCCTTCCCTTGGCATCCCAACGTGCAGTGCGCCCCACCCTATGCACATATCCGTCCTCGCCCTGTGGCAGGTGGTAGTGGATGATATTGTCGATGTCGGGTATGTCGAGACCACGTGAGGCAAGGTCGGTGCATACGAATACGTTGGCCGAACCGTTGCTGAAGCGGTAGAGGGCAGCCTCGCGCTGTTCCTGCTCCATGCCGCCATGGAAATGGCTGACGGCAAAGCCCTCCTTGCGGAGATGCTGGGCAGTGCGCTCCACACTGTCGCGATAGTTGAGGAACACCACCGAACTGCGTTCGCCGAAGGAGCGCAGCAGCAGAGAGAGAGTGGCGAGCTTGTCCTTGACGGGACTCTTCACCTCGTGGATGGTGACACGGTCGGGCACCTGCTCCGCCTCGTCGAGGCAGTCGATGCGCACGGCATCCTTGAGACGCACGAAAGATGGTATCTCCTCGGCATCGGTGGCAGAGAGGAGGAAGCGGCGGCGCAGGCCGGGCAGTTTCTTCATCAGGCGTGACATCTCGTCGTGGAATCCCATATGCAGACACTTGTCAAACTCGTCTATTATCACGTACCTTATATTATATGGGGATATGTTCTGCTTGTCGAGATGGTCGTTGAGTCGTCCCGGCGTGCCGAATACGATGTGCGGCATCACCTTCTTTATAACCTTATGCTCGTCCATGGCAGGCCGTCCGCCATAGCAGCTCACCGACCTTACTCCGCAAGCCATGTCGCGGAGCACGGTGTCAGACTGCAATGCCAGTTCACGTCCCGGCACTATAACCAGAGCCTGCACGTTGTCGTCAGTCACGTCAATAGCGTGCGCCAAAGGCAGGAGATAGGCAAGCGTCTTGCCCGAGCCTGTAGGTGACAGCACCACGACGTCGCTATCCGTTCCGAGGATAGCGGCGGTGGTCTTCTGTTGCATCTCGTTGAGGTCGGCAATCCCCAATCGTGTCAATACTTTATCTATGTCCATAACTTTTTTTTAAATTAGGAATTAGGAATTAGGAATTAGGAATTAGGAATTAGGAATTAGGAATTGGCTGCGCTTAGGCATTTCATTCCTCATTCCTCATTCCTCATTCCTCATTCCTCATTCAATTCAAACGCTCCCGTCGGTGTCTTGCGCTTCAGCACTTCGAGCAGGAAGTCCTTGCCTGCTATGATGCCATAGGTGCGGAGGACGGACTCGACGGTTTTTCTTGCCAGTTCGGGATGGTTGTTTTCCTCGCTCAGATGACAGAGCCATACCTGCTTGAGGGATTCACTCATGTTTTCTGCCAATGCCTTTCCGCAGTCGGAGTTACTCAGGTGTCCCGTCGCGCTCATTATCCTGCGCTTGAGGTGTTCGGGATAAGGCCCCTTGTTAAGCATCTCCTCGTCGTGGTTGGCTTCAATCACGAGATAGTTGGCACGCGAGATAAACTTCTTAATCTCGTCGGTCACTTCGCCCGCATCCGTGACGATGCAAAAAGTCACACCGCCATACTCAATGAAATACCCCACATTGTCGGTACTGTCGTGAGGCACACCGAAGGCAGTAACAGTGAACTCGCCCACCTGCAAAGTGTCGCCCTTCTCAATCTTGCGCACGAGGTCTTTGCTCACCTTGCGCTGCACACAGTAGTTCTTGTATATACCTTGGTGAACCTGTTCAGTGGTATATACAGGTATGTTCAACTCATAACTTATGCTGCCCACACATTTCACATGGTCGGCATGGTCGTGAGTTATCAGTATGTTGTGTACCGACGCCATCGTGATGCCATAGTCGCGGAACCACTTTTTGATTGTTCTGATCCCCACTCCGGCATCGATGAGCAGTCCGTCGGTATCGGTATAAAGATAGTAGCTATTTCCACTACTTCCACTACCAAAAGATATAAATTTCAGCATTTTTTTATATATTTGGTGCAAAAGTAACAAAAAAAAGTGTGATTACCAAATAAATTTTGTATCTTTGCGAAGTTTTTTGATATTAAATAGAGTTTAACACTTATGGGATCAACGTTCAAAACAAGGCGCATTGTATGCCTAACATTCTGTATATCAATGTTATCCATACTGTTTTACGCTTGTTCGGGGGTGTCAAACAACCATCGGCGACAAGTAAGGCAGGAGGTTGAGACATTCGCACAGGCATATTTTAACTTCAATTTCTCGGTGGCTCTCGACCATTGCAGCAAGGAGAGTGGCAGATGGATAAGATTTGCCGCCTCGAACATCACCGCCGAGGATATTGCCCAGTTGCAGCAACAGCAGCAGGAGGCTACCGTGGAGATCGGGAATTATGAACTGAAGGACTCCACGGGCCACGTCAATGTGACTGTACGTCATTTTATGCAGTTCGACAGTATCGGCGGCAAAGGCCACTTGGTGGATGAGGCGACATTCTGCATACCAGTGTGCAGAGAGAACGGAAAGTGGACCGTCAGAATGGAAGGCCCACTGCGAAGTGAAACGTCAGGTCGCGACTCAGACGTGGATTAAAGATAGGATAATGCGTGGAGGCCTGCTCCTTGTAGGCGGGGTTGACAGCCTTCATACCGAAGTCGAAGCGAAGGATGAAGAAGTCGAAGTTGAGCCTCAATCCCAATCCGTATGCCACGGCTATCTCCTCCCAGAAGCGGTCAAACTTAAACTGTCCTCCCGGCTGGTCGGTGTAGTTTCTGATAGTCCATATATTTCCGGCATCCACGAAGAGAGCGCCGGTGAACTTCCAGAAGAGCCTTGCCCTGTACTCCATGTTGAGGTCGAGCTTCATGTCTCCGGTCTGGTTGATGAAGTCGATGGTACCGTTCTTTCCCGCAAATCGTCCCGGCCCGAGTCCCCTGACCGACCATCCCCTGACACTGTTGGCACCTCCTGAGAAGTATCTCTTCTCGAAGGGCAGAATCTTGCTGTTGCCGTATGGATAGGCTATGCCAAGTCCGGCGTGGAGCACGAGTTGGTTGTCGTAGTCGAAGCGGATATACTTGGTGTATTCAAAGTCGGCCTTCACATACTGTGCATATGCGATATTGAAGATCTTTGTGTAGCCGTCTTCCTTCTTTCCCATATCGAAGGTCTTGGCAAACAAGTCAAGCACATTGCCCGCCGTCTCTACTGCCACCTTGATGGCATGTTCGCTGTTGTTATACGCCCATCCCAGTCCGAATTTCATGATGAAGAGGTTCTCATAGTTGTATCTGAGGATGGCGTTGCGGTTGGTGTCGTCTTCAAGATAGTCCTTTCTGAAAGTGTCTGAGATCCATGGCATAAAGACATAGTTGAGGTCGAGCAGGTCTATCCAGTAGCGGTCGTGATGGTTGGTGTAGTTCCACTTGTATTTCCATGCCAAAGACAAAACCCGACGATGATATTCAGGACGGTTCTGCAGGTCGTACATCAGCGACACCTCCGACGAGGCATTGGTGCGCTGGATGAACGGCAACGAGACAAACGGTGCGATAAAGCGCGGGAATTGCAGTTTGGCTTCCACGCTGTATTCCAGGAAGTCCTGGTTGCTGTAGCCCTCCAGTCCCTTGATGTTCTCGTAGGCTCCGCGCAATTCGAGACTGAGCATCTCACTGCCCCTGAAGAGGTTGCGGTGCTGGTAGGTGAGTGCAGCAGCCGCTCCGAGATCGCCCGCAGTGTTGGTGCCTTCGGGCTGGAAACTGATTGAATGCGGCTCGTTGGTACTCAACTGTATGTTGCAGTCCAGAGTCTTTGACTCTGCGTCCTCGGCAAAGGTGATATTGGTGTATTTAATTGCTTGCAGTCTGCCAAACCTGTTGTATGTGCTTTGCAGGTCCTTGGCGGAATAGGGTTTGCCAATCCTTACGAATGTATTGTTTCTAAGCACGTTGCGCCTGAGATGAATATTGTTGTCCTCAGGGTCGCCGCTCATGTAGTTGACACTGCGCACGGTATATACGGGATGTGGGCCCAAACTGTCGCGGCTCACGAGGAAACGGCGCAACACGAGAGTCAAGTCAACCTTTGACACACCTGACACGGTGTCAGCCCTGTAGGTGATATAGTCCTTGTTGAACTTGTAATATCCGTTGTTGACAAGAAAATCAGTGATTCTCTTTCTCTCGGCATCCAGTTTAGCCACGTCAAAGCGTCCTCCAGTCTCCAACACCTCGATTGACTTGCCATCCTCATGGCGCTGGTTGAGCATACCGCTAAGTCGGAGCAGCGAGTCGATACGTCTGTCCTGGATATCATAATTCAGGCTGTTCACGGTGTAAGCCACTCCGGGATGGAGCACGTATGTGGCATCCACCACCTTCTTTTTCTTCTGCTTGAGATACATATCCACCGTGCCGCCAAGATAACCCTCGTTGCGCAACAGTGCGGCGAGGTCGTTGCAGCTCTGCTGTGCCTTCAGCGTGTCGAAAATCACCGGAGCCTCACCCATCGCCTTAAGCGTGCGGTTGAGCCATTGGGTTGTGTCGCGTCCCGCCATCGAATAGATGCCAAGCGGCACCTTGACAGCCGAGAACCACCTTTGGTTTCCCCTCTGCCTGACGTATGACTTATACTTAGACGTGCTAAGGTCGGGATAGCCCTCGTCCTTCTTCACCTCCACTTTATTGAGCATAGAATATCCGTCGGAAACAAACTTCGTCCCCGAGCACGAGGCAAGCAAAACGCCCGCCAACACCATATATATGTATCTTTTAATGCACATTATTCCAAATTCGCTTGCAAAGTTAAAACTTTATTTGTAACTTTGTGGCAAAATTGAGAACTTTTTATATATTTTACGAAAAATGATTGGAAAAAACACCATAAAATGGGTTCATTCACTTGAGATGAAGAAAAATCGCAAGCGCGAACAGTTATTTGTTGCAGAAGGTCCGAAGGTGGTGGGAGACCTCTTGGCACACTATCGTCCAAGGGCGGTGTTCGCCACTTCAGAATGGGAAGGCAGGTCATCGGTGCCGTCATATGCGGAGGTGGAAACGGTGAGCGATGACGAACTGCGCCGCCTCAGTTTCCTGCAACATCCGCAGCAGGTGCTCGCGGTATTTGAAATGGGTGAACAAGGCACGCCGTCTTTGAATGCCGACCGGCTCACACTTGTGCTCGACGGAGTGCAGGACCCCGGAAACCTCGGCACCATAATACGCATAGCCGATTGGTTTGGCATTGACAATATCATATGCTCACCCGAAACGGCTGACGCATACAATCCCAAAGTTGTGCAGGCCACGATGGGCAGCCTTGCCCGCGTTAACGTGAGCTACACCCCTCTCCTGCCCTTCCTCTCCTCGCTGCCCCATGGACTGCCCGTATATGGCACCCTGCTCGACGGACACGACATTTATGGCTCAACACTTTCCGCGGGAGGCATCATCATCATGGGCAACGAGGGAAACGGTATCAGCGAGGAGGTGCGCACGCATGTGACACATCCGCTCCTCATCCCCAACTTCCGCCAGGGCGACGGAGCCGAGAGCCTAAACGTGGCAGTAGCCACAGCCATCACTTGCTCTGAGTTCTGCCGTAGATTAAACAAGTAGTAAGGAAATAGCCGACGGCCTGCAACCATAATGCGCCGATGCTTGGCATTATGTCGCGGGCAGTGGCCCCCATCTCGCTGAGACGCACGAACCCCTGTATGCCGAATGTTGAGGGGAAGAGCCACGACACCGACTGCCACCACCACGAGATATTACTCTGAGGCCAAGACAGTCCCGATATGAACATCAGCGGAACTGACATGAACACGACTATGAGAATCACGTTCTCGCGGTATCTCACAAGGCTTGTCACCGTCATCGCAAAGAAGATGCAGGCAATGACGAAGGGCACAAGCAAGGCTATGAGGTCAGTGGTACACGCTATCTGCATAAAACTGAATATATGAGGTATGACGCAAGCCAAATATACCGAAACCACTGCGTATATCATAAAGTAACACAATGACTTGCCAAACACTACCTGGAGGAAATTCCTGTAGTGCCTGCCCGAGGGATAAAGCCTTCCCCTTCCGTTGCGCTCCCTTGCCGTGCCGGTAATCATGCCTATGCCGAGAGCCATGGTCTGTTGTATGATAAGCATCAGCACTGCGGGAAGGATAAACGTGCCGTAGCCCTGTGAGGGATTGAACATTGCAACCTCGCTGAAGGTCTTCCCCGACGATTTCATCTGTAGCCTGGCGTTCATATCGCCTGTGGCAGCCATCGATGTGATATATATAGCCTTGTATGCGAGCAGCAGGCTCATGTCGCAATATACGCTTACCGTAGCCTGTTCCCTTCGCGTCAGATTGCGGTCGAAGTCCGAGGGTATGTAAATTATTCCGAAGGCATCCTGGCGTGCCATTGCCCTGCGCGCCTCGTCCATGTTGGCGGCATATCCCTCAACCTTGACATCAGGCGAAGCGTCAATCTTGCGTGCCAATTCGCGGCTCATCTTGCTGTGGCAGTTGTCCACCACGACAACAGGCACATCCCTCACCGTCTCGTTGTTGTATATCCACGAGTAGAGCAAAGGATACACCAATGGCACGAGGACAAAGAAGATAAGCACTCCCTCATCCTTGACCACCGTCCTCATCTCCCGTGCCCAAACATAGCACGTTTTAGACAGCCAACGAATCACATTCACTTTAGCGTAGCCTTTCTTCATTCTTCACTCTTCATTCTTCACTCTTCATTCTTCATTTACTCCATATACTCACCCTCCGTCATCGCCTTCTTCAGTCTCCCCATCAGCGGAAGGGGGAGCAGGGCAAAGGCGAAGAGGCAGGCTACATGCTGCCAGCAGTCCGTCAGGGGGAAACCATTGAAGACACTCGTCTGGTAAATCACGAAATAATGCCTCAGAGGGAATAGCCATGCCAATGACTTCAATGCCGGGTCCATCGCCATCACAGGGAAGGCTGTTCCCACCATCGAGAAACTGAGTACCGCCCACAGAGAGCATATACTCATAGACATCCTCACGTGAGGCAGGAGCGAAAACATGAATATGCCGAATCCCTCGGCTGCCATCACCGTGAGTGCCCCCAAGAGGAAAATCACAGCCCAGCCGCCCTCGTGAGGGAATCCCATCACGCCATATATATAAATAAGGTATAGGGACATCATCGTCATACTCAGTATCGTCTGCGGCAGCATCTTGCCAGTCAGAGCCACGAAGATATTTCCGCCAGCCGTGTCGAGCCACTCCTTAGAGCGTCCGAACTTCAGTTCGAGACCTATCGAATAGGCAGTGAAGATAAAGATGAAGAGCAGCATCACTCCCGGCACAAGCATCGGCGAGAGATAAGCATTATAGTCGGTACCCGGATTGCCCACCCTGTGCAGTTCCACCTTAATGGGTTGCAGCAGTGGCATTATCTGGCTCTCGGGCACACCCATCGCCTGCATCTTGGCCTTTGCCACTCCTGCATACCCAAGTGTGGCAATGGTCTTCAGGTCGCTTAGAAGCAACGAACCTGCAGAAAGGAACGACATGGTATAATAGAACGAGATACCCGGCTGACGACCTGCAATCATATTGGTTGCACAGTCGCGGGGGAAATAAATAAATGCATATATCTCACCCTTCTGCATAGCCTCGCGGGCAGCAGCCACGTCGCTGTAGCTGCCGGCTATATGAGTATTCTGAAAAGCGTCGAGCGAGCGCACAATCTTCCTGGATGTCGAGGAATTATCAAGATCGACAACACCCACAGGCATATCCGCAGGCTGTCCCTCCGCCATCAGTGAAGTGAAGAATATCATCACCAACAGCGGAAATCCAACCAGACAAGCCATATAAAGCCCATTGTGGCGGATAAGACTTAATTCACGCAAAAAGGCATTCTTCATTTAATAACAACGCTCATTCCCGGCCTCAGGCCCTCGTATTCCTTTACGGGCTTGGCCTTCACCTCAAAGGTTTTCAGGTCATACTGTCCATTGGCCTTTGTGGCCTTCCATGTGGCATAACTGCCCTGGTCCTTCATAAAATATACCTTGAAGTCCATGTCCTTGTTGAATGCGGGAACGAAGGCATGTATGGTCTGACCTACAGCCATGGAGCCAAGCTGGTCCTCACGCACATTGAACGACGCCCATACGTCCTTCATCAGCGAGATGGTCATGATAGGACTGCCGGTGCCTACCAATTCGCCCACTTCGGGGAATATCTCGCTCACCTCACCGTCCTGTGTAGCAACCTGCACCATCTCGTGTACGTATGAATTCACCTCAGCCACAGCGCCCTTGGCTCTCTGTACCTGTGCAGCTGCAGCCATCTTCTCCTCACGGCGCGCACCGTTGCGAGCCATGTCATACTGGCTCTGCGCAGCCTTCATCTGCGCCTCCATAGCCTTGTAGTTGGCGAAAGCCTCGTCACGTTTCTGCTCGCTCATCACACCCTCGTCGAAGAGTCGCTGCACGCGGTTGTATGACTTCTCGGCAATCTCCAGTCCAGCCTTTGTCTGCTGCAGTACCTCGAAGGCAGCACGTATCTGCTCCTGACGCGCACCGTTGCGCGCCATTTCGTCCATAGCAGAAGCCGCACTCTCGGCACTCTCAGCCTGAGCCTGTTTGGCCATCACGTCAGGGGCGTCGATAATAACCAAAGTGTCGCCGGCCTTGACATAGTCCCCCTCCTTGACCCTTATTTCCAGGATTCGTCCGGGCACCTTGCTTGCCACACGGTATTCGTTCACTTCCACCTGGCCCTGCAACACTTCATGCTTGTTGCCGAGCGTGAGGAATCCAATGAGTCCCACCACAGCCACGACCGCCGTAAATGCCACCGTGGCGAGTATTATATTCTTATGCTGTGATTTTTCTGACATAATCTTATTCGTGTAAAGTGCCAAGTGCCTTCTTAAGGTTCACCTGGCTAAGTTTAACATCTATCTCGGCATCTATCCTCTGCGACTGAGCCTGCAACCATGCCGTCTGCGCCTCCATCACATCGGTTGACTGCATCACACCTTCGCGGAATCCCAAGTTAGCACATCTAAGGTTCTCCTCCGCACGCTTAGTGCTGGCATTTGCAAGCCTGAGTTTCTTGGCAGCCTCATTGACCCTGAAATTACCCTGACTCACCTGCAGTTCCACTTTCTCGCGCACGTCGTCCAGTTCGAGTGTGGCAATCATTGCCTGGTTCTTGGCAGCCCTCACCTTATATGTCACGTCGTTCCAGTTCCACACCGGCACACTGACCATCACACCAATGTTCCATGTGCCTGCAAACCGTCTCTGAAATCCGTTATACACATTAGGGTTAGTTGCCATATATCCTCCAGTGAGCATAACCTTTGGCATATATCCCGCCTTGGCCACATTGACCGCCTGCCTGCTGATATCGACCACATTCTGCAGCACCCTCAGCTCAGGGCGGCTCTCACTGACCATCATGTTCCGGCTGTCCAGATCTGCCGCCATTGCGTCTGCAGTATCTGCCAGTTCGGTATTATCCTCGTCGGCCAGAATAATATCCTGGTTGACATCCATTCCGCAGAGTTGGCATAGCAGCATCTTGGCAAGAGCCAGTCCATCCTCCACCTGCGTAAGAGTCATCTCGGCCTCATTCACCTTGACTCCCACTTTCAGTCCGTCGGCACGGGTTGCTACCCCCTCGCGTATCATCTTGCCAACATCGCTGTCTAACTTCTTTACCAGTTCGAGATAGCTCTCCGCTAACTTTTTCTTATGCTTCAGCGAAACGACAGTCCAGTAGGCATTATCTATATTATATAAGGTGGTCTGCCTTGTGGCATCAGCCGAATTGGCAGCCATATCTTCGTTGAGGTCAGCCATCTTGTTCATGGCAATCAAGCTTCCTCCCATAAACACGGGTTGCGTAAGCATCACCGATGCCGCAAACATGTTGCGCGTGTCGGTGTGGAAGGCATCCACAATGCCCGCTCCCACTCCGTCGAGCATACCCGCAAGAGCTGCACCCAATGGCTGTCCCATCTGTGTCAGCATCTGGTCGGCAAGTGTTCCCATATTCCCGATGGCCTGCTTTTGGTCGTCGCTCAGTATCGACACCTGCTTACTGGTATATACATACGCCCCCGTGGCGTTCACCTGCGGCAAGTATTTGGTACGTGCAGACTTCCTCATGTTTCGCGCCATATCGCGTTTCACCTTGGCCACGCCCATCTGCCTGTTGTTCTTCAGTGCCATCGAGCGGCAACTGTCCAACGACAGGATCCTTTGGGCGCAGGCATCAAGCGAATATGAAATGCCTCCCAATAAGAAAATCAAAGAAAATATTCCCCTCATTCTTAACTCTTCATTCTTCACTCTTCATTCTTCACTCTTCATTCTTCACTCTTCATTCTT
>SAMEA3663208__coassemble_360_pt1 | contig 14739 bp, 13 predicted proteins | sample SAMEA3663208__metabat2_low_PE_010 | metagenome-assembled genome bin SAMEA3663208 (sample SAMEA3663208) | pig gut metagenome | biome: pig gut; feature: pig-associated habitat; material: faeces | place: China | collected 2013
GTGCGGTGAAAGTCGCATGCACGGTTCTTGAAGGGGAAAGCGGGGGAAACCCCGCTGACCTACTTAGAAAAAGGACGAGATTATCATATTCCTTCAGCAACTGGTCGAAAGCCTGAAACAACAGCTCGACAGCAAAGACGAGCGGATTGACGAGCTTCTAAGGCAGGTCACCTCACTTACGAATGAGGTGGCCAGCCTTAATGCCCTTCTCGTCCAAAAGGGAGAGGAGGAGAAAAAGACCCAGAGGGCGTTGAAGGTTCTCGGCAAGCTGAACTGCAACAAGTCGGAGAAACAGTCGGCACAGGCGCAGAAGGAGGCGACTCCTGAGGAAAGCAAAGGGGCTGAGCCTGGAGAAAAGCAGGGGAAGAAGGAGCGGCCGCACACCAACAACGGCGCCAAGCGCAAGGTTTACTATGACCTGGAGACTGTGACAAAGGACGTCTATCCCGACGATCCCGCATTTGACAGCCAGGCGGCAAGCTACATAGGCTACGATGAGGTTGTGAGGTACGAGCTTATCCCGATGAAGTTCAGAAAGACTATCTACCATATACATAAATACTCCCAGGGAGGCAAGCTGATGGAGGGCAAGACCCCCGTGGCCCCGTTCCTCAACTCCAACTACGACGGCTCGTTCATAGCCGGAATATCGCATCTGAGATTCATGTATTCCATGCCCGTTGAACGGATAGTCAAGTACTTTGGAGAAAACGGGTTCGATATGCCAAAACAAACGGCGCACGGCCTTCTGGCAAAGACAGAGAACCTCTTCGAAAAACTCAACGAGGCACTTAAGATGGCCGTGAAGCAAGACACATACAACTGTGCCGACGAGACTTACCACAAGATACTGGTAAAGGAAAAGAACAAGGACGGCAAGGGAATCAAGAACGGATATATATGGTCTTTCCTTGCCGTGAACCTCGGCCTCGTCTATTTCTTCTACTGCCGCGGGTCGAGAGCATCTGAAGTCTTTTTCGAGTTCATCCGCGGCTTCAAGGGAGCCTTCCAGTCAGACGGATACCGGACATACAAGAGCGCCGGGAAATGGTTCCTCAGGCTTGCCTGCTTCCAACACGTGAAACGGAAGTTCCTCGACTGCGGCGACGACTTCGACTGCAAGGTGATAGTCAGGCTTATAAACTACATTTACCATCTTGACCACAAGCATAAGATAGGACAGGACGGGTGGACGGAGGCAAAGCACAGGAAATGGCGAAAGGACATGTGCAAGCCGATAATGAAAATCATAAGGAAGAAACTCGACCGGATGGCAGCCGACAAGACGATACTTCCAAAGACGGAGAAGTATGACGCGGTGCACTATATGCTTGGCGAATGGGATGCGCTGATGAACATCTTCAAGAGGGGAGACTACCATCTGGACAACAACGCTATCGAGAGACTAAACCGCTACGTGTCACTGTCAAGGAGAAACTCACTGTTCTTCGGCTCTCACAAGGGAGCCGAACGGGGAGCCATGTTCTATTCTCTCGTTTGCTCATGCAGGCTTAACGGGGTTAACTTCTTCGAATACATATCAGACGTGATAAACAAAGCGGCTGCATTGCCGCCAAACACGCCATTGGAAAAATACAGGATGCTTCTGCCTGACAAATGGAAGGAAAACCGCTAAGTCGCCTCTTAGCGGTTTTTTTGATATACGCAATACGTCTTCGTGGAGACGCTTACAGGAAATTGAAGTAAAGTGGTCAAATAACGTCATTTTTAGTATAAAAAAGAGGCATATTTCACATCAATATAGACTATAACGATATCAAGTTTTTGCCTTTTTGGAAGTTGCTGTCAGCCCAACAAATTTATAACCAAATCTAAATCAAGTTTTTAGCTTCACAGACTGACACTGACAGATGTTTTTAAACTTTTATTTTTAATTATTACTCGAGAATCTGCAGTAAAAGAACCGTGCGGATGCCTCTGGGAGCGTAGGCGTCCCGCATGCGCTCAAAGAGGCATCCGCAGCCCATTCTTCATTCTTCATTTAAAAACATTCTTCATTTTCTTCACTCCGCGTCTCCAGTGGCTGAATCGCCACTCACGGGAGTGTCAACAGTGCCGCCTTCGCCGGCATTGAAGCCCCAGTCGATGGTGGTGACACTCTGGTTGCCGCTTTCATCCACTGCAAACTCGTAGGAGAAGTTCAATCCGCTGATGAAGGTCTCTACACCTTCGCCGATAATCTCGTCTTTAATCTTGAGTTCCTTGTTGCTGCCAGAGATTACCTTGCCGTTCTGGTCGTGAACCTCGAAACTGCGAGTGAGCACCTCGTTGAATGTGTAGGTCTTGCTCTCGTCAATCGTCACACCCTGCTTCTTTGTGCAGGCAAAGGCAAAGCCATACTTACATGGCAACTTCTGCGTGATGGTCTTGGTCCACTCGGTGGAGCCCATCGGTTCGGATTTAACCTGTCCGTCACTGCCTATATAATAAACGGTGACATTAGCCACATCCAACAAATCCTGCGATGCGGTCATACTCAGGGTTGAAACAAACTCGGTAGCCTTGCTTGGCTCTGGAGTTGGATTGTCCGGCTCGTCGTCGCCGCCGCAAGCCACAAGGGCGAGGGCAGCCACTGCTAACATAAAAAACTTTTTAATCATAACTATTCTATTTTGTTTATTATTAAAGTAAGGAAGTTAAGGGAGTTAAAGAAGTTAAAGACAATAGTCTTTTCGCTTCTGTCAAAGAGTACCCGAGGTAAAAACATACGTCTTTTAACTCCTTTAACTCCCTGGACTCCTTTAACTCCCTGAATATTACTTACTCTTTTCATACTCCGCCTCCTTTCCTATAATATTGTTCTTGAATGTTTCAATGCCTTGTGCGTCAGTCTCTTTCCAGTCGTGACAATAGATGACGCTGACGTAGCCCGAATCCCAGAGGAAGTCCTGATGTTGTGGGATATCCTTCTTGCCGAGCCACAGGGCGATGAAGTCGCCGGTGGCACTGCCGATATTCTTGACGAGCGAACAGTTCATCAAACCAGAATAGTCAGACATGTCACCGTCGATGCCTGCAGATCCGAGATAATTGTTGCGAGAGAACTGATATACAGATTTGTTGCTTCCGCCAGCCACGGGGAAGAAGAAGGTGTGGCCTGACTCGTAAAGTCGGGTGCAGAGGGAGTATGCTTCGTCAGGCATGTTGTAGCCGTCGCCGTCCTTGTCGGAGATATAGGATATGGTGGCATCGGCTCCTCCTGCCTCAATGAAACCGTCGCGGAATCCCTGTGCGGCTCCGTCAACATTGCGGTCGAATGGATTGGCGGCAAGAACGGCTGCCTTATAGTCGGATTCCTCATTATTGGTAAGGGCTGTGTATGCTCCGATGAGATAAGCCGCACCATACATCCCTATGCGGAAGGTTTATATCCCGTCGATGGGCTGGTGGGTCTCGTAGAGCAGCACCGTGCTGTTGGCATCCGAAGGGCGCACCGAGGAGTTGCGCAAGGCACTCTCATACTGGTTGCTGGCGAAGATGAAGAGTCGTCACTCGCCCTTGGCAGTCTTCTGCGCCCATTTGTTGTAGATGGCGATACCGTCCTCCACTGGTGCCGGCACATGCATCACCACGTCGAAGCCGAGACGCTTGCGCGACTCCTCAAGTCCCGTGAGTATGATGTCGTTATAACCCAAGTCGCCGAAGCCGGAGGGCGAGAACACGACCTCAACCACATTGGCGGAAATCAATGCGGAAGACGTGTTGTTGTCATCGTTATCCGAGCATCCCATTATAGAAAAAAGGATGGCTGTCATAAAAACGATACGGATAACATTCCTTGTTATGATACCATTCATATGTGATTAAATAACTTGTTATTATTTCGAGTTGTCTATGAAATATTGCCTTGGGCTGGTACCCTGGAGCTTTATGAAATAGCGGTTGAACGACGAAATGGAGTTGAAACCGCTCATAGTTGCAACATCAACCATAGTCCGCTTGTCATCGACTGACATATTATCGATAATCCTACATGCCTCTTTTACGCGGAATTGGTTGACAAAGTCATTGAAGGTGACTTTGAGAGTGTTGTTGAGATAGTCGGAAAGATAGGTTTTGTTGGTACCTAACGCAACTGCTATGTCAACAATGCTCAGTTTGGGGTTGAGATACAATTTCTTCTCTTCCATTGTTTTGGGTAGCTGCGAGGCAATATGCTTCTCGCGAATCTGCTTGGTAGTCTTTATCATATTCTTTTCTTCAATATTTAATGATTCATTGTCTTCTTTTGGGGATTCATTGTCTCCTTTCGGGGATTCATCTTCCGGATCATTATTAGACAGTGTATGCCCCACGAGCATCCTCAATACGCGGTGCCTGCTTGCCATCTTGAACACTATCGACCACAGCGACATGCCTATCACATTGAAAACAGTCTCGCTTATCCATGTGGTAAACTCGAACGCTATTGTATAAAGCATGTGAGTGGCGAAATAGGCATAACAGGCGAAAAGCACCCACAGGACATCTATGTTTTCTGTATATGAATAGGTGTTGAACATCCTCTTCCTATACCTTATAACAAAAATATGCATATAGACAACGGTAGTGACTGATATGGAGTATGCCAGTATGGATGCGGCTATACAGACTGCCTCATACGGAAAAACCATATATATGGGAATAAACGCTGCCTGGCATGCCATTGAACTGAACATCTGTTTATTGGTCACTATGCCTGGATTAGCCACTTCAAGGAAGAACCTGGCTATCACGGGAATGTAAATCATGTCGATGATGCCTGCCAAATCGTTGAGATACTCTGAGTATTTCCAGTCATAAAGCAGGAAGACCGTATCCTTCAGATAGCATATCGCCAACAATACAGATGAAAGATTCAGCAGGCGCATCATACGGTTGCGTCTTCGGTATTTCCAGAGAATAACACTCCAGAATAAGAAGAACATAGTGGTAGCACCACGCATAAAATGAGCCAAAGCCTCAAGTGTATATATTTCGTATGTCATAACTACAACTAAATTTGTCTATTATTTTACAATTTAAAATTTATTCTCAAGATAACCATTCCATGCGTTTTTGACTATTATATAATCAATTTGACAGTTTGGAATGACATCCGATAATATATTTAAAAAACCAATGCAAAGGTAGTTATAATTCCTGAAAGTCGTAGGTCAATAAAGAAAATGTTTGGTCAATAAAGAAATTTTTTCGTCAAAAATTAATTATTCGTTTGGATTTGTAAACACACAAGGCAACTATAAGACAAATCTTAATGAATTTAATATAGAAAGCATCTTGACCTGAAATTATGACGGTTCGGCGGAGGACAACATCCTGTTTTCCCGTAAATAATATGGGGCAATTGGATGTGGGCTATCATACAAGTAAACAAATTTCGCAAAAGCCAAGACTGAGGCTTGATTATTCACTCGCCTTCCTTGTTGAGATACTTGCTGGGCGAATAGCCCACCGCCTCGCGGAAATACTTGCTGAAGAAGGAGGGATTGGGGAAGTTTAGCAGTTGGCTGATTTGCTGGATACTGTATTCGCGACTCAACAGCATCGCCTTGGCGTCGAGGATGACATAGTCACGAATCCAGTCGAGGGGACGGCGACCGCTCACCTGCGCCACTACCACTCCGAGATATTTGGCAGTGATACATATCTGGTCGGCATAAAACGACACCTCACGATGAACCATATAGTTCTTCTGCACCAAGTTCAGGAAATGTTTGAAAATCTGTTCATTTCTCGTGATTTTCGGGGCAGCCTCAAACTGGCTCTGAAATTCAATCTCGCTCATCCAATAAGCGGCCATAGCCTGGAAACATCCCTCTATAGCCTCATTCTTAAACTTCAGGGTTTCGTCATTTATCACCTTGCGCATCATCTTGTAACCCTCAACAAACTGAAGCATCGCTGACTCACGGAAACGGGTTATGAAACTCTCGTTCTTGATGATGGTGCGCAGTTGGAGCAATATCTTAACACTCGGCTGATGGGCAACCTTATCGTTGTCAATGTGCATGACAGCCATGCGACAGTCACCCTCGCACACCACCATGTCAATAATCGAGCCTGGGATGATCAGCAGCACATTATTGGCCTCAACGATCATCTCCTTCAGATTTACCCTGATGCGCATCCTTCCACGAAGGCAGATTATCAGGGTTACGAACAACAGTTTGACGGGGGTGCCGACGTATGTAAAGCCCTTGGGCACCTCATCGTCAAAGTTGTCTTCGAGCATCATAAAGTCATCATATATGACCTTATGTGCCTTGTCGTGAATCATCGCAAGAGTAACTTCCTGAATGTTGCTCATCAATATATTATAATAATGTGATGCTGAACAGATAAACCACTGCCGCGGGAATGGCAAGCAGCGAGGAGTCGAAACGGTCGAGCATACCGCCGTGACCGGGGAGGATGTTGCCGCTGTCCTTGATGCCGAGCGTGCGCTTGAAAAGACTCTCCACGAGGTCGCCCCATGTGCCGAAGACAACTACGGTAAGTCCGAGTCCCATCCATTCCCACATTCCCATGCCGGTGGGGTTCATGTCGTAAGTGTGAGTGAGATACCACACCAATGCCGCTGCTGCGAGCACGAAGATGCCGCCGCCGATGCTTCCTTCCCAACTCTTTCCCGGACTGATGCGCGGGAAAAGCTTATGCTTGCCGAAGAGCGAACCGCAGCAATAAGCCCCGGTGTCGTTCACCCAAAGGAAGACGAACACACTCAACGGCAGGGTGTAGATATACATTATGCCCTCTGGAGCCGCACGGAATGCAAGCATATTAAGCAATGAGAACGGCAAGACAACATACATCTGGCTCATCATCGTATATGCCCAGTCGTGTATCGGGTCTTCCTGCTTGGCATAGAGTTCAGCCACAAGCAGATATACTATAGTAATAAGGTAAGGGATGAAAACCACGGATGAAGTGAATCCGCTGCATGTGCCCGCCATGGCGAGGAAGAAATACACTCCCGCCACGGTGGAGATGAAACGGTTGACCGTCACCCCTGCCCTGTCGTTCACAAGTCCTGTAAACTCCCAAACCGTCAATCCCGTAACCAAGGCAAAGAGGAATATCATCGCCGTGGGATTGAGAAAGCATACCACTATCGTCGCAACAAAGAGTACGCCCGTGATTGTTCTTGCTATAAAGTTGTTCATATCTCCTTCGACTCCTCATCTTGTTTCACCTTCTCCTCCAAACTGGTGCCTTGCGCCTCCAGTTCTTTCTCTCTGCGCTCTGCCATAGCCTCGGCCTCAGCCTTTTGCTGGGCTTCGAGCAGTTCCTCGCTGCGGCTTGCCCATGGACGCTTGCCGAATATCTTCTCAACGTCCTCGGCAAAGATTACCTCGTTGGCCACGAGAAGGTCCGCCAACTGGGCATGACCGTCCTTGTGCTCGTTGAGGATTTGCCTTGCCCTGTCATACTGCTCGTTAATCATCTTGAGAACCTCGTCGTCCATTATCTTGGCTGTTGTCTCGGAATATGGACGCTGGAAGGAATACTCGCTGTTGTTATAATAGCAGATGTTGGGCAACTTCTCGCTCATACCTGCGTATGCCACCATTCCGTATGCACTCTTGGTGACACGCTCCAGGTCGTTCATCGCCCCTGTGGATATGCGACCAATGAAGAGTTCCTCGGCTGCACGTCCGCCAAGTGTGGCGCACATCTCGTCGAGCATCTCCTCCTTGGTGGTGATGGCACGCTCCTCGGGCAGATACCATGCTGCACCCAAAGCACGTCCACGCGGCACGATGCTCACCTTGACAAGCGGGTTAGCGTGCTCGCAGAACCATGATATAGTGGCATGACCAGCCTCGTGGATGGCTATCGCCTTCTTCTCGGCATCGGTCATAATCTTGGTTTTCTTCTCCAGACCGCCGATGATACGGTCAACGGCATCAAGGAAGTCCTGCTTGGTCACCGACTTGCAGTTGTGACGGGCGGCGATAAGTGCAGCCTCATTACATACGTTGGCAATGTCGGCACCCGAGAATCCCGGAGTCTGGCGCGCCAGGAAGTCGATGTCGAGCGAGTCGTCGGTCTTCACCGGCTTGAGATGCACCTGGAAGATTGCCTTGCGCTCGTTGAGGTCGGGCAGGTCAACATGTATCTGACGGTCGAATCGTCCGGCACGCATGAGTGCTGAGTCGAGCATGTCGGCACGGTTGGTGGCTGCGAGGATAATCACACCGCTGTTAGTGCCGAATCCGTCCATCTCAGTAAGCAGGGCGTTGAGGGTGTTCTCGCGCTCATCATTACCACCCATGGCGGGATTCTTGGAGCGGGCACGACCCACGGCGTCAATCTCATCGATAAAGATGATACACGGCGACTTCTCCTTGGCCTGACGGAAGAGGTCGCGCACACGGCTTGCTCCCACTCCCACGAACATCTCCACGAAGTCGGAACCGCTCATGGAGAAGAACGGCACACCAGCCTCACCAGCTACCGCCTTGGCTAACAAGGTCTTACCAGTTCCCGGAGGTCCCACAAGAAGTGCGCCCTTGGGAATCTTTCCTCCCAATTCAGTGTATTTCCCGGGGTTCTTCAGGAAGTCAACAATCTCCTGCACCTCCTGTTTGGCTCCTGCCTGCCCTGCCACATCCTTGAATGTGACGGTAATCTGATTACCCTTCTCATACATCTTCGCCTTGCTCTTGCCCACGCTGAATATCCCCGCGCCACCGCCAAGACCACCGCTCATGCGACGCATGAAGAACATCCATATAGCAACAAGGAAAATGATTGGCAGAAGGTTATAGAGAAGTGTGGAGAAGATGTCGTTGTCGCTCTTGTTCTCATAACTGAAGTCGCCATTGAACTTCTTCAGCTTGCGGGCCTCGTTGACAAAAGCCTCCACCTGATCAACACTGCCGTATTCCACCGACACCGACGGCTCCTTGCCTGTCTGTTCCACACCCTGCTTGAACACGTCGCGGATATGCTCCGGCTTGACGTACATCTGCAAGGTGTTGGTCTTGTTGTTCACCACGATGCTCTTGGCATATCCCTTGAGCACCATTGTCTTGAACTGGGTATAAGTAGCCTCAGTCTTGACACTCGAATTGACGTTGCCGCTTGTAAAGTACAGCACGCCCAAAACAACCATCATCAGAAGATATATCCAGTTCATATTGAACTTGGGCATCTTCATGTCCGGTCCCTGCTTGTTGTTATTTATATTCTGACTGCTCATAAATTCTAATTTCACATTTCTAAATTGTCTATGGCCTGCTTCGGCGCATCCTCCCAAAGGTGTTCTATATCATAGTAATCACGTGTGTCGGGTACAAACACGTGTACCATCACGTCGGTATAGTCCATGGCAATCCATACGGCGTTCTCCTGTCCGACAACCTTCACCGGCTTCTCTCCGGCATCCATTCTCACCACCTCCTCAACGGAATCGGCGATAGCTTGCACCTGAGTGGGCGATTGGCCGGTGCATACAATGAATTTCTTGCAGATTGCGCCCTCCATCTTGCTGAGGTCAACAATCACAATATCCAATCCTTTCTTTTCTTGTATTCCCTTTACGATTGTATCAACTAAAATCTTGATTTCTTCCATTCTGTTACATTATTATATTAAATCAGCGTGCAAAGTTACATCAATTATTCGACACTACAAAATAAATTAGTATTTATTAGTTATTTCAATGCCAAAATGAACAACAAAAATCCCCTCTGCACATCACATGCAAAGGGGATTGGCAAATTCAAAGAGAAAAACTTATATCTAAGAGATTTATTTTTTTAGTACTTCGTATTCTGAGGATCGAAGTTTGTCCAGCCTGTCAGCCAGTTGTCTGTGGCATTGAAGGCACCTACGTATGTCACCTTGTCGAGCGATGCCTTGGTCTCGCCGTCGAATGAGGCAAGGGTGAGCAGAGGACTTGATGCCGAGGGCATGAAGGGAGAACCTACTTTTGAGGCATCCTTCAGGTCGAGGGCTGCGGCATCGTCGTATGCCTTGTTCTTCAGGGCCTCCTGGAAGAAGAAGGTGTTGGAATATGACTTATGGTTGGTGTCGATGACTGCCTTGTTCACTGCGTCATAGAGCACGTCCTCATACACCTTGTTGGCATCCGAACCGATGATGTCCATACCTGCGAACACGTTGTTGTGGAAGTGGATTGTACCAGCCTTTGCCTGTGCGGGAGTGTCACCCTTCTCACCGTCGATAATCAAACCGATGGGCCATCCGGCTGCCACGGAGTTAATGACATTAAGACGTGAGCTGCGGCGAATCTGCATGGCTGACTGGAACTTGCCGAGGGCAGAACCGTTGTTGGGATTCATTGAACCGCCAGTGATGAAGTCGGTAGTGTTCTCGAACTTCACACCAGTCTGAAGCTTGGGACCGATGAAGGTGATGTTGGAGAATGTGGCAGTGGTGTAGGGAGATACGTCAGAACCGCTGGCATTGTTGTCGCTCTCGAAACCGTTGCTCTGAGACTTGTCGGCAATCTTGGCATCACGAACGGCAAGACCATACTGCACTGCTCCCGAGAAACCGTTGTCGGTGTCGAAGTCATCGTCCCAGCCATGGAAGGCAACGAGATACTTACAATTCACCGTACCTCCAAACCACTCGAAGGAGTCGTCATTGGAATAAGACACCTGCACGTGGTCAATCTGAGTGCCGCTACCCACTGAACCGAGGGTAAGACCATTGATTTCCTGGTCGGTTTGGAAGGGATAGCCGGCAAACTCGATACGCACGTAGCTCAGTACGCCAGAATTATCGGCATCGTCGTTACCGCCGTGCTTGGTGCGCGGGCCTCCCTCAATCTGCATCTCGGTCTGGTTGTTCTTGGCCTTACCGCAGATGATGATGCCTCCCCAATCACCAGGCTTGCGGCTTCCCACAGCCTCCTCTGAGGTGAACACGATAGGCTCTGTGGCAGAGCCTTTTGCGATGAGTTTACCGCCACGCTCGCAGATGAGCGAAGCCTTGGTCTGCTTGTCGCCCTTAATCACTGTACCCGGTTCGATGGTAAGTTCCGCGCCATTGGCGATATATACCCAACCTTTAAGAATATAGGTGCCTTTCTTTAGAGTCTGCTTACCTGTAAAAACGAACTCAGCGTCGCCATTACCAATCTGCGCACCGCTTGCGTTCTCACTGTTGTCAACCTCGCTGAAGAGGATGTGGTCGCATGACTTGATACCACCGTCAGTGCCCCAGGTGTATTTCTCAGTAGGGTTAACTGGTACATCGGGATTATTTCCCGGTTCATCATTGTCATCACTGCATGAAACCATGCACATTGCAAGCGACATAATGCTTGCCATTGTCAAAAACTTTACTTTTTTCATTTTCATCCTGATTTTATATTAATAAATGATATTAAAACGTTGCCACTGCCGATAGTCCTATGTTCCTTCCCGGCTTATACTGCCTTGTTATCTGCACCACCTCGCGGGTAGTTCCGTCGGGATTCTTTGCCTCGGCGAATTGCTTGTAGCTCACCTTTTGGGCGAGGATGTCGCGGATGTTCGCCTTTATCTCCCAATGCTTGCCGAACTTCTTCGATATTGTGAAGTCGAGCACGTCGCGGGGCATCTCGTAGCTGTCGGGCACTCGGGCGTTGTCCTCGCTGCCCGTACTGCCCTCACTGCGCCCCACACCGATGATGCGCTTGCCTATGCGGTTGTAGAGCAGTGATATGGAGAGTTGCTGCTTGTCGTTCTTATAAAAAAGGCCGGTGTTTACGAGGTAGGGCGACTGACCCTGCATCGGTCGGTTCTCATTGCGCGAACCGGCGGGGAAATTCACTCGCGAGTGGATGAGCGTTCCGTTGAAAGAGAGAGAGAAATTACGCAGACCTATGAAAGAAAGGTCTTTACGGATGTCAAGTTCCACTCCGAAGTTGTCGGCACTCTCGGCATTCTCGTAGGAATACACGAGACTCGTGCCACCAGCCACTGTATATGTCCATTCTATGGGGTTGTCGAAATGCTTGTAGAATCCCGCTATTGTTATTTGCTCTCCGCGCGAGGGATAGAACTCATAGCGAAGATCGACGTTGTGTATGTAGCATGACTTCAAATCCACGTTTCCCTGCACGTGTGAGGCAAGGTCGAAGTCATAATACACCGATGGCGACACCTCGCGGAACTCGGGACGGTTAACCGACTTACCGTAAGCCAAGCGCACCTGATGCTTGTCGTTGAACTTATACACGGTGTTGACCGACGGGAAGAAGTCGCGGTTGCGGTAGTAGCGGCTCTGCGGACTTTCCACGTCATCGCGCGAGTTTGTTATCAGTTCCATCTGGTTGAACTCATATCTTAATCCAGCATGTATGTTAAGATTACCGAAGGGCAGCGATGCTGCGAGATAACCCGCACCGAGGGTGTTGCGTCCCTTGTAGTTGTTGCGCATACAAAGTTCCTCGATGAGCGCGAGGTTGTTGCCGCCGAAGTATTGCTCGTTGGACAGCAGTTCGGTCATGTCCATCTTGCGGAATCCGTCGGGCAGTGTGTTCTGCTCCAAGTCCCATGTGTAAATAAACTGTCGGGTATTGTACTCACGCGAACGGTATTCGCCGTAAGCTCCGATTTTCACTGATGGCGAGAATGAGCCTAAGTGGAAATCATGCTTCTCGTTGACATTGGCTGATACGATATGCTCGTCGAGCTTTGTAAACTCACGGTTTATCTCGTTGCCCGCAGTGAGCATCATCGTGCCGCGCTCCAGTGCGTCGTCGATGGTGTATCGCTTGCGGTCGGGCATACGTCGGTTGGCGTATGAATAGCTTGCGCTCCACTCCAAATGGTCGTCAGTGAAGGTATGCTTTCCCGTCAACTGGGTGTTGTATGTGATACGGCTGCGATAGTAATATTCAGCCCCTATCTCATTGTCCGACTGCGCGTTAACGCCTGAGCGGTCGGTATATCGCTTGTTGGTGAGGCTGTTGAAGATGTTCTTCAGCTCATATTTGTTATTGCCCGACTTCGAGAGCAGGGCGAGGTTGAGCATGGCTCCAAGTCGCGTGTTGTTATTATACTGGTTGTCGGTGGAGTGTCGCAGATAGTTGCTACGGTCGTTGGCAGAGTCATATACTCCGAAGAGGTTATTAATCATATCGCTATACGACCTTGTCTCGTTGGTATAGTTGACAGCACCCACCATACCAAACTTGCTCTCGCCGAGAGTCCAGCGTCGGCTCCAGTCGGCACCTAACTTAAGGTCGCCCACTGGCTTCTTGCTCTTCACCAGCCAGTTGTTGTTAAGTCCACTGCCGAGGAGATTAACATCGCCGTCCTTTATATAGTCGCTGCTGAGTTTGGCATAGCGGAAATCCTTGAAGTCGGTGGCGTCGTTCCAGTTGCCGCCCACACTCACCGAGAATGAGTTCTGCGAGGGGATGTCCTTGGTGTTTATCTGAATGAATCCACCGGTGAAGTCAGCGGGATATTCAGCACTTGGCGACTTGACAATCACGAGATTGTCAATCTGGCTGCTCGGGATGATGTCGAAGGAGAAGGCGCGTGAGTCAGCCTCTGAACTCGGCACTGCACCGCCGTTTATCCATACATTATTATATCTTTGGGAAAGACCTCGCACCATCACGAACTTGTCCTCGATGAGGCTCACTCCCGGCACACGTCTTATCACCTCGCCTGCATTGTTATCCTGAGTGCGGCGTATCTCCTGCGCCGAGATGTTGCTCACCACCTGGTCGCTCAACTTTGCTGCCTCAATCATCGCAGCGTCGGTGTTCTTGCGCGCCATGCCGGTCACCTTCACCTCGCCAAGCACCTGTTGGTCGCTCTCCATCTCAATCCTCAGTTCCTCGGCATCTTGTGCATCCGAGGCATTGGCCTTGAGAGTCAAGGTCCTGTAGCCCACATATTTTATAATAATAGTATGGCTACCTTTTTTCAATCCCTTGATTTCAAACAAGCCGTTGATGTCAGTGGCGCATCCTTTGTCGCCCGCCATCACCGTGGCACCAATAAGTGCCTCACCTGTCTGTTTGTCAACCACCGTACCTTTTATATTGGCTGCAAGAGCCGCGATACATGTGGAAATCAGCAGCATCACAGCTGCAATAAATCTCTTTGTCATGTCCATCTATAATACTTATATGTTTTCGGCTGCAAAGGTACGCCGAATATATTACATTGGCATGACAAGCGGGTTATCAATAAGCTACAACCCTGTTATTATTGCGTTACATGACAGCACCTTGAATTAATTACCTCGGAAATAACCAATCCGTATGTATCTGAGAATGTCCGCGGGCAATTATTTGTGTTGTTTCGACGCGCAGCCTCTGGGAGCGCAGGCGTCTCGCCTGCGGCCTGCGTAGAGAGTAATCAAAAACATCGCAGAGGAAAGATATATGTTTTCTTGACAAGCCGCGGGCGAGACGCCCACGCTCCCAGAGGCATCCGCATAGTTCTTTACTTAAAAAACATGAATTGCTTTAGTTTTGAAAACCAACTAAAAGGATTTCATTTTATAGTTGCACAGATGTTCTTATGTAATTATAATAATGTTATTATGTAGTTATAAAAATGTTATTTCGTACTTGTCCAACAATTATTCGCATTAAGGCAAATGTATATTCGCTTTAGGCAAACGTACATTCGCATTAATACGAACGGCGGTTCGCCTTAATGCGAATGAATGTTTAATAGCTTATGGATGACTTTTTCATTGTAGTTTAACTATTTAGGTTGACTACTTATCGTCTTATTCATAAAACAGGTT
>SAMEA3663208__coassemble_361_pt1 | contig 14709 bp, 12 predicted proteins | sample SAMEA3663208__metabat2_low_PE_010 | metagenome-assembled genome bin SAMEA3663208 (sample SAMEA3663208) | pig gut metagenome | biome: pig gut; feature: pig-associated habitat; material: faeces | place: China | collected 2013
CCTTGGGATTCATCAGGTTGACCTGGAAATAATTCATATAGTCGAGCATGTTGGCTGAGGCAGGATTAAAGACGTTTCCTGCGGCATCAACAAACGACTGGCCTTCCTCAACGGCACGCACCATGGCTATCTTTATCTCCTCGACGTATGAGGCAAGCAGGGCGAGAGCCGTCAATGCGGCACTACCTATGGCAAAGCCCTTGCCAGTGGCGGCAGTGGTATTGCCTAAGGCGTCGAGGGCATCGGTGCGATGGCGCACTTCCTCACCCAATTCGCTCATCTCGGCATTGCCGCCGGCATTGTCGGCAATAGGACCGTAGGCGTCGGTGGCAAGTGTGATGCCAAGCGTTGAGAGCATTCCCACTGCGGCGATACCAATACCATAGAGTCCCATGGATATGCTTGACGCACTCATCGAGAGGTCAAAACCATTGGCGAAGAGATAACTAAGCATAATTGCCACAGAGATGGTGACCACGGGAATCATAGTGGAGATCATACCTGTGCCGATACCCTGTATGATGACAGTGGCGGGACCGGTCTTCGACGCTTCAGAGATTTTCTGCGTGGGCTTGTAGCTATGGCTCGTGTAATATTCCGTGGCCTGTCCGATGACCACTCCAGCCACAAGTCCGCTTACCACCGAGAACGATACTCCAAGCCAGTTTTCAATCTGCAGGAGATATAATATGATAAATGTGGCAACTGCGATAAGACTTGCGGACACATTGGTGCCAAGACCAAGCGAGCGGAGCAGGTCGCGCATTGTGGCGTCTTCCTTGGCGCGCACAGTGAAGATGCCTATCAGCGAGAGGAAAATGCCGACGGAAGCGATAATCATAGGTGCCACAACTGCCTTCATCTGCATGTCGATGTTCATGGCGAAAGCCGTGGCTCCGAGGGCTGCGGTCGAGAGAATACTTCCGCAATAACTCTCATACAGGTCGGCTCCCATACCGGCAACATCGCCCACATTGTCACCCACATTGTCGGCGATTGTTGCAGGATTGCGCGGGTCGTCCTCGGGGATGTTAGCCTCCACCTTTCCCACAAGGTCGGCTCCCACGTCAGCCGCCTTGGTGTATATACCTCCACCCACACGTGCGAAAAGGGCCTGAGTGGACGCTCCCATACCGAATGTGAGCATAGTGGTGGTGATGGTTATGAGAGCCATACTCGAACCATGATAGAAATAACTCAGCACAAGAAACCAGATGGCGATGTCGAGAAGTCCGAGACCCACCACAACGAGACCCATCACGGCACCCGAACGGAATGCCACCTTCAGTCCGCTGTTAAGGCTCTTGCGGGCTGCATTGGCAGTGCGGGCGGAAGCGTAAGTGGCAGTCTTCATGCCAAAGAAGCCTGCCAATCCCGAGAAGAATCCTCCCGTGAGGAATGCAAACGGCACCCATGGATTCTGCACCTTCAGCACGTATGCCATAAAGGCGAATACCACTGCGAGCACGATGAAAACTATGGTCACCACCTTATACTGCTGGCGCAGATAAGCCATGGCGCCCTTTCTCACAAACTCCGCTATCTCAATCATTCGCGGAGTACCCTCGTCCTCCTTCCTCATCTGGCGGAAGAAGTAGCCTGCCATTGCCAAAGCCACCACAGAGGCTATGGGCACAAGCCAAAACACAATTGGAATGTTCATAGGTCAATAATGTTTTAAATACATACTTAGGCCTCAACGACCCGTTATCGCTGCAAAAATACATCGTATTTTCCAAATAACCAAATTTTTTGCCCATTAATATGTCATCAACCTATATTTTGGGCAATTACTATATACAAATAATCAATTCGGGAATAAAAAATAAAACTAAAGTTAAATAAGGTTGCAATTTGCAATTCTTATCTTTGCAAATTGTGTATTCCGCAAAATTTGCACTACCTTTGCAAGCGATATAGGCGAACTTGAACAAAGGTCAAATTTAAAGCACTATCATTATGACACATATAACATCCGACGGCAACAGGAAAAACAGCCTGCCAAAGTCTCTTGCACGGTTCGACCTGCACCAACAGCGATATTACAAGAAACTGCAATCGCAGCCTCTGTTCAATATGGTCAGCCCCGTTATTGAGGAATACATACGCAAGATTGTGGATAAGGGGGCATTCTGTTTGCGGGTGCAACCCGACATATTGGAGAATCTGCTCAAGGACGGCAGACTGCGCAACAAGATGGAACTCTCTGACGATGTGTATAAGGGACAAAACAAGGACACGCGTAAGAAAGTGACCCAAATATTGTTTGGCCAAGACCCTGAGACACTTCACCCGTCGGAGTTTCACAAGTACGGCTACCTCACATGCACCGACATGCGCAGGGAGATGCTATTCAACTATGGCCTCGTATTCCAATATGGCAACGTGGTGATTACATTGCGAAAGGAACGCATGATTCACCGCACAACGCTCTGTTTCGGAGACTCGCTCAACTTCGGGGCTTGTGCGCATCTCATACCTACGCGCACTGACATTATAAAGGCGACATGTATTCCGGGACCTAAGCATGCCGAAAGCCGTCTTTTCAATATGGAAGGCATTGGTTTATACATGTTTATAGCCAATAAGATTCTCAGCAAAGCACTTACGGCTGACAATTTCGTGGAAATCGAGGAAATCACCAAGGACGCCCCTCCCGTGTTTCAGTTCATCGAGCTTCACTACCACGGGCGCATCGACGTGGCGAAGGACATCGAGCGGATAGACGCATCGGTGGAAAGAGACGGCGACCTGGAGAAATTAGAAAGGGCGAAGCCGCAGTTTGAAGCTTTGGGAATACCGTTCAAAATATGGAAAGACGAGGACTTTCATGTATGGATTTAGTATGAATGACAATATAGAGAAACACCCTTTTGAGCCGTTTGTCCCCGAGGGGGCAAAGGTGCTGATGTTAGGCACGTTCCCACCCGCGCCCCATCGCTGGTGCATGCCTTTCTATTACCCCAACTTCCAGAATGACATGTGGCGCATCATGGGCATCATCTTCTTCGACGACAAGGAGCACTTTATCGTCAAGGGAGAAAAGCGGTTTGACCAACCGGGGATTGAGGCGTTCCTCAGGGAGAAAGGCATTGCCATGTATGACACTGCCACAAGAATTGTGCGCACCAAGAACACCGCCTCGGACAAAGACCTCGACATCATCGAGGAAACCGATGTGGAGGCAATGCTCGACCGTATGCCCCGATGCAATGCCATAATCACCGCTGGACAACTCGCCACCACCACCCTATGCCGCCGCTTCAACGTGAAGGAACCAAAGGTGGGCGATTACGCCGAGGTGGAATACAAGAGCCGAAAAATCCGCATCTACCGCATGCCAAGCAGTTCGCGGGCATATCCCATGAAACCCGAGCGCAAGGCAGAGCAATATGCCAAGGCTCTCGCATCACTATAAATGGAACATAAGTAAACTTTCCCAACAATTTACTTTATTGTTACACCATAGTACCTTCGTTGCTACAAGCATCATTCTCCTTAACTTTATTTATGAAAAAGCGAAGGATGAACGAAGGATGAACGAAGGATGATCGAAGGTGCATTGGAGGATGAAGGGCGTTTTTAGCTCAAAAATAGGAGAAAACGATGAGATTTGAATACAATATTTAACAATAGAAGGCGATATACGGCATATTGTTTAAGTATTTTAAGATTCTCCTGTTATTGTACGAACTTTGCTCCATTATTTCTGGAAACACTGCATTTTTGCATCTATCCATCTTAGTATCAATATATTAAGCAACCACAACACTACACTAACACTACATAAACACTGCATTAACACTACATAGTATTTCTCGTGGATAATTATTTACAATCATTCAGGTTTCTCAATGTAGTCTATATGCAGTCTATATGCAGTGTTAGTGTAGTGTTGAAAAGACTTATCTTATTGTAATCCAATGAATTAAACAACAAAATGCAGTGTTTTTCAAAAAAAGAGAGTATAGGGTTAAGTCTGCAATATCAGGAATCCCGTATTTCGGAGATTATATCATTGACAATGTCACTAAACTCTCATTATAAATCAATGCCATAGCCCAAGGTGAACATCAGCGTGGAGTTGCACGGATTGTCTGCCATGTTCTTATACACATGCGTTAATCCGAGATTATAACGGATGTCAAAAGCGATGTTGTGATATTCGTAGGAGAGACCTATGGGAATGGAATAGTTGACCTTGTTGAGGATTGCATCATGTTTGTTTGACACACGGAATTCCGGTTGAACGCCAATCTTCGCGGAAATGCCGTACTTGGTGGTTGCCACCAACATAAGCGGCACATTGATATTGTTGGCACTAATCTCCAAGTCGTCAAAACCATCTATTTCCCCGAACGACGTTCCCTGTTGGCTAAACATCACTCCGCCACTAATCGCCAACGGGAAACTCATCTGGTATTGCATCTCAGCACCAATCACCAAACCGCTCTTAAACTTGGATTTGACATAATCAAATGACTCCCTGTATATCTTATCACCAGAGAACTTGGAGAGGTTCAGTCCCACACGTGGGTACAACGTCAGTGTACCAGGCTCCTTTTGTGCAAATATATTACAGCACAACAACATGCCAACCAAAACAGCAAACAATCTTTTCTTCATAATCTATATAAATGTTTTTTCTATATAAACGCTTGCCCATAGCAATTATTGTACCAAACGATTGTTTTTTTGTTTCAAGAAAAGCGAAGGGGGCAACGAAGCCCCCCCAATTAATCTGCTACCTTATACCAGTCAGGCCGGTCGGAATCCGCAAGCACTTTCTCTATCGTATAGTCTCCGGCGCCAACCTGATGGCTCCACTTCACTCGCTTGCTCACATCCACGTCCTTTCCTTCAAGTGTCCTTGAAGCGGCCTCTGCATAAAAGGCCGTCTTCTCTTTCTCAACTCCCCAGTTGAACCATCCCGCGGGATCTATGTGGTCACCCATAGCACATTCCACGAAAACCGTCTTGGCATACGGTCTCCAGGGACGTCCGAGCATTACGCGCTCCACACCCGGTTCTGCGGTGAGGCGGCAGCCGCGGAGCACATATCCGTGGTCTCTGCCCTCGGGTGTGGATGCCGCAGTGAGGTAACCGCGCCCTAAACTGTGTATCTGGCAGTTGTCGAAGAAAGCAGTTGAGGAACCGAAGATGAAGTCAACGGTGCCTTCGATGTAGCAGTCCTTATAGTATTGTTTGGACATCTTGCCGTAGGTGTAAAGCGTGTCCTGATAGCCAAGAAAACGGCAACGGACGAACACGGCGCGGTTGCCTGCCACAAATGCCGCCACAGCCTGACCCACTGGCCCCGAGGAGTTGGCGAATGTAATGTCGTAAGCGTGGAAGTCAGGGCCGTAGATGTAGAATGACGATGAGCCAGATGTGCCCTTGTTCTCGCCGAAAATGTTCGGCTTTGAGGCAAAGTCATCATACGTAAGAATTGTCCCCTCAGCACTCTCGCCGATGAGTGTAACGTTGAGTTTGCATTCAGCCAGCACCAGTTTCTCCTTATACACTCCGTTGCGTATGAAAATGCGAGTCTCCTTTTCCTTGCGGAAGTCGGGCACTGCGTTGATTGCTTCCTGCACAGTCTTGTAGTCACCACTACCGTCCTGTGCCACGATGATGTCATAGTCCTTTGCCTGCATTCCCGACATAACCGTCAGCAACAGGACAAGAGTCAAGTAGATTTTCTTCATTTTTGTTTGTTTTTTAGGTGTAATACAATTATGTTTTTGCAAAGATACGCTATTTATCACATATAATCATCAAAAAGCTCCATGTTTCACCAACATTTATAACATTTTAACATTTTCACCTATGTATAGTAATTATTCAGCTGGTATAATTTTAAACACAAAGACACGAAGATACAAAGTGTTTTTTCGCTGAAGGAAGATACAATGAGCAGCAAAGCTGCTTACAAAGTCCACAAAGTTTTCCCGCTGCAAGCCTTTGTGGCGACTTTCAAGTCGCTTGTTGTCTTTGTATCTAAATAAAATCTTCGTTTCTTTGTGTCTTTGTGTTCTAATATATAGAACCTGCTGAATAGTTACTATGTATAGGTAACTATTCAAGTTAATTGCTATCATTTCGCCTATTAAATATCGTAAACCTACGGTTTTGGTAATAAAAACCATAATAGGGATGCTTGTAATAAGAAAAAAAGTTGTAACTTTGCACAAAAAATTGGCTATACAAGTATTTATGTTGAACTAATATTATGATATAAATTATGAGAAACTTTGATTATCAAACTCCCACGCGGCTGATATTCGGCAAGGGCGTGGTGGCAGAGAAACTGCAAGGCGTTATGGCGCAGTTCGGCGACAAGGTGTTAATCACCTACGGAGGCGGAAGCATAAAGCGAAGCGGTCTTTACGACCAGGTGCTGCAACTCCTCGCGGGCAAGGAGATATACGAGTTGCCCGGCATCGAGCCTAACCCCAAGTTTAATCCCAGCGTAATAGAGGGCGTGCGTATATGCAAGGAGAAGGGCATCGACGTGATACTGTCAGTGGGCGGCGGCAGTGTGCTCGACTGCACCAAGGCAATAGCCGGAGCTGCATGTTCGGACGCCGACCCTTGGGACATCGTGACGGGCAAGGCTCCCACTCTCAAGGCCATACCCATTGTGGATATCATCACACTGGCAGCCACTGGCTCGGAGTATGACTCGGGAGGCGTGATCTCGCGCACAGAGACCAATGACAAACTCGCATATTTCTCGCCGTTGGTGTTCCCCGCCGTGTCGTTCATCGACCCCACCTATACATTCACACTTCCCGTGAAGCAGACTCTCGCCGGAGTAGCCGACTGTATCAACCATATCATGGAGCAGTACTTCTGCGGTGAACATATCATGATGAACGACGCATTCATGGAGGGAGCGGTGAAGTCGTTGGTGAAGAACGTGAGGATTGTGCTTGACGAGCCGGACAACTACGACGCGCGCGCAGAGATATTCTATGCCACCACACTTGGCTGCAACGGCATCTATGCCCTCGGCAACTCTGAGAGCGGTTGGCCCATGCACGCCATCGAGCACGCACTATCAGGGCACTACGATATCACCCACGGCGAGGGACTTGCCATCGTCACTCCCCGCTGGATGCGTCATATCCTCAACACCACCACAGGCGAACTGCACGAACAGGTGGTGGAGCGCATCACGTCGTTTGGCAAGAACGTCTTCGGCACTGCCTCTCCCGAGCAGGGCATACAGGCCATCCACGATTTCTATGAGAGCATCGGCATCCCGATGACCCTCGCAGCCGTAGGCATCGACGGCAGCCGCATCAGCGAGATGGCACATCACATAGCCGTGAACGAGGGACTCGACCAGGCATGGGTGCCGCTGTATGAGGAAGACATCGCAGCCATCCTGCGCGACTGTATGTAATAATGGACTTGCAGAAAACAAAAACCATCCCGCCCCCTGTATGACAAGGAGCCGGGATGGGATTTGTTTAGTGGACAATACTATTCTTATTTGACTAATACTTTCTTTCCATTGCGGATGTATATGCCCTTGTTTGGATTGGCAACTCGCGCACCGCCCAATGAATAATAAGAATCGCCGGTGCTCTCATTATGATTGTCAATGACATTGCTTATGCCCGTTGGGTCTGATATGGTGTAGTAGATGTTGTAATAATACGTTCCAGCATATTCTGCCGCACATGTCTGGGTAATGACGAGTTTGTCAGTACATAAGTGTGATACGTTTTCGTCTAAGTTCAGTTCATATGTCTTGTCGTTTTCTGCAATTATGAAACTTTCGTCAGCACCTGCTAATAGTCCCTGCATACATAAACTTGCAATCTCATCGTCTCCTATTGACACTGTAATCTCAGAAATGCCAAACAAATCATCTATCAAAATATTGGTTTCTATTTTTTGTATTTCCATATTTGGAGAAAGACCTTCTATAGTTATAATATTGTTATCACCGCCATACAGATAATTAAATATAGGAGATGTTCCATTGTGAGTCGTTGAAATCTTAATATCTGTCGGTACATCACCTGTATTTATACATCCATATTGATCTGTGGTTATAGTGAAACATTTTAATTCCTGTGCATTAGCGCACATCACACAAAGGCATAAAGCCATGATAGTAAAAATCTTTTTCATAATGTTGTAATTTTAATGATTATTTAATAAAAACCTTTTTTCCGTTGCGTATATATAGTCCTGTTGTCGGTTTGGCCACCTTGCGTCCGGTGAGGTCATACCACGAGTCGTTGGCGGCTGAAGGCGTTGGCACGCTCGCTATGCCAGTGGGTATCTCACGTGGAGTGATGATGATGGGATTGTCGTCATAGCCCTCCACGAGGTGAAGGTCCTGGAAACCGCCGACCTCCGTACTTGTCTCGCCGAGCCATCCGCAATACTGGAATATGCCGCATACCACCTTGACAAAGTTTATCTCCTTGAGGTCAACATGGTTGCCGTCCTTGTCAACCGCCCAGTCGATGTCGAATGTCGATGCGTCCTCGTCATTCCCTGCCGCGTCAACATATCCGTAGGAGTCGGCCGAATAGCGATAGAGCACCCAGTAGCTTCCGTTGCCCGACTGGTCGATAGCGTTGTTGGGCAGTTTGCCGCCGCTGAATGTCAGCGTCTCGCCCTTTTCCCATAGCGGCCAGTAGGTCTGGCGGTGGAAAGAGTTCTTCATGTGATAGCCCGTGGAGTCGCGTCGCTCACCGTTCTCTGTCCATGTCGCCTCCCAACGGATGTAGTCGTCATAGAGAGAGTACTTCTGGTTGTGCTCGCCTGACTCTGCCGTCGGCTTGTAGTAGGTGATGGAGAAGTCGTGTATCTCACTGGTGTAATACTCCGAGCCTGCCAGTTCATACCATTGGCAGGTCTCCACATCGTCGCCTACCCCGACATAGACGATTCCCGGCTCTATGCTACCGCCGATGGTCTCGCTGCCATAGACAGGGTCGGAGGCAGCATAGAAGGCATTTCCGGTGATGCGGAGGTCAGAACCAAGTTTGTTCTGCACGGCATGGTCGAACTTGACGGTGACATAGCCGCCATACGTACCGAGATGAACCAACTCATTGTTGTTGAGGCTTTCGGTAGCCCTTTGGCACATCTCCTCGTGGGTTACCTCTATGCCATCGTCAAAGGTTGGCAGTTTCACACTTTCGCTTGCCACAGGCAGTGTGTTGACAAACTGCCCGGGTGCAGGATGCAGCTCAATGACAGTGACTGTCTGTGTCTGCGCCGTCAGCCCCATGCTCACGAGCAGGGTTGACATGGTAATGATAATTCTGTTCTTCATTATTAATTATATTTATAGTTGGGTATTGCAAGTATGTGTGCGGGATTGATATACACCTTCTGCTCCGTGAAAAGCGGTGTGCCGTCGGGTCTGTAGCCATACAGATACCCTGCCGTGGCGTAGCTCTTTGCATCGGTGAAATATATGTTTCCCGTATAGGGTGACATGTAAAGCTCGTAGGGCGACACAAGCCCGCGGATCTTCTCCGTGACGGCATCGCACAGAATGCCGTCGGTCACAGTGCCGTCAGCGGGATGGATGGTCTTCAGATAATAGACGTATTCGCCTGTGTTATACGAGAATTCAGAACCTACGGTATAGAACTTCTCGCCGTCGGTGGTGTTGTAGGTGCAGGGGAAGTCGTAGGTACGGCATGTCTCTGTCTCGCAGTCCAATATGACTGTTTTAGGTGCAACATCATAATAGTCACCGCATGAGTTGATGCAGAGATACCGCCCTGCTTGCGACACTTCGCCGTAGAGGTTGATGCAGCCAGTGTCTATCTTGCGCAGCGACTTCATCGTTCTTGCGTCAACCACCTCTACCGTCGTTTCGTAGTCATGATTTTCCGAGAACGAATAGCCTCCGGTATTAACTACAAATAGTTTGCCGTCATAAAGACGTACACCCTCCGGCTCCCAACCCACCTCGCAGGTTGCCACGACTTGCTTCGTCCTAACATCAATCTTTGCGACGTAACCCTTCTCAAAGGTTTCATCGCCACACTTGTGGGCATAGCTTGTGATGTAGAGATACGTGCCGTCGGAACACATGCGGCGGTTGTTGGGCACATTCTCCGTGGCACCGCACGCCGTGCCGTCAGGGTGGATGTACTGGATGATGTTCGACCAGTTGACGGCAATGGCTATCAGCGTGTCGTTCACCTGGATGATGTCGTTGGGAGTGTCGCCCAGCTTTGTGCCGTTGACAGACCGGAACCATTGGTTTGTCATGATTCCCGTCTCGGAGTTGTAGTAGGACAGCTGTCCGTTGTCCGACTGCCAGTTGCCCTCATCGCAGATGATGAGGTTCTCTCCCGTCAGCACCGGGTCGATGACGGGGATGTCATTGCCCGGGTCATTGTCGGAACTGCAGGATGCAAGGAGCATTGCAGCCCATAGAAGCAGTAGAATTTTCTTCATTGTTTTATATTATTTATATTGTGAGTTTAATCGTCATTCCAAAGCGCCGTCCCGGCATAGGCCATCGCTGAATCATCTCATACCGCACGTCGAAGAGGTCCTGACACTCCACCTCGGCTGTCAGGCTATGCCCATGCCATGTCTTTGGCGCAAACTTATAGCCAACCTTTACGTCGGTGCAGTTGTATGCCGTGAGGGGGTCGTCGATGGCATTCTCCGCCGTCCAGTATCGCTTATCCACAAACATGTGGGAGAGCGATGCCGTCCATCCTTTATACATAAAGGTATATACAGCGGTGAACGACCAACGGGGCGAATAGGCTATATAGTCGTTATACGCATCCTCTGTAGGGTCGGTGCGGTTGCGGTCGTCCTGAAAGGTGCCTGTCAGCAGGAGGGAGTGGTTCTTATAATGCGCATTTACCGACAGGTCAATGCCGAGGCACCGGGTATAACCATAGTTGAGCATCGTCCACTGGTAGGACCCTTTGAGGGGAAGACACACGATGCGGTCTTCTATACGGTTGTAATAGCCGTCGAGCTGTATGTTGAAGATGTTGTCCTGGTAGGTCAATCCCAGATCCAACTGCTTGGTATATTCAGGCTTCAGGTTGCGGTTGCCCACGAGCGTGTAGTAGAGGTCGTTGAGCGTAGGCACACGGAATACACTCTTGTAGAATGCGCGCGCCTGCCATCTGCCCATGGAGTAGGAAGCAAGCACATTCCATGTCAGTCGGGAGAGGGGCTTGGCACTGCCCCTCGTGTGGTCGCTCACGTGGGTGTATAGTCCGCTTGCCGTGAGGTTCAGACCACGATGGTTGTAGAAAGCCGAGGCGGAAGTCTTGCTGTCAAGTCGATAGACATAGCTGAAGTTCTTCACGTCGCACGTCAGGTCCGACCAGCGGAGGTCTGTGGATAAGGACACGCCAAAGTCTCCGAATCTGTAAGCAGCCGTGGCGGCACCGTAGATGTCCTGCTGGTGGTACTTGTTGTTGGAGTGGACGGAAATATTCTCAGGGTAGTCGGAGCGGTAGTGCAGATAGTCGTTGGCGTATTTGCCGATGGCACGCAGGCTCAGGTTGCCATATTGCTCTCGCCATGTCAGTTGGGAGAAGAAGTTGCGGTCCCACTCGCGCCCCACATCGGTATAGGTGTCGGAAAGGCGGCGGACAATACCTCCAGGCAGTCCTCTTTGAGAGTCGAAGTAATACGTGTGCCATTGGAATCCCTTCCAGAAGGCACAGCCCTCGATGCGGAACATCCTGATGTCGGAGTTACGTCGCGTCCCCGTAGTGTCTTCATACTCTGTATGATATTCAAAGGGATATTTGCCCGACGACGACGTGAAGGCAGCGTCAAGAAGAAGCCAGTTCTTGTAGCTGAATGTAGCCGCAGCCTTGTGCGTGTCGAAGGAAGCATAACCGTATGAGGCAGAGAGCGACGTGGAGTCGGGGCGGTGGGTCTTCAGATAGACGGTGGAAGCAGAGGCATACTCCGAGGCTGTCATGAGCATCTCGGTCTTGTTGGCATTGAAGAGGCTTACCGACTCAAGCGTGGTCAGGGAATATTTGCCGAGGTCAACGGTGCCGTTCTGGGCATTGGTGATGCGCACGCCGTCGAGATAGACACCGACATGCTGTGAACCTAGCGAACGGACGTTGATGGTCTTCTGACCGCCCAGTCCGCCGTAGTCTTTTATCTGCACGCCCGCCATATACTTCAGGGCGTCGGCAACCGATGACGATGGCAGTGCCTGTATCTGCTCATAGCCAATAACTTGATTGGCACTCACCTCCTTGTGGCCGTCAACGACAATCTCGTTGATATGATATATGGAGTCAAGGCTAACATGTTGCGCTTGCACAGTAACACTGCACAAAAACAAAAGCATAGCCAAAACACGAATAAGGGCAGTACCATTGCCGCACAATAACATAATATATAGTGTATTTCCGTGTCCGTAGTCCCGCAGACACATATTACTACTGGCAAATGGCAGGTCTTCTGACTCATCCTCGCCGACACGGTCTTCCCGGACATCTTCAAAACCCAGTGGTTTTGATATCCAGTGACACTGTTGGTCAGCCTCAAAAAAGGACTTACAGCATCGGGTAATGTCGCAGATTTGCACTGCGTTCCCATCTTAGCTCCGTAGCCTCATGGCATTATCCATAAGGGGGAGAACCAAATGCGGGTGCAAAGTTACGCATTATTTTTGAAAAAGAGAAAAACGAAAGAGAAAAACGACAAGAATTTAACTTTTTAAAGACAATTAACTTGTATTATAGCTTGAAAATGCGTATCTTTGCAGCGTATTGCAGGCATATCTCTCCTGCATAGGACTTGAAAACTATGGGAATATATATAAACAGAGGTAACATTGTGGAATGATTTCTCCCATGTATTCAGACACAACACCCTAGTAGTTCTTATCCTTGATTTGACTTATTGCAGATGAAGCGTTTTGGGATGATTGGGCAAGAATGTGACTGCTTTTTCAATCATATTCCACCTTTTCTGTTAAATTCGTGTTAAAGTATAAATCAAATGAATCAGAAGACTATTCTTTTCCTTATATTTGCAGTGTAATAGTCATGATGAAAGGCTGCAAGTATTAGTTAATATACTATTTTTTTGCTCGGTGTGAACGAAAATGGCATACAATTGCAATAACTTTGCACCGAAATTGCAAAAAGATAAAATGAGAATGCATATATGGCACTGAATCAAACCAACAAGCTCGTGTGGATAGTGGATACAATCTACAAGGCACGGAAGATAACATTTGAGGAACTCGGTCGCCAGTGGCCTTCTGGTAATGATACGATCTACTGCCTCGACCGTATCCGTGGTTTTCGTCTGTCAAGCCATTCCTTTGAATATCCCAAGGACTTCATCCCACAGGAATACTTTGATGGTTGCTTCGGAATAATAGCCGATAAAGAATGTGATATTCAAAAAGTCAGACTAAAAGTAAGCCCCGGACAAGCCAACTATCTGCGCGATTTGCCTCTGCATGAGTCACAAATAGAAACAGAACGAACTGAGGAAGTTCGGGTGTGAACTCACATGTACCAAGGATCCGCATACGCTATGTGATAGACAGGAACCAGTTTGGTTATGCCTCGTTCGGAGATTTCTTTATGATAGACAGCCAAGGCTATTACGACCTGTATGTATGGATACAGGATGACAAATATGCGGAGCTGCATAATCAAGCTGTCGTGGAGGAATACTTTGGTGACGAGTGCCACGGCAGAGGCTATGCCGTGAGGATGATATTTGCCGGAGTGGATACCAATATCAAGGATGTCTGTGGACAGAACATCTTCACAGGCGATGTGATAGATGTGAGAGACGGTAGTCATCGTATGGGAGTTCTTGCCTTGACAATGCCCCCGCATGCTGACATTGAGCATGGTGATTATGCTTTTCCTCTTGACAACTGTTGCTTTATGCTCGACAGGGAGAACCAAAAGCGGTTGAAACTAAAACGTTGTGGCACAGTATTTTTCCAACTCGACAGAGCAGAAAAGCCTAAGACCATTTGGGAGAGGAGCCTATGCTTCAACGGTCCGCGCGACACACCAGAGCAGCACGATACCAAGACCCTCATGGCTCGTTACACTCCAAACTTCGAAAAGGAAGAATGGAAATACGAGGGACTTGCAGAAATGGGAGCCGAGTTTCATTGGGAAAAGTAATTCTAATAATATAACATTTATACAATTATGAAAGTAATAACTAGTAGAAATCAAACTTGGAAAGCTCGTATTGGAGCTATCGGTGAGAATCAAGTTGTGTCTAAACTTCTTCAAGAGGGTTGGGATGCATTCAATGCAAATTGTACTATTAAAAACTATAAATCAATAGATATAGTATGCCTTAATAGTGATTTGAAAGAAAGCGAGGAACTTTGGTGGAAACCTAAATGCTCATTGGTTCAAGTTAAGACAAGTGTCGAAAAGAACATCCCGACGGGGTTCACTATAGGGCAATGTCTCGATAAAAACATACTTGAGTCTATGGTAAAAGGACCTTACGTCTTTGTGTATGCCCAATTGGTGAATAATGAATATTCCTTCCATTATTATATTATATCGCGAAGACAATTCATTGACTTGTTATATGAAAGTCATCGATGGTACAAACATTTATGGAATAGGGAAAAGGATATAAAGGACTCAAGTCCGGCATGTCTCAGCACTAACCTGAATATTTCATACTAATAATAAAAAAGTGAGGTTATTTAACACTATC
>SAMEA3663208__coassemble_363_pt1 | contig 14614 bp, 14 predicted proteins | sample SAMEA3663208__metabat2_low_PE_010 | metagenome-assembled genome bin SAMEA3663208 (sample SAMEA3663208) | pig gut metagenome | biome: pig gut; feature: pig-associated habitat; material: faeces | place: China | collected 2013
TTCCTTACACTCTAAGCATAAATGGGTTTGCTTGTGAGGGCTGCTGAATAGTTACATATGAATTACATTATAACAAGATAGGCTTCGTATCGCCTGTAAGGCGGTATGAAGCACTCGACCGTTGTACTGCCGCCGCGAATGTAATCTGATTATTATGGGGAAAGAACATTGATTAATGATAATTGATGAATGATGATTGATTGCTGATTGTTGATGAACGTAAATGGTCGTGAATGAGCCGTGACTGCGAAGCTGATGAGCACCTATAAAAATAGATAATGTGCGAACTAATTAAAGGAAATTGGTCCGCAGGCGGACGAGGATGTGATTACTGAAGATTGATTATTGATAGAAAAGCTCAGAAAAGTTTGGTAGATTGAAAATTTATTCGTAATTTTGCGGCGTAAAATAATAATAAATTAAAGAGTATGGCTATAGCAATTAGACCAATACCAGTTTTAACTGGTTCTGCAGCAGAACGTTTCATAACAATGGCGGAAGAGAATGAGAAAAATAACGCCACTACAGTAGTGCCACAGGAAATGCGTGACTCCATCAAAAAAATGATGGAGCGTTCTCGTCATATAATCATAAAACGACCCCAAGAATAATCTATGACAGGTTATAAATTTGATATATTCAAACGTTGTGAGTTTACACGACTGACAGAAGAGTTCGCATCTCTTCCTTTTGAATGTGGTGATAGTGACCTTGAAGATTTTTTCCATAACGAGGCGGTGCTTTATGCCAAAGCATGTCTTGGAAAGACCTATTGTTTCATTGACAACTCAAATGAAACAACAAAAGTGGTCGCTTTTTTCACAGTATCTAATGATAGTGTCAAAACCAGATTTATTCCTAAGAGTTCTACAAACAAAGTCCAGAGAAATAAAGCAAGTTTCATGAATTGGACAGCAATTATCAAAAAAAATATTTGTCCACAGATGACACAGATGGACACAGATGGACACAGATGGGTTATTGAAAATGGAAACTAAGGAATACTTGTGCAGGAGATATGTTGGCTTTTAGTGGCTTTTGCGTATATAAACGTTAAATCTGAATGATTTTTTGATATAAAAATCAGAGAAACGCATTATGATTGGATTTATTTTGTTATATTTGCAGTCGAAATCTTGATAAAATATAAATAATTATGGAAGCAACAATTATAAATAGCAATGTAAATGTAATAACAACAGTTAATGCTGTTGTTGTGAAGGAGACAACTTATCAGAAGTTGAAAAGGTTGAGCAAAAAGTATAATCTTCAGACGAACGACCCTAAATTTGCAAGAGTCTGACTTATGCGTTATATGCTTGATACATGTGCCTTTATTGACGCAGTTACTGAGCCAGACAATCTGGGGGCGGATGTATGTGCATTGATGGAGGACTATGAAAACGAGTTTTGCATCAGCATTGAGACCATCCGAGAGGTCATACTGAAATATAAGAACAAGAAAGTATGGACGAAAGTTTGGCCGAATGCTGAGGCTATTGTCGAATCAATATACAACGAATTGCCCTTTACTGTGCTTGACATTAAAAAGGAGCATTTAAGAACTTACGCTGGTCTGTTGACGAATGAGGCAGAAGGCCACAAAGACCCCTCAGACCATCTTATCATATCTCATGCGATGACTAACAAAATGCCTTTGATTAGTCGTGACCGCAAATTCCAATTCTACAAGTCACAGGGATTGGAACTTATCTATTATGGTAATTAATTAAGTTTTTTAACATATAATCACTGAGGCTAAGGGTTGCGGCTCTTAGCCCTCTGTGGTATTCTTTTAAACCAAATTACTTTTTTATGAGATTTCTTAATGTGGACATCAAGGATGTCACTGAACAAGAAATGGTTCAACAGATTTGGAATGGGGAAGTTCGCGGCGGTGATGTGGGTGATTAAGGAAGCTTTTGGAAATGAAGAATGCTTGTTGGAATTAGAAATGAGGAATGAGAAATTAGGGATTGAACGCGAATGTCCACGAATTGACCGTGAATTAAAGGAAATTGGTCCGCAAGCGGACGGGGGATGTGATGAATGACGGTTGATTAATGATTGATGATAGCACCCGTTAGTTGTACTGCCGCCAGGACTTTAGCTTTCTTCACCGCGGGTGGAAAATTAGTACAACAACATTTTTTGTGAACGCAAGTATCCGTGAATTATGAGAAATAAAGATATGGCAGACCGAAGAGGGATTGCTGAGATATTTGACACGAGGGAGGACGGACTGAGGTGCGTGAGATTCGTGTCGGGAGAGGTCGGCGTGGTGGATGCTCGTGGTGGGGTCATATATCATGTGGACAAGTTTAAACACATCATGTTCGTGGAGCATGACTTCGTGAAGCTGAGGACTTCAAAGGTGGTGGCGATGCATAACCCTGAGCTGCGGTATATGCTACGTGACGAAGAGTGCTCGTGCATCCATATCTTCTATGTGGATTTGAGGTCGGGACGGATGTTCGGCAGTATGCCCGATCTGCACAGGTATGGGGACTTTGAGGTGCTCTTTATCCGCGAACACATGTTCACCAGGACAAGGCCGTGCTATAGTGCTGATACCCATCCCTCGTTTGTACTGGCATCCCGTAATAGGCTGTTTTTAAGGTTTTCCGACGATAACAGAACCGAGAAGGAGATATTCCGTAATATGCTGTACAAACAGCCTTATTACTATAATTGCCTTATCAAAGGCCATGAAGAGAAACTGTATTGGCTGGAGGTGACGTTTGATGACGAGTCGGTGGTGGTGATGGATGACGAAGGTGAGCATTACTATGTGAGGATGGACAGGAAGACCGGCAAGGCGGTATGGCGGGATCTTGGGAGGACTGACAACTCTGCCGAGAGAAGTGTGGTGAATTTGGCCATCAATGACATTAAGGTGGAGGTGAGAAACAGGATGCAGCGCGACAAGGAAGAGATGCAGAAGGCCGCTGCACGTAGCAGACAGAAAAGATTGGACGACATGACGGGGGTTGTGCCATTCGAGATTGGCGGCAAATGGGGGTTGAAACAGAACGGGCGTATTATAGTGCCTGCAACCTATCGCACCATACATGCGCCTGTGGGGAAGTATTGTGCGGTGGAGAAATTCCGTGGCATCTGGGGCGTGATAGCCGTGGACGGAAAGGTGGAGATTGAACCGAGATATGAGAAGGTGGAGATAAGGCCTGACGGGACGGTGGAGCTGACGGTTTTTAACGGTAAAACCGTTATTGAAAGATTGAAAAATTGAAAAAAAAGATACTGAAATGACCATGCTGAGAGACTATCAGATAGAGATATGTGAGAGAGTGAGGGAGGCATTCAAGAAGCATCGGAGCGTGATGATGCAAATGCCGACTGGAACGGGGAAAACGGTGGTACTGGCGGAGTTGGTAAGGAGGCCCCCCTGCCCCCCGGTGGGGGGTGAAGGCTGCGCAAGAATTCTTATTGTGGCGCATCGAAGGGAGCTGATTGAACAGATTAAGGATACGATTAAGAGGATGGTGGCCCCCCCGCCCCCCGGTGGGGAGATTGTCGTCGAGTCGATACAGACGATATCACGCCGCATCGTAAATTCCCCCTCCGGGGGGTGGGGGGGCTTCTCTCTTGTCATCATTGACGAGGCGCATCATGCTGTGGCGAAGACTTACAGGCTGCTGTGGGAGGCTTTGCCTGAGGCGAGGTTCTTGGGACTGACGGCTACGCCTTATAGGCTCTCTGGCGAGGGGTTCACGGATTTGTTTGAAGTGCTGGTTGGCTCATGGACTGTGAAGCGGTTCATTGCCGAGGGGTGGCTGTCGGCCTTCGACTACTACTCTATCCGACCGGAGAGTGATGACCAGAAGCTCATCGACAACCTGAAGAAACGAGGGGCTGACGGTGACTTCCAGATGAAGGAGCTGCATGAGACACTGGATGTGGCTCCGTGCATTGAACGGCTGTTCGAGTCGTTCGAGCGGTTTGCTTACGACAAGAAGGGCATTGTATATGCGATAGATATTGAGCATGCGGAGCATATCGCTGAATATTACAGGGAGCAGGGGGTTGCTGCTTATGCTATCAGTTCGAAGACACCAATGGATGTTCGCAAGCATATCATTGATATATTTAGGGCTCGTGAATTGCCTACGCAACAGAGTTGCGATTGTTTATGCGCCGAGGGCGCGGCTGCGCATTCAATACAGGTGCTCGTCAGTGTGGATTTGTTCTCCGAGGGATTTGACTGTCCTGATGTAGAGTTCATACAGATGGCACGTCCTACCCTGTCGTTAGCCAAGTACCTGCAGATGGTGGGGCGTGGATTGAGAACGCATGAGGGGAAGGAGTGCTGCACGATTATCGACAATGTGGGGCTGTACAGGAGGTTCGGGTTGCCTTCGGGAGAGAGAAACTGGGGGAGGTTTTTTGAAGGATTAAAGGATGAAAAAATTAAAGAATTAAATAATCCAAACCTTAACTATGACATTAACAGTGGCCCTGTCAGGGAAGAGGGGGATGCGGCTTTGGTAAAGATTGTGGGGCACGAAGGAATGGCATCGAGGTTTGACAGACTTGGAAAGGCTGGATTTGAAAGGAAGAAGAAGGCTAAGGTATGGGTGTGGGTTGACACGCTGACTGGCATCACATTCGAGAGACATCCCGTTGTCGTTGATTTCAAGGGTGTGGAGATGATGACCGACGACGGACTGACGTTCTATCCACGCATACGGTCGAAGTGGGTTGACGGAAAGAGCGGCATCAACAGGAAGGCATTGGAGACACAGGTGGGCGACGGCTTCGGATGGATGAAACACTATGTGTCGTTGCGCGAACCCGACAAGGTGTATGAGCTGCAGGAGGTGATGGCTGGCGGCATGAGGGTGTATAAGGACGAGGAGGGCAAGACGTACTTTCAGCAAGACCCTGACTGCCCATTGGTCAGCATGGAAGAAGCCGGAGGCAAGAAGGCCTTCATGGCACTGTGTGAGAAAAGACAGGAAGAATGGAAGACGAAGGTGTGGGAAAGGAGGAGAGAGGGTTTCTTGCATGCTGACGCGACAACGGGAGAATGGAGACTGTATGGGAAGTTAGTAGAGAAGGATGGAGAGTTCTATCGGATAGTGGAAAGTGACCAATGGTTTGACGGGTACACGGGATTTATCTATGAGCACCGTCCCGTAGTGCGTTACAGAGGTTTTGTGAAGTTGGTGTATGACGGCGACTTGGTGTATATCATGAACATCCACGAAGAGCGGTTCATCGCCTATCACAACTGGGAGATAAGGGCTGACGACAGCATCTGCACCATCGGCAACAAGCTTTACCTGAAAAGCAAAAAGGACGGCAAGGCGTTGTGGATAAGGAGGCGCAGCGGCGACTTCCAGATGTTCGTGGTGGATGATACCAAGATGGTGGAGGACTCCCAAAAGAGACCCTTGACAATTGATGTGCAGATGATGATTATCAACAAATACGGCAAGGAGGTTGAGAAAAAGCAGATATAAAGAACAAGAATGAAAAAAATTATTACCTTTGCATCACTTATTGAAATATATTCAGATATATGGGAAGAAGAATTAAAAGGAGTTGCCTGAGAACGGGAGGGATTATACTCGTCATCGTGACAGTGTGCATCATCCTGTGTGTCAAGGCTTGCTCGGGTAATAAAGATGAGGAACAGACAACGGCTATTGAGGAAATTGTGAAGAAAGGGGCTACTGTTGATACAGCTCTCGTCAGCAGACTGCAGGAGTTTGCAAGCAAACCCAGACCGGAGGGCCAGTTTGCCTTTCACGTATATGACATCACTGCCGACTTGCCTGTATATGGCTGCAACGACACATTGGCACTGCCTTCGGCATCATGTATGAAACTGCTGTCGGGCATTGCCGGACTGAGGCTGTTGGGCTGCGACTATCATTACTGGACTGCCATTTTCATGCGTGGTACAGTGGCTGCCGACGGAACACTCAACGGTGACATAGCCTTCCGCGCCGGACTTGACCCCCAGCTGATGGCTCCCGACCTTAATGACTTTGCCAAGGCTGCCAAGAAAAAGGGGATTAAGCGTATTAGCGGAAAACTGTTTGTTGACCTCGCCATCACCGAGCCGGTGAAGAGTGAGGAGCATTGGTTTCCATGGGATCTGACATTCTCTAAATACGGATTGTTTTACAAGGGCAAGGACCGGGTTGTAAAAGCATTGAAGGCGTCACTCAGAGGACAAGGTGTCAGCGTGAAGGACGAACAAATAGTGATGGCGACTGTGCCCAAGGGTTCAAAATGCCTGCATATAACACGCAGGTATATCGACGATGTGGTGAAGAGAATGTGGAAAAACAGTTCCAACACCCAGGCCACGGCTATGCTATACACCATCGGAAAGACTGTGAATCCACAAGGCGACCCTGTGGCTTCGGGAGTTGAATACCTGAGAGAGTTCATAACTGACAGTTTGTCACTTGACAGTCCATCGCTATGCGTCCACGACGGATGTGGACTATGCACCCACAACTGTCTCTCACCGATTGCACTCACAACCATCCTGCGCTATGGTTATCACAACAAGTCTATACGTGAATCGCTCAACCGCAACCTATCCATAGCAGGTGTGGACGGCACATTGGTGCGCGAGATGGGCGGGCCGAAGCTACGCGGAAAGATACGTGCCAAGACGGGCACACTCTCCCACCCTTACGGCATCAGTTCGTTGGCGGGATTCTGTGAGGGAGCCAACGGGCACACCCTTGCGTTCGCCATTATGGACAGCGAGATGTCGGTGCTTGACGCACGAGTGCTGCAGCGCAAGCTATGCGAGGCGTTGGTTAAGGAATAAATTTGGGGGAGTTAAGGGAGTTAAAGGAGTTAAAGGAGTTAAAGACAATAGTTTTTCTCGCTGCTGCCTATGCAGTTTTGAGGCATAAACATATGTCCTTAACTCCTTTAACTTCCTTAACTCCTTTAACTCCCCTTATTATTTGAATTTACTCTGCCGCGTTTTCCTTGTCGATGGCAATGATTCTTGCCTTCACGGCTTCGTACTCGCTCTTGAGTCTTTCCACCTTGCGGTTCATGTCGTCGATGAGCTTGTTGCCCTTCTTGCTGCTTACGCTAAGGAATCCGATGTTGTTCTCGTAGGTCTGTATCTCACTCTTAAGTGACTCATACTGACGCATCAAGCGTGCACGCTCGTCCATAGGCTGCTGATTATCTCCGCCCCGGCGTGACTTTCCGCCCTGACGGCGCGGTTTGCCCGGAGTGATGCCGAATTTGATGCGCAGTGCGTCAACGGCAGTGTGATACTCGTCATAGAGTTTGTCTTTCTCCCTGAACGGCACATGTCCCACAGCCTTGTAATCCTCAGCAAGCTGTTGCAGGGTTTTCTGTGCCTCGTCAACATCCTCAGTATCAACCAAAGCCTTAAGCTGGGCAATGATCTCACGCTTGCGCTCGAGATTCTGCTGCTCTTCATTGCGCTGTCCGGATGTGGCAATATTGCGCGCCTCGAAGAAATGGTTGCAGGCGGCAAGGAAATCCTCCCACAACTGGTCACCCTGCTTCTTGGGCACCATGCCTATGGTCTTCCACTCCTTCTGGAGGGCTATAAACTTGTCAGATGTTGACTTCCAATCCGTGCTGTCCATCATCGAGCGGGCCTTTTCCACCAATGCGCGCTTTCTCTCGGCATTGAGTTTGAATGTATCCTTAAGCTCACGGAAATACTGTGCCTTTCTGCCAAAGAAGTCATCACAAGCAGCGCGGAAACGCTCGAATATCTTGACGTTCATCTTCTGGGGAGCGAAACCGATGGTCTTCCATTCAGCCTGGATATCCATAATCTGCTGGGTATGACGCTCCCAGTCGCCCGAACCCTTGTTTTCCTCAGCTGCAATAGCCTCCACCTTCTCACACAGGGCGGTCTTGCGCACGAGGTTATCCTCCTCCTTTGACCTCAGTTCGTCAAAGTGCTGCTGGTGGCGCTTGTTGACCACAGTGCTTGCAGCCTTGAATCTTGCCCATACCTGTTCGCGCAGTTCCTTGGCAACAGGACCAGTCTCGCGATATTCCTGATGCAGTTTCTGCAACTGGTGGAATGCGCTGATGACATCCTCCTCATCGGCCAGCTTCTCGGCAGCCTCACACAGTTTGGTCTTAAGTTCGAGGTTTTTCTTGAAGTCATATTCACGTGCCTCGATATTGAGTTTGAACATGTCGTAGAACTGCTCCACATAGAGCTGGTAAGTACGCCACAACTCATTAGCCTTGGTGGCAGGCACACTCTTGATTTCCTTCCATTCCTGCTGCAATGCCTTAAACTCAGGATAAGACTTGCCGGCATCCTCGGGTGAAGTCACCATCTGCTTGATTTTCTCGATAATCTCGAGCTTGCGTTGCAGATTACGCTCCTTTTCCTCCTCCTGTTCGCGGAAGAGTTTAGCACGCCTTTCCTTCACTATGCCCATCTCGGCCTTGAAAGCCTCCTCTTCCTCATCAGGCACAATCTGATAAGCGTCGGGGGATCCTCCGCCTTGAAGATATTCCTTGTAACTTGCCTCACGTTCGGCGATGTGCATTTTGTAAAACACTGTCTTGAGATAGTCCACTTCGTCCTTGTCGGGGTCAGCCTCGCCGTGGGCTATTTCGCGCACACGGTCGAGAACCTCACGCTTTGTGGCGTAGGTTGGAAATACGGTCTTGCCCACTTCAAGGGCGTTGTTTTCAGAGTCCATCATTCTAACTTTTTTAGTTAATGATTCAGTTATATCATCGAAATTTAGGCTCAAAATTAGTAAAAAAATTCGAAACTACCTAACATTATTAGGTTTTTTTTGTGTTTTTTCAACTAAATAAGCCTTTTATGACGGAAAATCCACCAAAATAGGCCAGAAACTGCCACTGAAATGACCATTGCAATGACAAATCCGTATTTGTTGGATTCCATTCCGTTCACGAGATTCATACCGAATAAACTGGCTATGAGTGTGGGGAACATCATGAGAATCGAGACCGACGTAAGGGTACGCATCACGGTGTTCATGTTGTTGTTGATGATGCTCGAATACGTGTCCATTGTCGATTCCAGGATGTTGGAGTAAATATTGGTTGTCTCCCTCGCCTGCGACATCTCGATATTGACGTCCTCGATGAGGTCGGCATCCAACTCGTCTATCTGGAGTTTGAACTTCAGTTTGGACAGCAGGGTCTCGTTGCCACGTATAGATGTGATGAAATACGTGAGCGAGTCCTGCAGTCGGCTGAGTCCGATGAGCGACTCGTTGTTCACCTCGCGGTCGAGGTTGCGCTTTGCCTTCTCGATAAGTCCGTTAATTTGCTTCAGCCTCTTCAGATACCACACTGCCGACGAGAGGAAAAGGCGGAATGTCATATCGACATAATCGGTGAATCCCTCTCCCCTCTTCTGCTGGAAGCTCACGAAGTCGATCATCATGTTTGTCTCGTAGTAGCACACGGTGATGGTGACATCGCGCTTGTGTATGATACCGAGGGGCACTGTTGTGTATGGAGTGCGCGAGCGTATCTCCTTGACGTAAGGAATACGCAGGATGATAAGCATCCAACCGTCATCATACTCGTAGCGGGCACGCTCATCGGTATCGCTGATGTCGGGCATGAAGTAGTCGGGTATGTTAAACTCGTTTTCGAGGTAGAGCTGGTCTTCCTCTGTCGGACACGTTACCTGTATCCAGCAGTTTGGCTGCCATTCACTGATGGTGCTGAGACCACCATTGTAGTTCCAGAATGTTTTCATTGTTCCAATCCGTTTTTCTTTTTCACACAAAATCTCGGGCAAGAGGATTGGCGTCTTGCCTCATCCTCACGCCTTAATTCTTGAAGTTTTCCGCGTGATAATCGTCCATAATTTTACTTTTTTATTGTTTACGGGTGCAAAGGTACAAAAAAATTAGGAATTAGGAATTAGGAATTAGGAATTTTCTGTTCCACGTAACAGTTTTTTAACATTTTCGACTAATTCTTAATTTTTGATTTTTGATTTTAAACACAGAGGCACGGAGTTACAGAGTTTTTTGTTTTTCCAACACAAAGGCACTAAGATACAAAGTTCTCTTTTTCTGCCTAAGGAAGATACAGAGAGCAGCAAAGCTGCTTTAAACAAAGTCCACAAAGATTTTTTCTCAAACACAGAGGCACGGAGTTACAGAGTTTTTTTGTTTTTCCAACACAAAGGCACTAAGATACAAAGTTCTCTTTTTCTGCCTAAGGAAGATACAGAGAGCAGCAAAGCTGCTTTAAACAAAGTCCACAAAGATTTTTTCTCAAACACAGAGGCACGGAGTTACAGAGTTTTTTTGTTTTTCCAACACAAAGGCACTAAGATATTCAAGTTTCTGATGTACTCAATGATTTGGGAGTTAAGGAGTTAAGGAGTTAAAGGAGTTAAGCCATTAGTATTGAGCATTGGATTTAAGCGCAAAGACTCTTTATCGCATGTACATTTGGCTTAACTCCTTAACTCCTTAACTCCTTAACTACCAACAATCTACCTTACTTCCGAAAGTTGAGTAACTTAAAATTTTCCTCTCTGTATCTCTGTGCCTCTGTGTTCGATTATTAAACACCCGCAAGGCTTTGTGGCGACTTTTAAGTCGCTTGTCACCTTTGTATCCAAAGAAATCCTTTGTTCCTTTGTGACTTTGTGTTTAAATAAAAAACTCTGTATCTCCGTGCCTCTGTGTTTTAATTTTTAATTCTCCAGCGCAGCTGTCAGCAATCGCCAGAACGGCTCTACCGAAGAGGCAAGTGCGCGCTCATTTGTGGAGTGAGGCGAGCGGATGTCCGGTCCCATCGACACTACGTCGAGGTTGGGGTACTTGCCGAGGATGATTGAACACTCAAGTCCGGCATGGTCTATCTGAACAATGCCGTCCTCGCCGTTCTGCTCCTTGTATATGCGCATGAGCTTGGCAAGCAGCGGACTGTCGGGATTGGGATCCCATCCACCGTAGCTTCCTGAGGTCTCCACCTTCATGCCCGCCATTGAGAAGCAGCTTGAAATCATTGTTGTGACATAGTCCTTCATGTCCTCGCGGGCACTGCGGGGCAGAAGTTTGATGAGCGACTTGCCGCCTTCGATGTCGATGATGGCGAGGTTGCTGGAGGTCTCCACTACATCGGGATATGCGGGAATCATGCGTACCACACCGTCGTGAACGGCATAGATGGCATCCACGAGATTGTCCTGGATCTCCACAGGCACCTGCATCTTCGGTGTCTCAACGTCTTCGGCAAAGAACTCAATGCCGCTCTCGATACCCTTGTATTCGTCGATGAAGGTTTCGCGCCAGTCGTCCACCATCTCCTTGAGAGCCTCGACATTCTCCTTAGGCAATGTGAGAACCACCTCAGCCTTATAAGGAATGGCATTGCGCATGTTGCCGCCGTGCCATGTGGTGAGACGTGCCTCACATTCGGCAATAGCCTCGCGCACAAAACGCACCATCAGTTTGTTGGCATTAGCGCGACCTACGTGTATCTCCAGACCTGAATGACCGCCACGCAGACCCTTGAGCGTCACTTTCACGGCAGCATCATCTGCCTCGGTCTCCACTTCCTTATAGTCGAGGGTGGCAGTTACATTGATACCACCGGCACTTCCGATAACAAACTTGCCCCAATGCTCCGAGTCAAGGTTGATAAGGATGTCGCCATGGAGTTCGCCTTCGGGCAGGTCGTTCGCACCATACATTCCCGTTTCCTCGTCAGCGGTGATAAGACCTTCCACCGGACCGTGCTTCAATGACTTGTCTTCCATGACAGCCATGATGGCAGCCACACCAAGACCGTTGTCAGCACCGAGGGTAGTACCCTTGGCCCTTACCCAACCTTCCTCGTCGATGTAAGTCTGCAAGGGGTCAGTCTCGAAGTTGTGAGTACTTTCGGGCGACTTCTGCGGCACCATGTCCATGTGTGCCTGGAGGATGATGCCCGGCTTGTTTTCCATACCTTCGGATGCAGGCTTGCGCATCACGATATTATTTGCAGAATCCTTAAATGCCTCAACTCCCACGCTTGCGGCGAAGTCAAGAAGGAACTGCTGTACTTTCTCAAGATGTCCTGACGGACGGGGCACCTGTGTAAGTGCGTCGAAATGGCGCCAGATACATTCCGGCTGTAGATTCTTAATTTCCATAGGTTATTAATATTTAATTCTTTAATTTAAGTTTCGTATTGAATGACACCGCCACCCATGCATAAACTCCCATGAGTATCACGAGCATTGTCTGCACGGTATGTACGATGAGTACGAAGTATAGGGCATTCTGGTCTGTCACACCATATAGTATGAGCATCGTCTTGACGGCGAAATGCCATGGCCCGGCACCGTTGGGAGTGGGCACCAATACCGCTATGCTACCCACCACGAAAGTCACCATTGCACAGCCCAAGCCTAAGTGTGACGTGAAGTCGAAGCAGAAGAACGTCAGGTAGTAATGCAGGAAATAACTCGCCCATATACCGAAGGTGAACAATATGAATAGCGGCACGTTCTTCACATTCTTCAGGGATATCACTCCCTGCCATATTCCGCCCAAGGTGGCTTTCACCTTATTATATATAGATAGCTTTTTGAGCAGGAAATGGAGCAGCACAAGAGCCGACAGTCCGCAAACCGCAGTGACGAAATAGCCCATCAGCGAGAAACGGCTCAGCACCGACTCCACGCTTGTGCCTGTGCGGTCGAAGAACACGTTGAAGATGTTCAACTGCAACAGCAATGTCAACCCAGAAAAGCCCGCCACCACTAATGAGTCAATGGCTCGCTCGGTGACAACCGTTCCCAATGCCTTGGAGAATGACACGCCATCATAGCGTTTCAGCACTCCGCATCGCGTGAACTCCCCCACTCTCGGCACCACAAGGCTCGCTGCGTATGATATGAACACCGAATAGACACTGACAGAATTTCTCGGTTTCTCGCCTATTGGCTCCAATGTCTGGCGCCACCGCCATCCACGGAATGCCTGCGCAAGAATGCCGAAAGGGAACGACAGCAGCATCCACATCCAGTTCATCTCATTAAACAAGACATGACGGATGCTACCGAAATCGAAATCCCGATACATCCAATACAATATCGCGCCTCCCAACACCAAGGGCAATATAACCTTCACTATAACGCTCGACAGCCTCAATTCCTAATCCCTAATTCCTAATCCCTAATTCCTAATTTCTAATTCTCAAAGTAGTAAAGGAAAAACGCATGTCCCTCAAGCGCCGGCTTGCGCTGGTCCTTGATTTCAATGCGGAACTTTATTTCAGCCTTCACCGTACCTCGCAGATTGGCTATAGACTCAAGGTCGGCAACAAGACGGATAGACTCACCCGACTTAACAGCCTGTCCAAACTTCATCTTGTCCATACCATAATTGACCATCATCTTGAGATTATTCACCTCGATAATCTGATTCCACAAATACGGAAGCATCGAGAGAGTGAGATAACCGTGAGCGATGGTAGTCTTGAAAGGACTCTCCACGGCAGCTTTCTCGGGATTCACATGAATCCACTGATGGTCGAGGGTGGCATCGGCAAACATGTTGATGCGATCCTGAGAGAGTTCCACATAATCCGAAACACCAAGATTCTTGCCGAGCATAGCGGCAAACTCTTCATAATTGTTGATTACTAACTTGCTCATATCTTCATTTAAATTTAAACATTTGCTTGCAAAAGTACAAAAATTATTGGGAATACGAAAATTTTTGCCCTATATTTTTGTTTTATAAGCAACTTTGATTACCTTTGCAGAGAATATTAATGGAAATAATTACATTTTTTAATCAATACAAACATTTAGTATGAGAAAATTAATCTTACTGCTGTGCCTCACTTTGGGCTTCTCGGCACAAGCACAAAACAAGAAGAAGCCTACGGCAACAAAGCAGAAATCTGCCGTAACAAATAAGAAGCCTGCGGAGGTGAAGACCCAAGGCACGGAGGTGATGCTCGAGACTACGGTGGGAAACATCCGACTCAAACTCTATGACTCCACCCCACTCCACCGCGACAACTTCCTTAAGTTGGTGAATCTGCATGTCTATGACTCGCTGCTCTTCCATCGTGTCATCAAGGACTTCATGATTCAGTGTGGAGATCCCAAGAGCAAGGATGCCGCCCCGGGAGTGTATCTCGGTGAGGGCGACCTCGACTGGACTGTGGAACAGGAACTCCGTCTGCCGCAGATATTCCACCGACGTGGTGTATTGGCTGCCGCCCGCGAGCCAGACGAGGCGAATCCTTACCGCGAGTCAAGTGCCTGCCATTTCTATCTGGCATGGGGAAAGAAGTTCACCGACGAGGAACTCGACAAGATGCAGCAACGTCTCGACACTCTCTATGGATACCGTGTGAAACTGACTCCCGAGATGCGCACCGCATACAAGAATGTGGGAGGCATACCTCATCTCGACGGAGGTTACACTGTCTTCGGGGAAATCGTTGAAGGACTGGAAGTTCTGGATAAGATTCAACAGACACCCACCGATGACAACGACCGACCTATAGATGACCAGCGCATACTAAAGGCGTACGTCATTAAGAAATGAAGAATGAAGAATGAAGAATGAAGAATGAAGAATGAAGAATGAAGAATGAA
>SAMEA3663208__coassemble_365_pt1 | contig 14531 bp, 12 predicted proteins | sample SAMEA3663208__metabat2_low_PE_010 | metagenome-assembled genome bin SAMEA3663208 (sample SAMEA3663208) | pig gut metagenome | biome: pig gut; feature: pig-associated habitat; material: faeces | place: China | collected 2013
TTCATTTTGTCATACTTGATTTGAGTATGATTTAGCCAAAATGCGTTTTCCTCCGTCACTGTGGTAAGCGCGGTCGTTCCTGCCGAGTAGTCGCCGGCTGCGTTCTGTGCCATTGCTGCGGTGGTGCCGACAAGCAACATCAGGGCGAGCGTTTTCATGCGCTGTGAAGAGAAGAATCCCTTCACCTTCTTGTTAATCCTTTCAAACATTCTTTTTACCTTAAAATTTAGTTACACATTCTTGTTTTCTATCTCATGTATCACCTGTTTCTCTTGTCTTATATCTGATAGCCGAAGAAAGCGGGGAAGACGATGGTAGCTCCTATGAGGAACAGGCAGGCTCCAACCAGCATCATGATGTTCTTCTTCACTCCCTCTTCGCCCGTATTCATCTTTATATATATCTGCAAGGCACTGACTATAACGACGATGCCCGCCACTGCATAGCACAGATAGACAATATAGAGCATCATCGTCACGGCATAGTCATGCGCACTCGCAAGTGCGTCCGCTCCCCAGCTGTAGTCCACGTTGCCACACTTGGCGAAGCCTTCCTCTTTAGCAGAACACAGCAATGCCGACAGCAATATCAGCCTTTGCACGCTGCTTCGCCAGTGAAAACGCACCAGAGCTGGGGTGATAGCGGAATATATAGTATCAACCACACTTCTTCTTTTGATTCTCATACACACTGTATTGAAATGGTTACAGCTCGTCCTTCACTGGTACAACCTTGACGCTTGCACGTCCTGGTCTGACACCCTTGGCCAACAGCAGCTTGTTCAGCTCCTCTGCATATACGGGGTCGGAGAAACTGCATTCCGTCTCTTCCAGCTTGTCGTCCACCTTGGCGTGCAGCTTGTCTGCCACACTAACTGACGGTTGTGAGGTGTTTGACGTTGGCACGGATTCCGATAGGGCACCTCCACTTATTACGGACTCTTGTCCTACGGCTATGGTGTCCTGAACATTGCCGCTCTCCATCTGCCTCTCCTCGTAGTCTGTCTGATACTGGCTCTCGCCAACACTGAATCCTCCTTCGTTCTCACTCACCGTGACGGAGTCATCCTCATCGGTCATGTCACTCACGTCAAAGGTTTCTCCCTTGACAGCTTCGTCCTTCGGTTTACCATACAGGTCCTGTACGATGAGTACGGTATAATAGATGATGTACAGTACGGTCACCACAATGGCGAATATCACAAATCCTTTCATGTTTACTTTTGCTTCTTGTTATCCTATATTTCTTATCTTTCTTATTCTCGTTCTTAAAATTAAAGGCGGCATTGTCCTGACTGCCTAAATCGTACTATTTAGTCCGATTATATACCATCAGACAATCATCTCGATGGACGCTGCCGACCTTTATCTGCTCATGCAATACAGAAACACGGTGCAAAGTAACAACCTTTTAGCCACATAGCCATCATCTTCCCATTCCTCGCCCTTATTTCTTAACTCTATTTTTCATAAAAACAAAAATCGGACATAAAAATCGGACATAATACGGATAAGGAATGAGATATGGGCATAAAAAAGCCCTCCCGAAAGGGGAGAGCCGTATGTAAGATGTTGGGCATAGAGGTCACATCTTGATGCCCACCAGAAAATCATTCAGGTCTTTGTATTCGCCATAGCGGAAAGATTCGTCAGTGATACGATAGCCATAAAGTGCCTTGAAGTCGGTGGTGGCGCACTGTCCCGCCGCATCGTTATCGAGGAAACAATGGATATAGGGGTATTCTTCAAGTGCTTTCATGCACTTCTCCATGTTAGTTACGGAGTTCATGACGATGATATCGCATGGGAATTCCATCAAAAACAGCCGGTGACGTTTCTTGATCAGGGTGATGAAGGAGAGGAAATCCATGAATCCCTCAAAGACGGCACAGTGCTTCTGCTTATTGCCTTCTTCCTTGAAGATAAGGGTTATGTCCTGATGGCCGATGCAGCCCTTGAAGTACTTATTGCGGATGGCATAGCCCGCACTGTTATTCACGAACCCCAACCCATAGTAGTGCTTCTGTCCGATGGAATAATGTATCTCGCGCATGTATCGACGGGCGCAGTAAAGGTCTATCTTACGGCTCTGGAGATAGGAGACGAGAGCCCTGTTCTTCAGTTCGATCACCTTCACCTTGCCAATACTGGCATGGGCATTGTCCTCCTTCTGTTGCTTGGCATTGTTCGCTTCGGATGAAGCGGCATAGGGTGGGGATGCGCCCAAGTCCAACTTTTCTATATAGGTCATCGCTTCTCCAACATGGGCAATATTCTTATAGCGCATGACCAGGTCGATGATGCTGCCGCCCGTCTTGTAGCTCAGGTCGAACCACAGGTTCTTGGCCAAGGTGACAATGAACGACGGATGCTTGTCGGTGCGGTAGGGGGCATGGTATAACCATCTGCCGCCTGCCTTGCGCACAGGGTGTATCTCCTCTGAAGAAAGGTAATCGACTATGGAGACCTTCTTCACGTTCTCCAACCTCTGTCTCATCATTTCCGTCAGCATGGTTCTTCCTCCTTTTCTTTGTTTCTGTCTTCGTTTTTCGAGGGGCTATTGTAGTAGTATGTCTTATCCGTCTTCCTCACAAACTGCCTTTCCTCCTTCAAATACTTAAGTATATTAGAAATAGTGCTTCGCTGCCGTTTGAAGCCTAATTCACTATAGGCTTCTGCCATGGCAGTAAGCATCGTTTCATACCCTTTGATGGGACCGTTGCGGAAGACGTTGCTTAATGCTTTATGGTGGAATTCGTCTGTCAGATCAATATAACTGGTAAAGAGTGGTTTTTCATTTACGTTGGTATTCACGTAGTTTTCCACCAGCTCGGGCAAGGCTTTATCGTTGATGCGGAATGCAAAGGGAGAAAACTCCTTGTCGCGGATGTTCAGTACGCTCACCTCGCTGATATGAGGGTTGGAGCCGCTTTTCTTGACCAGCAATACACTCTCAGCCTTGTTAATCATCTCCGTACCAATATGACCGCGTACGTTGTTGTCGGCTTTGTTGAGATGAAGGACGCAATGGATGTGTACCATGTATTTGGATGACCATCGCATCAGGTTGTTCACCACTTGTACAGATTCCGTGGTGCTGTTGATGTCCAGCATCAGGTCACGTATGCCATCGATTACAACAAGTCCGTAGCCTTCTTTGCGGGAAAGGGCATAGTCGATGACCTCCATACGCTTTTGAGGTGAGTATTCCCTCAGACAGATGAAGTCAAGGCTGTCACAATCAATGTCTTCTGGCAGATGTGACAGCTTCAGAATGCGCTTTAACACCTTCAGACAGTGGAACTTACTTTGCTCCGTATCAACATACAGTATTCTACGCTTTCCCTCAGGCAGTTTGGCCCAGTATTCCAGCACCTTGCTGTTGGTGAGGGCTGCTGACACTACCGCTGAAAGGTTGAAGGTCTTCTTGGCTTTGGTCTTTCCCGTAGATAGGCTAAAATTGCCCAATGTGGCAATGACAGAATTGAATACTTTGATTATCTCCATCGGCATCGGGCATGTGTAGGATGCCTGGATGGATGCTTCCTGAAAAATGCGCTCGTTTTCTTCTGCTTTGTTTGCAATTGTTTCCATAATCGTTTGTTGTTTTTCACTCTTTATGTTCATGAATTTCAGTCTCATCGCCAAGGAGGACGATGTCGATGGCGGGAAGATAGTTGCGTCGCATGTACTTGTTCAGGTCTTCGCGGTCGAAATAGGTCAGCTTGCCGCCAGGCGCATGGCGAGGGATAGCCCCCGCACTCACCAGTTTCTGAAACCACCCCTTCGACATGCCCATATATCGGGCTGCCTCGTCCGTGGTCAGCATCTCCTTGCTGACATAGTAGTTTTCTTCCAACCGTTCTATCCGTTGCTTCAGGCAGCTTATCGCCTCCTTGCCGATGTTTTCTAATGCCATCAGACGCTCTTCAAACGTCTTTTCTGTTCCTGTCGCTTGTTTTTCCATTTATTATATATAATAATGTGTAAATACTTGAATAGGTTAGCCCCTGAAAATCATCGACCACTATTTCCACGTGTCAAACAACTGTTGGTTGACATTTCGCGAAATGAAATCTATGGGCAGCTTCGCGTAGATTTCTGTGGTCTTGATGGACGAATGCCCCATCATCACCTGAAGCACCTCCTTGGGCACGCCTTCGCCAAGGATGATGGTACAGGCGAAGGTATGGCGGGCAACATGACTGGTAAGGGGAAACAGACATCCGATAGCGGCACCGATGCCTTTCAGGAAGTAATTGTATTTCTGTATGCTTGGTACCGTGGGCTTGTTACCTGTTCTTGCCAGTATTTTCTGGGCATAAGGCAACAAGGGAACGACATACTCGCTTCCTGTCTTGATGCGCTGACCATCTATATACGGATTGCCGTTAATCGTTATCACATGCTTTTCAAAGTCAAAACCAAGTGCATCGCTGAATGCCATGCCAGTGAACGTCTGAAAGAGGAAGAAGTCCAGATACATGGATTCTTTACTGTCAGGCATCTTGTCGCGCAGTGCCTGCAACTGACAGACCTGCTCCTTGGTAAGATGCGGCCTGCGACCGCCTTTCCCTCGTTTGTCCACAAAACGGCTGTATGGGTTTTCTTTGATCAGTCCCAGTCGATATGCCTCCGATACAAAACTTCTGAACCTTTTGTGGTAGTTGTGGACAACAGTCTGGCTTCGGCCAAGGGTGTTGGTCTTTTCATTTTTCTCCTCACGTATGAAAATGTCAAAGGCACAGATGTTTTCGTAGGTGAGGTCTTCAAATGAACGGAACTTGCCGAAACGCTCCAGTGCCCTATAGGTCACCAGATGGCCTTTCTTTGTGCCTTCTTTCAGCATCCTGCATTCAATGCGGTTCTTTAGCCATTTCATGAAATCTTTGTTCATGTCCGATTCACGAGGAAGGAGCCTTCGGAATTTCGCGGGTGTAAGGTAATCTCCATTGACCTCCAGCGTTATTAGCACTCTTTCGCAATCTCTTGCAACCCTTTTGATGGCAGCATTAAGGGCTCTGTTGTCTTGGTGGTTGACTACCTCGCCGTCTTTCCACTGGAAGTCGAAGAGCTTGACTCGTGTGTTGACATACACTCTTCTGCCTTTCAGAGTCACTATAACCTCAACGACACCACGAGTGACATCGGAGGCTGCTTTCTGTCTGTCAAAGACAATTCTGATTCTTTTGTCCATTGTTTGTAAGTTTTAAAAATGATGATACGTGTCTTGGTTGGGCGCAAAATTAATACGATTGTTCATGATAGCAATGAATGGATAGTATAGAGTTGTTGATGTCTATACTTGCGCTATACGCTCTATGCTTATTTCCTTGCTTTCCATGGCGGTATTTGTCCAGTTTTCCCGTAAATGGGTAATCCGTTCATTTTACTCCATCCACTCCAGTTCCTATAGGCACGCTGCCAAAGTAAAGTGTTTTTGGAGTGGTTAAGTCTCTTTTGTCAAAATGAGGAGAAAGACCTCCACTGTCTTTCAATGAGCGGCAGCGGAGGTCTGGATGTCATCAGTCACATCGTTTCTTTTCTTTGAAATAATCCGTAACTTCTATATAGATGTGATAGTGGTCATTGTGAACGCCTTTTGTCCTGTAGACTTTGAGGTCGCTTTTTTTAATGCGGCTGATGGCATTGGCCAGTTTGTCGGCGGTCATGGGGTTTCCCACGTTCGTCATAAGCGACTTTCTTTCCTCTGTTACTCTTTGCCAGTTCTTGACAATCATGTTACTGTCGCACAGAGCAGCAAGGAACAAGCCAATTTTGCCTGTATGGGCAACTTTCTCACTAAAGCCTTCTACGCAGTGCAGTAGCGAGTGGAGAATCTGTTTTACCTTAATCTCGTCCTCGGTGTCGAAAAGACGATATCGATAGGCTATGTGTGCAAGGCTCTCAAAATCCTCCTCTGATAAGCGGCAACCAAAGGTCATCGATTGTTTGCCTGCTTGTTTCTTGCCTGTCTTCACTCTTTTTACCCGATTGGGGTAAAGCGCACGGTTAAGCAGCTGGCGCATGTCTTCTTCACCGAAATCATCCTTGCTCATGATGGGGAATAGGAGGGATTCATGCAACATAAAGACCTTGCGGATCTTCCACAAGTTGACTTCATGGCTGTTGCGGCAACATGCCCTTTGGCAATTAACGTGACGGTGGAGAAGGCAGAACAATTCTGCTGCATCCCGCTGTTTCATGCCGTTTTTCACAACCTCTGCGATGTAGAGGTCTCTTGATTGGGTGAAAAGTCTCACCAGTTCATTGTAACTGTCACCTTCACGCAAAACGTGATTGTGCTCTGCCACCGTATCTTTACATGTGGTGACCCATTTTTTTTTCTTTCATTGTTTTTAATCTTTAATGATGTGTTGTACGATAATATTATTTGTTTTCTCTGCAATCATTAGGGTAGACTACAGAAATAGAAATGTTGACAATAATAATCGATCAGATGCCGCGATGATGTTTTGAAGGTATTCTCGTCCCGTAAGGACTGTGAAGAACAGAATCACTGCACCAATATAAAAAACGATTAAGCAGGATGGTTATTTGCATCCGGACTGGGATATATGTTAAACTTGGTTTGATTCTGAATCATTAGCTTTTGACGTGCAAAATTTGAATCCTTCTGAAAAACAAAAAGAGCGAGAAGAATGAATCTTCCCACCCTAATTTCATGTCCAATGATTTCGTCCGTTTCTCATTTCCAAACATTCAGGAAATGTGTATCGATATTTCTTCTCATAAACTCCAGTGGAAGCTTAGCGTAGATTTCAGTTGTCTTGATGGAAGCATGCCCCATCATCACCTGAAGCACCTCCTTGGGTACACCCTCGCCAAGGATGATGGTACAGGCAAAAGTGTGCCGCGCCACATGGCTGCTGATGGGGAACTGGCAGCCAAGTGCCAATCCGATTCCCTTCAGATACTGGTTGTACTTCTGTATGCTGGGAACGGCTGGTTTGTTGCCTGTCCGCTCGAGTATCTTCTGTGTGTAGGGGAGGATAGGCACAATAAATTCCTCTCCAGTCTTGACTCGGCGAGAACGGATGAAGGGATGGCCATCAAGATCGATGACATGTTCCGTGTAGCTGAATTTGCTGGCATCAGTGAAAGCCATACCTGTGAATATCTGAAACAGGAAAAAGTCGAGATACCTGTTGTCAACAGAGTTCGGAGATTGGTCGCGCATCTCGATGAGCTTCTTAACCTGGGCCTTGTCAAGATGAGGACGCTCACCATTCTCTCCGCGCTTGTCCACAAAGCGGGTATAAGGGTTTTCTCTGAGAAGACCGATGCGGTAAGCCTCTGTGACGTAAGACTTGAAACGCTTGTGGTAGTTGTGGATGGCTGCCTGTGTTCTCTTGATTTGTACGCCTGTCTCCGGGTCTTTCTCCTCGCGCAGGAACATGTCGAAGATATATATGTTGTCCAACGTAACGTCCGCAAAGGTCTGGAACTTGCCAAAACGCTCCAGTGCCCTATAGGTCACCATGTGCCCCTTTCTGGTTCCTTCCCTCAGATTTCGGTGCTTGATGCGCTGCTTCAGCCATACCATGAAGCGAATACCGTGCCTCATTCTTTCAGGCAGGTGTGTCTTGAAAATGTCGGCTCTCATGGGTTCTTTGTTGAACTCCATGCCGATGAGGATTTTCTCACAGTCATCGACATGTTCCTGAATGATTTGGTTCAGGAACATGGAATCGGGGTGTGAAACCACCTCACCGTCCTTCCACTGATAGCTCTTGAGCTTGGCGCCTGTTCCTACGTAAACGCGTGTGCCCTTAATCGTAACTATCACTTCTACAGTGCCTTCCGTTGTCATTGAGGCTGCTTTTTGTCTGTCAAAGACTACTCTGATTCTCTTGTCCATATTATTTAAGAACATGTTTTTGAGCTATGAACATCTTTTTACGAACATATACGGATATTCGCCGTTTTAGTCCGTATTTGGGGTTCTGAAGCTCGGGTTTTACAATGCCGCCCGAAATTTCAATGATACATGTCTAAAATAATAATATACTGATAATCAGATATATAACTTTTTTGATTTTCGGAAAGAGACAAAAAATAAAATGGGACTAAGTTCATAGTCCCATTTTTAAGCCGTTTTCGACCCGTTCAGTGACCCGCATGGGGCTCGAACCCATGACCCCAACATTAAAAGTGTTGTGCTCTACCAGCTGAGCTAGCGAGTCAGCCCTTTTTTAGGCGCTTTACTTAAAAAGCGGTGCAAAGGTACGCATAATTTTTGAATTGACCAAATTATTTAGAGTTTTTTTGCTATTCTGATGAGCTTTTTTCTGATTTGTCCTCTTCCTCTATGGATTTCCCATCGATTTCTTTCACTACATACCTCTTATAATATGCTATCAGAAGTGTGGTGAGGGGTAGGGCGATGATTAGTCCTATGAAGCCGAGCAGCGCGCCCCATACCGAGAGCGACAGTAGCAGGATGGCGGGGTTGAGACCCATTGCCTTGCCCATAATCTTTGGGGTGAGCACCATGTCGGTGATGGCCTGAACCACGATGAATACAATCACTGCCGAACCGAAGATTATCCAGAAGTTCTCGCCCGTGTCAACTGCCTTGAGAGCCGACAGCAGTATCATCGGGATGAAGGCGAAGCCATGGAGGTAGGGCACAAGGCTGAGAAGGCCAATCAAGATGCCAAGACCTATTGCCATTGGGAAACCGATGATGGTAAAGCCAATGCAGAACAGAATGCCTATGCACAGTGCCACAAGTCCCTGTCCGCGCACGTAGCTGTCCAGTTGTTTCTCCACGTCGTCCATAAGCGAACGCCAGAACGGACGGCTCTTCGGGGGAAACATGCGCAGGAAGCCAGCTGAAAGGGTCTCATAGTCGAGCAGGATGAAGAACAGGTATATCAGTGTCACCATCGACGTGACGATACTGATGATGACCGTGGCAGTTTGGGTGATCACCTCAAACAGGCGCGGCATCAACTTTCTGATGGCGTCCGACACTTCCTTCTTCTTGAAGAACTGTTGTATCTCTTCACCATTATTGTCTATCCACTGGCGTATGGTGAGCGGGAAGTTCTTGATGTGGGTGGTTTGGTGGAGATAGCGCGTCACCAGTTCGCCTAATTTCTCAAACTGCTCGATCATTGGCGGTATGATAAGGTAAAGGATTCCTGTTATCACCCCAATCACCACAAGCAGAGTGACAATGATTGAGAGTGCGCGCCCGGGAACGTGCAGCCGGTACTGCACGAACTTGACGATGGGGTAGAGCAGGTATGCCAACAGCCATGCGATGAAAAACGGCAGCAACACGTTGCTCAGATAGTTGGTGACGACGAGTATTGCTCCAATCAGCAGTGCTATGAGCATGCCCCTCACGAAACGGTCGAATGTTATAGTCTTTTCCAGCATAATACTTATATAATATGTTAAGTTATCTGACTTTTGGGTACAAAATTACAAAACGGTTTTAAAATTTGCAAAGTTTTTGCTGATTTTTTTGATAATTTGGCGAGAAATGAGTACATTTGTAGCCAATATGGGCATATTGTATATCATTCCGACCCCCGTGGGCAACATGGAGGACATGACATTCAGGGCTATCAGGATACTCAAAGAAGTGGATCTGATACTCGCAGAGGATACCCGCACGTCGGGCATCCTGCTCAAGCATTTCGGTATTGAAAACCGTCTGATGTCCCACCATAAGTTCAACGAGCATGAGACTTCGGCTGCTGTGGTTGAGCGGCTGAAGGGTGGGCAGAACATAGCGCTGATAAGCGATGCCGGCACTCCTGGCATCAGTGACCCCGGGTTCTTCCTTGTCAGGGAGGCTGCCAAGGCGGGCATAGAGGTATATACACTTCCTGGAGCCACGGCTTTTGTGCCGGCTCTTGTGACGAGTGGCCTGCCCTGCGACCGTTTTGCCTTCGAGGGATTCCTGCCTCAGAAGAAGGGCAGGCAGACCAAGATGGAGAGCCTCAGGCGTGAGCAGCGCACTATGATATTCTATGAGTCGCCCCGCCGACTGGTGAAGACACTCACTCAGATGGGCGAGGTGTTCGGTGTGGAGCGTCAGGCTTGCGTATGCCGCGAGATATCCAAGGTGCACGAGGACTGCCAGCGCGGTACGCTATCATCGCTCGCAGCACATTTCACTGAGCAGGAGCCTCGTGGCGAGATAGTGCTCATTGTGGCAGGGGCTGATGAAGCGGATAGCTTGCCCATAGCAAAAGAAGAGGAGGTTTCTCCCCCGATGCCGCATAAGAAGAGCAAGTATCAATTAAAGATGGAGAGAATGGAGAGAATGAAGAGTGAAGAATGAAGAATGAAAAATTATAAATAAAGAATTGGATATTATGAAGAAACTGATTTTTGCATCTCTTTGTCTTGCCGCCCTGGTGGGGTGTCAGGACAACAAGTCGAAGGTTGACAGTGCCGCCTCTGCCGAGCGCGACTCACTCAACAAGGTTATCGAACAGAAGGATAACGAGATCAATGACATAATGGCCACCTTCAATCAGATTGAGGAGGGACTGAAGGAAATCAGTCAGGCCGAAGGTCGTATCAGCGTTGCCCGTGCCGGTGAGGGTTCGAGCAAGAACCAGCGCATTGCCGAGAACATGCAGTTTATCCAGCAGACAATGCAGCAGAACCGTGAGCTTATCAACAAGCTAAAGACACAGCTCAGGGAAAGCACCGTCAATGGCGAGCAGCTGAAGAAAACTATTGAGAACCTTGCCCTGCAGCTTGAGGAGAAGGACAAGGAACTGATGAAGCTGCGTGCCGAGTTGGATGCCAAGGACATACATATCATGGACCTTGACGAGAAGATTGCCAATCTTAACACCGACGTCAGCAGCCTGTCGGAGCAAAACGCCCAGAAGTCTGCCACCATCAGTGCGCAGGACAAGCAGCTGCACAGCGCATGGTTTGTTTTCGGCACCAAGAAGGAGCTGAAGGAACAGCAGATTCTTAAGGACGGCAAGGTGTTGCAAGGCAATTTCAACAAGGAGTATTTCACCAAGGTGGATATCCGTGTTGACAAGGAGATAAAGCTCTATTCGCGCTCAGCCAAGATGCTCACATCCCATCCGTCGAGCAGCTACACCCTGCAGCGTGACGCCAACAAGCAGTATGTGTTGCGAATCACCGACCCACAGCAGTTCTGGAGCACCAGCAAGTATCTCGTTATTCTTGTGGATTAACGCCACCGTTTTATAATAAATATATAAGGTGCAGTCCCGGCAATCGGGGCTGCACCTTATTTTATATTATTTTAGACGGTTTTGAACAAGTCATCCATATTTACAACTGATTGTATCTTTAGGCTCTGACTATTGTCTGCTATGCCATAAGGGGCTATCATTGTGAGATGCAATGCTTTTGTGGCGGATGTCGCTTCTGCGAAATACTCGCGTCGTTGTTCCATCTTGGCGAGATATGACTTAGTGACTGAGAATGGCTTGTCGCAGAATTTCATCTCGCAGAGATTAATGATACGGTCGCGACGATCGATTACCAAGTCTATCTGGGCCTTATCGTTCTGCCACGAACAAATATCGGTGGATATTGTGTCAATTCCCAACCTCTTCTTAATCTGTGGCAGATGGAGGAGACACACCTGCTCAAAGGCATATCCACTCCACGCCTTGCGACTGCCACTGTCAATCATGTTGCTCCATTTGTGCGTATCCTGCGAATTATCGTTCATCACGTATTTGATATAGAAAAGACTATACAGGTCTATCAGCTGGTACATTACCTCGCGCTGTTTCTTGCCGTAAGCGCTGTATTTCCTGATAAAGTCACATTGGCAAAGATTGTCAAGAATCTCCGTAAGATTCCCGTTGTCAACGAGTTGCAGCGACTTGATGATTTCACCCCTTGTCATTCCCTTGAGTTTATCTCCAAGAAGTTCAACAATTCGCCGATAAGTGACCGAGTCATTAAATAAAGACCTGAAAAGGAACGGGAACTCTTTCTGCAACGGTGCGTCCTCGCTAAAGAACAGTTCGTCAATGTTTTGGGTGACACTGAACATGTGATTGAACATATTCAGATAGAATGGTGTCCCTCCCACACACATATATGCCTCCACTGTCTGTAGCCTGTCAGGACGGAATCCTATACTAACCAAGTATTCCTCGGTTTCAGCAAGTGTGAATGGTCGCAACTTTATCTGTCGGGTTACGCGGTTGTGCAGTCCGCCTTTGTCTCCCAACAATTTGCTTGTCATCCATGTCGTGGCCGAACCGCAAACAATGAATTTTATATTGTTCCGGCTGCTAGCCCATTCATTCCAAAAGAGTTCCAATGCCCTGATAAATTTGCTACGCGGCGTGTCCATCCATGGCAATTCATCGAAAAACACCAATATGCGCTGCTTGTCTTTCAACGTGCCAAGATAGTGCTGGAGTTGGGCAAAGGCGTCAAACCAATTATCCACTATGGGATAATATGAGTTGGAATAATTGTTTAGTTGACGGTTGAAATTGGCGAGTTGCTCCTTTTTGCTTTTGTCGAATATACCAGTTACATAGAAATCAAACGACTCCTCATAAAGCTTTTTCACAAGGAAAGTCTTGCCTATACGCCTACGACCGTATAGAGCGATAAACTCTGGTCTGGCTGTAGCCATATAGCTGTCAAGCAATGACATTTCTCTTTTTCTTCCAATAATCTCTTCGCGTGCCATAAATAAGATATTTGAATAAATCCGATGCAAAGATAGCAAAAAAAACACTTACCGCCAAGTATTTTATGATTTTAGTCGGCGGTAAGTGGCTTTTTTATGTTTTTTTATCTTTGCAAGATACACTTGCGCACCTTGCCTCCCTGTCTTGTAATGACGATAGCGCGGGAAGAGGGCGAGGAAAGACGCAGACCGGAGATGCTGAAATATGAAGTAGAGCCATTGCCCTTGTCAGCATCCATGAAAACATCCTTTATTCCTGTAGTGGAAACCATCCACGCCGCGTCGGAGTCAGCCTCCAATGACGTGATTGCCCCGTCGGTCACAGTCATTGCAAAACTGTTGGTCTTGTCGTCAGTGGTTCTCACGGGAGAAAAGTCAGTCTCAGTCTCCGACTTGGTGGCAAGGAAAAGACGATAACTGCCATCGCCAATCTTGTTCTTTATTGTGACGTATGGCTTGCTGATGCCGCCTGAAGATGCGAAATAAAAAGCCATGACCGCACTGGAGAGTTTTTCAGTGGCAATGATGGACTTTTCGCCCGACAGCGTGTTTTGTGCCACGAGATATACATCCCCCTTGTATGTGTCGCAGGCGATATTAAGCAGTCGCCCGTCGGTAGTCACCTTGATGTGGGTGGCATCGACCTTTGAGATGGTGAGGGCACCGTCATAAATAGAGAACATTGACACAGGCGCGGCATACGTGCCGTCCTTCGACACGGGATAACAGCCCTGGCCACTTGAGAACCCATTCATAGTGGCAATGTCGAAGTAGCCGTCGCCGCCACGCTTGCCCCATCCCCAGTTGACGTGGACGTTGCCTTCGGAGTCATAACCGTCGAGCACGAAGGCATGTCCTCCACTTGTGGATTGTCCGCCGAAGATAACAGGTTTGTTGGCGGCAATGGTCTTGAATATCACATCCTCAAACTCACGTATGGTGAGTCCGTCCTTATAATAATAAGGCATTCCCGCGTCATATCCGAAATATGTCCTCAGCGCATAGCATGCCTGTGTACCCATCGCTCCGCTGCCTGAAGGCGTATATTCCATCTCCACCGACGCACCGCATGCCAACATCAGTTCAGCCACGGCCTTGCCCTGGGCTTCAGAGTAGGAACCGGAGTTGTACTCGTCGAGCATATTGTCCCAGTCGAATATGATATCGTCGAGCACCACCTTCTGTGTCACCTGCTCTCCCGTACCGGGATTGAAGCGATAAAGGCGTGTCGTGGTGCCGTGCTCAGGATATTTGTAATAGTTCATTGCCTGCGACATAGCGGTGGCCACGCATCCCGAAGGATAGCGTTTGGTGGAAGAACCCGAGGTATAGCTCGGACAGAGGTCATTGTAGGGCGAGTCCTGTGCCCAGTGGGTGGTGACAAAGCTGCCCACCTCAGCAGGCAGGCCCTCAGGCACAGAAGCTCTCCTGGCATATCCTTGCTCCATGGCAGCCGCCGTACAGTCCATCCACCATTGCATATTGGGATTGATGTCGGCTGAGTCGAAGTCGGCATCGGAATATCCCAACACCGCCTTGAAGTCATCATCACGCGAAAGAACCGTAAAGCCTCTGCTCTTGGCGCCTACGACCACCACTCCATTGCTTTCATATAGAATGGCGAGGCCTGGCTTCATATCTGTATTGTCGCCAATGGCAGAAGCCTTCTTTGATGATGGATTCAACACTCTTCCTGCAATGTCAAGCAATTGCCGGTCGGAACGCTCAGCGGCACCGGCTGTCACTGCAGCCAACGCCAAGGATAGAAATAAACTTGCTCTTTTCATTCGAAAATATTTGTTTGCGAGACTATTAAAAAACAGCCTCTTTGTTAA
>SAMEA3663208__coassemble_372_pt1 | contig 14192 bp, 9 predicted proteins | sample SAMEA3663208__metabat2_low_PE_010 | metagenome-assembled genome bin SAMEA3663208 (sample SAMEA3663208) | pig gut metagenome | biome: pig gut; feature: pig-associated habitat; material: faeces | place: China | collected 2013
TAATCACTTTTCATTCTCTTTGACGAGCCGAAGGCCTCATGTACGTTTCATATATTTCCTTTACGTCATTATCCGAAGAGGGCGCGGAGAGCCTCCTCCACCTTCTTCACGGGGATAACCTCGATGTTGTATTTCTTGCCCTTTAGGGCGGAGAGGTTGTATTTGGGTATGATGATATGCGAGAAACCGAGTTTCTCAGCTTCAGAGATACGTTGCTCTATGCGGTTCACTGGGCGCACCTCGCCGCTCAGTCCCACCTCGCCCGCCATGCACCATCCGGTCTCAATGGCGGTATCTACATTGCTCGACAGCACGGCGGCTATCACGCTGAGGTCCATCGCAAGGTCGGTGACCCGCAGTCCTCCTGCTATGTTCAGGAACACGTCCTTCTGCATCAGCTTGAATCCCACACGCTTTTCCAATACGGCAAGCAGCATGTTCAGGCGCCTCTGGTCGAATCCCGTGGCAGTGCGCTGCGGAGTGCCGTATGCCGCCGAGGAAACGAGTGCCTGTGTCTCCACGAGGAATGGACGAACGCCCTCCACCGCCGATGATATGGCAATGCCGCTCAGTCCCTCGTGGTCTTGGGTGAGCAGCAGTTCCGAGGGGTTGCTCACCTGGCGCAGTCCCGTCTGCTGCATCTCGTAGATACCGAGTTCGGAGGTTGAGCCGAATCGGTTCTTTATGCTGCGCAGAATGCGGTACATATAATGCTGGTCGCCCTCAAACTGTATAACCGTATCCACTATATGTTCGAGAATCTTGGGTCCTGCAAGCGTTCCCTCCTTGTTTATATGTCCAATGAGAATCACCGGCACTCCACTTGTCTTGGCGAAGCGGAGCAAGGCTGCTGCGCACTCCCTGACTTGTGTGACACTGCCCGGACTGGTTTCCACGTCCTCGGTGGATATCGTTTGTATGGAGTCTATGACCACAATGTGGGGATTCACCTCTTTTATATGTTCGAAGATAGCCTCCAATGATGTCTCGCACAGGATGTGCACGTTGTCGCTGTCGGTGTGGGGAATGCGTTTGGCTCGCATCTTGAGCTGGTGTGCGCTCTCCTCTCCGCTGACATACAGTATGTTTCTTTCGGGCATTTGCAGTATGGTCTGCAGTGTGAGGGTGCTCTTTCCGATGCCAGGCTCGCCGCCAAGTAGCACGATAGACCCTGGCACCAGTCCGCCTCCAAGCACACGGTTAAGCTCGCTGTCGTGCATGTCGATGCGTGGCTCTTCCTCGGTGCTTATCTCGCGGAGCAGCAGTGGCCGTGGCTTCTCCCTGAGCATCCTGCCCGCAGATGATGCGAGCGACGATGCAGATGCCGCGTTCTTGGCTATGGATGACACGGATTCCGCCGCCACCCTAATCTCCTTGAACGTGTTCCATTTCCCGCAGCTCGGGCATTTTCCAACCCATTTCTGTGACTCCTGGCCACATTCGCTGCATACGTAAACTAACTTGTCTTTTGCCATATTGGCACAAAAGTACGTTTTTTTTTTGATATTACAAAATTTATTTGTACTTTTGCATCCATAAATTGAAAAAAACATAGAAAAAGATGAGAAAACTGGTATATTTTGCGGTGATTCTTGCCGGAATGACGCAAATGGCATCATGCGGCAAGTCCTATCAGGAACAGAAAAGACTGTCGCGCATGGAAAAGATAAGACTCGCCAAGGAGGACTCTGCTGCACTGAAGATAGCGGTGATGCCCACCCTCGACTGCCTGCCCTTGTTTGTGGCAAGGCAATACAAGTGGTTCTGCGACGGAAAGACCGACATCAGGCTAAAGTACTACTCCTCGCAGATTGACTGCGACACAGCCATTATGAACGGAAGGGTGGAGGGAACTGTCTCCGACCTCGTCAGGGTGGCAAGGATGAACGCCCGAGGCGCGAAGCTCAAGGCCCAAATAGCCACAGGGGCGTATTGGCAACTGCTCACCAACCGCAACTCGCGCATAAAGGAACTGAAACAGCTCGACGACAAGATGGTGGCGATGACAAGGTATTCTGTGACCGACATGTTGGCTGACTTCGTGGTGGATAGCGCTAAACTGCAGAAGGAAAAGGTGTTCAAGGTGCAGATCAATGACGTGAATGTCAGGTTGCGAATGATGCTCAACAACGAGATGGACGCCATGTTCGTCACCGAGCCACAAGCAACTATGGCACGGACTGCCAAGCACAAGATGCTGTTCGACACTCGCAAGATGGACTGGAACATGGGTGTGATGGCCTTCAGGGACAAACCGATGAAGGACGTTGACCGTATGCGCCAGTATGATGTCTTCGTCAAGGCATACAACCAGGCATGCGACTCTCTTAACAAGAACGGCATGGCTCATTATTCAGAGTTGTTGGAGAAATACTTCAAGGTTGACGAGAAGTCTCTTAAGGCTCTGCCAAAGATCAGGTTTGAACATGCCATCGGACCCAGGCAGAAGGATATTGACAAGGCTGAAAAATACATAAAACAACAATAAAAACGATATGCGATACAAATACCGTAGTGATTTATTTGTCAACCCTAACGAAAACATAATACGTAGTTTGTCGAGAGGCGACTTTTATTATCCTGCCGAAAAAATGATGGAATTCATTGCCCGGCGGGGTGACCGCAACGACACGTTGTACAAGATCAGGCAACTGGTGATGGAGATGGACTTGTCATGCCAATGGTGGGAGAATGGACAGGACAAGCCGGCTGACGACCGTATGAAGGAGAAATACTTCATACCCAAGCTCTTTACCGTGTGGCAGGACTACATGTTGCTCGACTTGATGACTGCCAACAACAACTACCTCCTCATGATGCGCAACAGGGTGAGGGCAAGCGGTAGGGACTGGTCGTGGAACGAGATAAGGAAACGCCTTGAGAACTTCGTATCAAACATCGCTGTCATGCAGCTGCAGGGCGACTCGGAGGTCATGCAGCAGAGACTGAAGGTGATTTGCCAGGAACAGAAAAAATACAGGCAACAGATGTTCCAGTATGTGCTCACCTGTCTGATGTTCAAGGAGAGCGACGTGGAGGAACTTGAACAACTGCTGCTCACCCCCACGGTAGAGAATATCGACCAGAGGCTCATCATATCGGCAATGACCATCAACGGTCTTATGGCTTACGACCCGCTCAAGACCAAACTCCTCATCAACGTCTATCGCAAGTCGCTCGACCTTCACGTCAAGCATTACGCCCTGGTGGGATGGACGCTCAACCTGCCAGTGCAGTATTATCCATGCAATGCCGATGTGAATAAGTTGGTGAAACGACTTGTTGACAAAGACGTCACTGTGAGGGAGGACATCGCCCAGCTGCAGATCCAGCTTGGCTACTGTCTCTCTGCCGGCAAGGATTCCAAGGAATTCCAGAAGGCGGTGATGCCTGACATTATCAAGGCTTCCAACATGCGCTTGACCAAAAACGGTTTGGAAGTGGTTGAGGATGACCCGATGGACGAAATCCTCGGGCGCAGCGACACTGAGAAGAAAATGGAGGAATTAGAGGAGAAGATGCGCAGTTTTATTGACAAGCGCAACCAGGGTATGGATCTCTTCTATCAGGGATTCAGCCGCATGAAGCACTTCACCTTCTTCAGCGAGATATCCAACTGGCTCATGCCTTTCAGCCACGATAATCCCGACATTGCCGAAGCCATCGAGAAGACGGGAGGCGAAAACGGATTTCTCAACATAATGCTCGACGCCCCGATATGCGACAACGACAAGTACTCCTTCGTCTTTGCCTTCCTCTCCATTATGGACAAGATGCCAGACGAAATAATGGAGCAGTGCAAGATGATGCCGCCCAGGGAAACAAATTACCAGGACTGGATGAGCAATCCCGCCATCCTGCGCCGCAACTACCTTCAGTCTCTCTATCGCTTCTTCGAGTTGTTCCCGTATGCAAGCAGTTTCCGTAATCCCTTCAATAGCAACTACTATGAAGACATATTGGGCGACGGCTACGCAGGCTCGCCTGTTGTCATTGCCGGCAACTTTGTGTTCCGCGACACATTGTTCGAGGATGACATGCCCGGTCTCGTCAAGCATTTCATACGCCGCAAGAACCATGACATAGCCAAGGACATATTGGCAAATTATGACCACGACCGCGAGGACAGTTTTGAGCTTTGTTATCTAAGGGCACTGCTGGATATGGATGGTGACCGTTTTACGGCGCAGGAAAACTTGGCTAAGTGTCTTGATTTTAGACCCGACAGTGTGCAGGTAAAGAAACTTTATGCCAAGGTTCTCTACGGCACGTACGAATACGATGAAGCAGTCGAAATTTACAAAGATCTGATGGACGACCAGCCCGACAACCCTAAATGGATGTTCTGCTATGCCTTGTGCTGCGACAAGTTGGAAATGTATAATGACAGTATCAATATCCTGTTCAAGCTCAACTACCTGTCTCCCGACGACTCAAATGTCAACATCCTGCTTGCCAAGGCGCTCCTGATGCTCGGACGGGTGGCGGAGACTGGCAAGTACCTTGACAAGATTGATATTGCCAGTGTGGATGAGGAAGCCAGGGAGGATTTTGTCAAAGTCCGAAGCATGTGTCTCCTGGCTCAGAACAGGCGCATGGAAGCTGCCAAATTCTTTTCCAATATTGTCACTGAAGCCAACAAGAAGGAATGGCCGACGTATGAATTGGCATGCCGCAACATGAGGGAAATCCTCTACCGTTACGAGGACTCCTTGCCTGGAATCTACGGTATGGACAAGGAAGAGTACGATCTCTTTGTCCACCATGCTGCCAAGTGCATCAAAGAACGGGCGTAAGCAGGTGGGCAAACCAGCCCACAAACTTCTGCCACGGCGTGCGCCATTGCTCCCAGTAGTCCTCGGTGAGTATGTCGCAGTCTGACTTGTCGTTGTCGAAAAGCCGCTCCAGTTCCGCGGTGACGTGGCGGTCAAGTATCACGGCGTTCTCCTCATAGTCGAATCTGAGGCTGCGCGCGTTCAGGTTGGCACTGCCCACGGTGCAGAACTTTCCGTCAACCATTATCACCTTTGTGTGGTGGAATCCCGGCCGGTAGAGGTAGATGTGGCATCCGTGCTTCATCAGCTTGTGCACGTTGTAGAACACGCAGTCTGGTGTCAGCGGGATATCACTTCTCAGCGACACCATAATCTCCACCTTCACTCCTCTCTCTGCTGCCTTTCTCAGTGCTTTCTTGAGCTTTGGGCTGAGGGTGAGGTAGGGGTTTACCAGTTTGATGCTGTCCTTGGCGGCATTGATGGCGTTCAGGTAGAAGTCGCGTATGATACGGTTTGACGTGTGCGGTTCGCGGTTTATTATTCCCACCACCTGCTTGTGTGCCGATGCCGTGGTGTCGGGTTTCAGTCCCTTCAACTCCACCTTCTCGTATGCCCTGAAGTATTTGCTTCCCCATACGTTCTGCTCGGTCACCTTGTTCCATATCCTGAGGAATATCATCTGCAACTGGCTCACCGCCCCTCCCTCGATGCGGCAGTGCATGTCTCGCCATTCCCCCACCTGTTCCGTACCTTTTATATAATAGTCAGCCACGTTCATTCCTCCCGTATAGGCCACGTTGCCGTCGATGACCACAATCTTGCGGTGGTCGCGGGTGAAGACATGGTTCACCCATGGGAATCTGACCGGGTCAAACTCGTATATCTCTATTCCGTCGCGCCTTAGTGCTTCCACATGGTGGCGCTTGAGCGGTCGGTTGTTGGAGTCGTTGCCGAATCCGTCAAACAGGGCGCGCACCTCCACACCCTCCTTCGCCTTCAGGCGCAGCAGGTCGAACAGTGCCGATGCAATCGAGTCGTTGCGGAAGTTGAAATATTCAAGGTGTACGCTGCTTTTAGCCTGTCTGATTGCCTCAAACATATCGTCGAATTTCTCCTGTCCCGAAGTAAGCAGCGTCACGCTGTTGTTGTGGGTGAACACCACCCCGTCTTTCTCTAAAACGTGCCTGATTGCCATGTCGCTGCTTTGGAGCACAATCGACACGGCAATCAGCAGTATTATCCTAATCTTCATTTACTGTTTCTTATGTCATCTCCTGCGGTGTGCCAGTCGGTATTCGAGTGGCGACATTCCGAATCTGTCCTTGAATATGTTGATGAAGTTTTCAGCTGTTATGAATCCCACGTTTATTGCAAGCTCCGACAGGTTGATGTCGGTGCGCTCGAGCAGTGTGCAGGCATGTCTCAGTCTCAGGTCGCGCACAAGCTCGGCTGGAGTCTTTTGTGTGATGGCCCTTATGCGGTGGAAGAAAGGCACACGTCCCATGCCCATCGCCGTTGCCATCTCATCCAGGTTGATTTGTCCGCGGCTCATGTTCTGCAGCACGTACATCTCCACGTTGCGCATGAGCTGCTGGTCCATGGCGCTGTTCATCGAGTAGTCGCCGATGGTCTGCTTGTTCTCGTAGAACTCTATACCCGGTATCTGTGCCAGTTCCGCCTTGATTCTGTCGGCGTCGTCCATCTCCTTGGTTTCCTTTTTCTCGTCTTCGGGTTTTATGCCTTCAGGCAATGCCTTCACGCCCTCATCCTTTGCCATACCGTCATAATTTTCGGTGGCAGTAGTCATACTTGCGTTGTATCCCTCAAGTCGTCTTGTCTCCTGACCCTCGATGAGTCCGCTCATGTCGATATTCATCTGCAGTCCGAGCAGTCGGTTGAACCTCATTGCGGCCTCCTGCATGTTGAATGGCTTGGCGAGATAGTCGTCAGCCGATACGGTGATGTTTCGTTCTGCCATTTCCGCCGCACTGAGCACGTTGTTGGTCATGAGCACAAACTTGATTTCATGTGTGCGCTTGTTGGTCTTTATTCGGTTGCACAGTTCGCTACCTGTCATTTTGGGCATTATTTCCTTACATACCACGATGTGTGGCTGCAGCACTTCGAGGTCAGTGTATGCCTTTGTAGTGTCGTCGTATGTGTGCACAGTGTAGATCTGTCCAAGGTGTGCCGTGAGGAAGTTGAGGAATTCCTTGTTGTCATCCACAAACGCTATGACATAGTTCTGCGTTTCCAGCTTTTCCCTTGGTGCTCTCAGTGTGGCTGTCAGTTCCGGCTCCGTTTCTCCGATCATCTTCACCTCTCCGCGGTCGTTGAGTTGCAGTCGGTCAGCCGCCAATGTAGTAGCCTTTGCCTCCGGGTCATCAAGATACATCTGCATCTCTGATATCCTTGTGATGATCTGCAGCATCTGGAAGTGCAGCGAGTTGACCTGCTCCTTCTGGTCGAGTGTAGTGGCTGTCTCCGATATATTTCCAATTATTGATGTCATGCGTGCCATTGGCTGTCTGAGGTCGTCACTGGCAGCCTTCACCTCCTCTCTCTGGCGTGTCAGTTCTCCAATAATGGCTTTTTTCTTCGACCATATATACTTGATTCTCCTTGAGATGACCCTGTATAAATAGAATATGACGATGACAAGGATTACGTATAACAATATCATCCACCATTGCATCCACCACGGGTTGTAAATCACTATCTCCAACACTCTCTCCTGTCCACTCACTGCCCCGTCGGCGCTTATGGCCTTCACGTGCAGTCGGTATTTTCCGCTCGACATGTTGTTGAAGGTCACGCCGTGTGACAGTGGGTCTCCGTTGCGCCACACATCGTCAAGTCCTTCCATCCAGTACATGAACTGCAGTCTTTCTCCCTGGTTGTAGTTGCCGGCGGCGAACTTTATGGTGAATGTGTTCTGGCTGCTCGACAGTTCCAATTTGTTGCTCTCGTTGAGTGCCTGCGGCAGTGTCACTGTTCCGTTATACTCGTGTCCTGTCTGTATCTCGGTCTCTCCGATAAATAGCTGTGTGAGCATCACCCTTGGCAGCGTGTTGGTGTCGTCCTTTCCCTTGGGACTTATCCAGTTGATTCCGTATAATCCTCCGAACACCACGTTTCCGTCCTTTTTTCTCAGTATGGAACCGTTGTTGAACTCGTTGCTCTGCAGTCCGTCCGACAGGTCATAGTTATATAGTCCATAGCTGAACATGTTGCCTATGCTGTCCCCCTGAACCACCACTCTGCATACTCCATTGCTTGTTGTGAGCCATATATTCTTGTTTTTGTCCTCTGTTATGCCGCATATGCAGTTGTTGCACAATCCGTTGTTCTCTGTGATATAGTTCAGGCTGTCGTTCTTTAGGTTAAGTATGTTCACGCCCTCGCGCGTACCTACCCATATAAGTCCTCTTGAGTCTTCGATAACCTGTGTCACATAGTCGTTGGTGAATTTTTTCAGGTTGGTTGAATTACCCGTGAGCACGGTTCTCTCTGTAGTGGAGAGGTTGAGTATCATAATTCCCTCATTTGTACCCACGAACATGGTGTTGTTCTTTCCGTAGTATAAGGAAGTGATATTGTTGGTGTTGAGTTTACCGTTCTCCTTGGTGTAGGTTGAGAATGTGTTCATCTTTGGGTTGAACACCTGCAGTCCTCCGTTTGTGGCAATCCATAGGCTTCCTGTTTTGTCGCTGCTGAGTGCGTTGACATGGTCGTCAATCAGCAGGTTGGTGTTAGCACTGTCCTTGAATGCCGAGTAAATGGTGGCTTTTCCGTCTTTTATTCTTGTCAGTCCGTTCTGTGGCGATCCCACCCAAAGGCTACCGTCGCTTGTTGTTTCCAATGCGCTCACCTTCAGACTTGCCAATTGTCCTTCATATCCGATTACACCGTTGTTGCTGGTTCCATACCAGATGTTTCTCGCAGCGTCCTCAGTGATGGCCGTGACATCTCCGATAAGCGACGACTGGAATTTGTAAATGTTAGTGCCATAGTATGCCACGCCCGACTTTTCAGTACCCACCCACAGCAGGTCAGTGTCATCCACGAACACGCTGAGTATTCCTGTCTTGGTGTCGGCAGGTCTTGTTCTGTCGTTAATGGCCTTAGGCTCGATGTTTTCCATTTCCCTTGTGTTGACATTCATCCTTATGAGTCCTGAGCGGTCAGTACCAATCCAGATGTTTCCGCTTCTGTCTCCCGCCATTCCCTGCACTGTTCGGTCAACGTTCACGCTTGTCAGTCCTAACTGGTCGCCAATGGTAGTGTCCCATGTGTTGTTGATTTTGTTATACACCATGAGCGTGCCTTGTCCATACAGCCATATATTGTCAATTTGGTCGGCAAACACCTTTAGCGACGTGCTTTTCCTTAGATTTTGTTCCGCCACTTCCCTTGTTATCCATTCCGTCTGCTGCTTGTGGCTAATTTCGCAGCAGGCGAGCGTTCCGTTTTCATACACGAGTACAGCACCGTCCCTACATTCTCCGATAGACACGATGTTGCCTTCGGGAATGCGCTTGAGGTCAGAGGCGTAGTAGCTGAACTCAAACATCAGTTGCTGCTGCATGTTGTATGCCAGCACACCCTTGTTAGGGACGTACATCCACATGTTTTTCTTTTGGTCAATATAGACAATCTGCGGTTTGTCGCTCATACCCATTTTGGCATACACCTGCCTCATGTCCCTCTCGAAACTCTCCGTTTGGGGATGGTATATGCACATTCCCGAGGTCGTCTCCACCCACAGGTTGCCGTCCATTGACTCCTGTATGCTTGTTATATAGCTGTCGGGCAGCGACGATCCGTCATGGGAGTTGCACTGGAAGTTCTTGAATGTGTATCCGTCATACCTGTACAGTCCGGCAGGTGTTCCAAACCATACGAATCCTCTTGAGTCCTTCAATATGCAGTTTATCTGGCTGCTGTTGAGTCGGTTTCTCGAATCGAGTGTCTTGAAATACATCACCGATGCCACTGTCAGTGGTATCAGTATTAATGCCATTAATAGGATGTTTCTTAACTTTCTCATATTTAGGTTGCTGTTATATCATACATGAATAATGGTCCACCACGCCCAACAGGTGGTTGTGGCCGTCAGTGACGAGCACTGAGTGAACCTTATATCTGTTCATAATACCTTGCACTTCAGATATTTTTGTGTCTGTCAATACGGTTTTTGGCCTTGTGGTCATGATGTCGGCCACTGTCTTGTCAAAGAACTGTGCCTTCCATTTTTCCATTGCCCTTCTGATGTCTCCGTCGGTTATGAGTCCCGCTATCTCGCCGTTACGCTGTGCGATGCCTAACCCGAGCTTGCCTTTGCTCACGAGTATGATAGCCTCGCCGAGGTGCATCTCCGGTGTTATCAGCGGCATCTCCTCTGTGCGCATCACGTCCCCCGCAGTGGTGAGCAGTCTCTTTCCCAATTCACCTCCGGGATGGAACTGTGCGAAGTCCTGGGGTCGGAAGTTGCGCTTCTCCATGAGTGCCACTGCCAAAGCGTCGCCCATTGCTAACGTTGCCGTGGTGCTTGACGTGGGTGCAAGGTTCAGAGGGCATGCTTCCTTTGACACGCTCACGTTGATGTGGTATGTGCTGTACTTGGCAAGCAGCGAAGCCGGGTTGCCGCTCATTCCCACTATAGGAATTTCCATGTGCAGCACCATCGGTATGAATCTCAGCAGTTCGTCGGTCTGTCCCGAGTTGGATATGGCGAGCACCACGTCGTCCTTGGTCATCACTCCGAGGTCTCCGTGGAACACGTCGAGCGGATTGATAAAGAACGACGGTGTGCCGGTGCTCGACAGTGTGGCGGCAATCTTTGCACCGATATGTCCGCTCTTGCCCACACCGGTGACAATCACCTTTCCGTGGCAGCGGAAGATGAGTTCGACGGCATTGTCGAAATTGTCGTCTATCTGAGGTATCAGTCCCATCAGGGCCTCCGCCTCGTCCTTTATGCATTGTATAGCGTAGTCTCGAACTTTCATCTTTTTTTAATGAAGAAACTTTTAAATGAAGAATGAAGAATGAAGAATGAAGAATGGCGCAAAGCGATCTTTAATTCTTAATTCTTAATTTTTAATTCTTTATTTTTTTAAATCTTTAATTTCTCAATCAGCCCTTCAAGCTGATTGAGACACATCATGTTTGCAGCGTCGCTTAGTCCCTTGTCGGGGTCGGGATGCACCTCGAAGAACCATCCGTTGGCACCGAATGCCTTGGCAGCCATGGCCATTGCGGGCACAAACTGGCGGTCACCTCCAGTCTTGCCGCCCGCACCACCGGGACGCTGCACACTGTGGGTGCAGTCCATCACCACCGTGGGCGTAATCTGCAGCATGTCGGGGATGTTTCTGAAGTCAACAATCAGGTTGTTGTATCCGAACATGTTTCCACGCTCGGTCAGCCACACGTCCTTAGCTCCAGCCTCGCGTGCTTTCTCCACGGGGTATCTCATGTCGTTGCCGCTGAGGAACTGTGCCTTCTTGATGTTCACCGTCTTGCCTGTCTTGGCGGCAGCAACGAGAAGGTCGGTCTGTCGGCACAGGAAGGCGGGTATCTGTATCACATCCACCACTTCGCCAACAGGCTCAGCCTGCCAGCTCTCGTGTATGTCGGTCAGCAGCCTCAGTCCATACTTGCTCTTTATGTCGGCAAGCATCTGCAGTCCCTTTTCCATTCCGGGACCTCGGAATGAGTGTATCGACGTACGGTTGGCCTTGTCAAACGAGGCCTTGAATATGATGTCGGTTCCCGACTTGCCGTTAATCCTGACAAGTTCCTGTGCCACTGTGTCGAGCAACTCGGCTGATTCTATGACGCACGGACCGGCGATAAACCTGTATTCCATAATCTAAGTTGTTTCTTTTTTGTTTTAAATTGGTGCAAAGATACAAATTATATTATTAATATAATGCGTATTAACTACTTTTAACTTGCCCTAAGCCGTTTTTTTTGAATTTTTGCCGTAACTTTGCACCTATGACAAACGAATATCAGATTAGAGTGCTGCCAAATATAGCATATTCAGCAGCCACGATTAGGGAATACATTGCTCGTGAAAAGGGGCTCGATGCCCGCACAATCACTGGTGTCAGAATACTCAAGCGCAGTATCGACGCCCGTCATAATCCTGTGTATGTGAATCTCACTGTAAGGATTTTTATAGGCGAGCAACCTCCTTCCACCGAATATGTTCCCACCACTTATCCCGATGTTTCGTCAGCGCCTCGTGTTATAGTCGTTGGCGAGGGTCCTGGCGGTCTCTTCGCTGCCCTACGCCTTATCGAGCATGGTCTCTGTCCTGTCATTGTCGAGCGCGGCAAGGATGTCCATTCCCGCAAGCGCGACCTTTCCCTTATCACCAAGACTCATAATGTGGATCCCGAGAGCAACTATTGCTTTGGCGAGGGTGGGGCGGGAGCCTATTCCGACGGCAAGCTCTACACGCGCAGCAAGAAGCGGGGCAATGTTGATAAAATTCTTAATGTATTCTGTCAGCACGGTGCTTCGGTGGATATTCTCAGCGATGCCCATCCCCATATTGGCACCGACCGTCTTCCCCGCGTCATCGAGAACATGCGCAATACTATATTAAGATGTGGTGGCGAAGTTCATCACCAGACCCGCATGACCCGTCTGCTGCTTGACGGCGACACCGTGGTGGGTGTCGAGACCGTAGGTGTTGAGAGTGGTGAGCAGAGGGTGTTCCGCGGTCCTGTGATCCTTGCCACCGGACATTCCGCCCGCGATGTCTATCGCTATCTCGCCGACAGTGGCATCGAAATCGAGGCAAAGGGACTTGCCGTGGGTGTTCGTCTCGAACATTCCTCCGGGCTGATCGACCGCATACAGTATCACAACAAGCAGGGTAGGGGAAAGTATCTTCCCGCCGCCGAGTATTCCTTCGTCACCCAGGTTGACGGTCGTGGTGTCTATTCCTTCTGCATGTGTCCTGGAGGATTCATCATTCCCGCTGCCACCGGTCCTCACCAGATAGTGGTCAACGGCATGAGCCCGAGCAACCGTGGCGGCCAGTGGTCCAATAGCGGCATGGTCGTTGAGCTTCGTCCCGAGGATGTCGAGGGCGACAGTCCCCTCAGGATGATGGAATATCAGGAGAAGGTGGAGGCAGACTGCTGGCAGCAGGGCAATATGCGCCAGACCGCGCCTGCCCAGCGTATGGCAGACTTCGTCAACGGCAAGCTCAGCTACGACCTCCCCCGCAGTTCCTATGCCCCTGGGCTGTTGTCCTCGCCCCTTCATTTCTGGATGCCTGCTCATGTGTCAGGGCGTTTGCGCGAGGGCTTCAAGTTCTTTGGGGCCAAGAGCCGTGGTTTCCTTACTAATGAGGCGGTTGTCATTGCCGCCGAGACCCGCACCTCTTCTCCTGTCCGCATCCTTCGTTCTCCCGACACACTCATGCACGTTCGCCTTCACGGACTTTTCCCCTGCGGCGAGGGAGCAGGCTATGCCGGGGGCATTGTCTCGGCAGGCGTGGATGGCGAGAGATGCGCCGATAATTGCGCCGAATGGCTACAAAACAGGTAATTTGGCAACGAATTACCTGTTTTTTCTATCAATTTAATTAATATTTTAACTTTTTTTGTCGATTTTTTTTTTTTGTTAGCGGAATTTGTTATATCTTTGCAGCCGTAATTGGTTTTATGGCAATAAACAGGCTGTAATTTCCCGATTCAACTAACTTTTGGCGTATCGGTTTGTAAGTTATTGAAACATAGGAAGATACACCGAAAGGTAGGAGTTGAAAATACGCTCTTTTGCCAACTAAGCTCCCTTTTTTATGGATGAGAAAAAGCAATGGTTTGTTATGCGTGACTTGCATCGCGGAGCGTCTGCCAAGTACATGTATGAGGAACTGGCGTCCCGGGGTTTTGAGACCTATACACCCACAGTCAAGATCCCAGTCAAGAGAAAATTGAAGACGGTCATCGTTGAGCGTCCTTATATCCGCGACCTGTTCTTCCTTCGTACCATCCGTTCCGTGATAGAGCCGCTCATCACTTCCTATTCAGGTTTTCAGTACAGGTATCGCCTTGGTGTCAGTCCGCCCGCCCCGTTGATAGTGCCCGACAAGGCTATGGATGATTTCATCCGCGTCAACCGGGATGCCGACTCGCCATCGTTCATCCCGTCTGAGGATATACCCATGGATTCCCGCAACCGTCGCATCCGTGTCATTGGCGGTCCGCTTGATGGAGTTGAGGGATTGCTGAAGACCGTTCGCGGTTCCAAGTTCAAGACCCTCTATGTTGAGCTGCCCGGTGTGATGGCTGTCAGCGTGGTGTGCCAGTTCGAATACATACAACTTTTGGATTAATATGATTTGGATAATAAACATCGTTCTGGTGTTCGCCCTGTGCGTGTTCTTCG
>SAMEA3663208__coassemble_379_pt1 | contig 14016 bp, 10 predicted proteins | sample SAMEA3663208__metabat2_low_PE_010 | metagenome-assembled genome bin SAMEA3663208 (sample SAMEA3663208) | pig gut metagenome | biome: pig gut; feature: pig-associated habitat; material: faeces | place: China | collected 2013
TCCATGTATGCCGTGCAGGACAAGGAGAATCCACGCCTCGTCACCATCCTTGAGACATACTCCTCGAAGGAAGCATACGAGAAGCACATTTCCTCAAAGCACTTCCAAAAATACAAGCAGGGCACGCTACACATGGTCAAGTCGCTGCAACTCTGCGACCAAACTCCGCTGAATCCTGCCAACAAAATTAACAACTTCATGGAATAAATTATATGAGAAGAAAAATTATATTCACATTATTAACAATAATAACCATCAATGTCATGGCACAGAAAAAGATAGTACAGACGGCAGGCCGCACACAACTTGGCGAGTTTGCCCCCGAGTTTGCCCATCTTAACGACGACATTCTCTTTGGCGAAGTATGGAGCCGCAACGACCTCCTCAGCCTCCGCGACCGTAGTCTCGTCACCCTGACATCACTTATCAGTCAGGGAATGACCGACTCTTCGCTAACCTTCCACCTGCAGGAGGCCAAAAAGAACGGTATCACACGAACAGAGATTTCAGAAATCATCACCCACATCGCCTTCTATGCGGGATGGCCCAAGGCATGGGCAGCCTTCCGTCTTGCAAAGGAAGTATGGACGGAGGCGTCTAATACAGATGATGCCAAGGCACGTTTCCTGCAAGAGATGATTTTCCCCATCGGCGAACCTAACACTGCCTATGCCCAGTATTTCACAGGCGACAGCCATCTTGCACCCATTGCTCCCAAAAACCTTTCGGCTGATGACAAGACTATTCAAGGCTATAGCAATGTGACCTTTGAGCCTGGTTGCCGCAACAACTGGCACATACATCACGGTGCCCACCAAATCCTCATCTGCGTCAGCGGTAAGGGATGGTATCAGGAATTGGGCAAGCCCGCCATACCGCTAAAAGCCGGCGACATCATCGACATCCCCGAAGGCGTAAAGCACTGGCACGGAGCACAAGCCGACTCATGGTTTCAGCACTTGGCTACCCATGCAAAGACAAGCGGAGAAGAGCGTAACGAATGGTTGGAGCCAGTGAGCGACGAGGAGTATAATAAGTTAAAATAGCGACAGTGCTCGACGGATATGCCATATCAAGATACCGTGTAGCCGACTCAAAGGAAAGCGTACACAAGTGGCTGAAGAGAATAGGTGTGATGAAATGATTATACCACAGATATCAGGGATTATCAGAGAAGCATAGTATATAATGATAATATACTTGCCGACAAGATTAATAACCTTAATGCCGAAAGATTAATAATCTTAGTGCTCAAAGGTTAATAACCTTACTGATAACTAAGCTATATTCACATAAAACATAGAATAACACGCAAAATGAGAAAAAGTATTTTGACAGCAGCCATGCTGTTTGCTTTAGCGGGAATGGTCTACAATATCCATACAAAAGTTAAAAAGGAATAAATATCTATCCAAAAGTTTCTCTAAATAGAAACTTTTTGCTAATTTTGCAGCAGAATTGCAAGAAAATGGGTGAGTACAAAATAAAGGTCATATTATTGGATGAAGCCTTGGCATTCGTTCGCTCCTTACCGATAAAGGTACAGGAGAAGATAGTCTATAACTATAAGAGAATAGAAAACGGATTGATGAGTAAGGCACTTTTCAAGAAACTGGATGACTCAGAAATATGGGAGTTCAGGACACTCTACAATGGTAATTGCTATCGGTTGTTTTCCTTTTGGGACACTGAGACTGAAACCTTTATAATTGCTACCCATGGTATTGTGAAGAAAAGCCAGAAAACCCCTCAAAAAGAGATTGCGAAGGCTGAAAAAATTAGAGAAGAGTATTTTAAAAACAAGTGACTATGGCAAAGATGAATATGACATCACTCGATGTTTTGATCGATGAAGTGTTTGGTAAAGTGGGTACTTCCAAACGCGACGCAATGGAGAAACAACTAAAAGAGGAAGTTAACGCCTATTTCGTAGGTGAGACTATCCGCAAGATGCGTCAAGATCAAAACCTCACGCAAGAAGAATTGGGTGAACGTGTGGGAGTGCAGAAAGCGCAAATATCACGTTTAGAAAAAGGAAAGAGTGTCATCACCCTTCCTACGATGAGCCGCATATTCCAAGCTCTCGGTGTTGCCAACGCTACACTTGACTTAGGCATAGGCGGTAAAGTGGCGTTATGGTAACTTTCCATAAAAATGGTAATAACCCCCGAAATCTGTATAACGCAGGTTTCGGGGATTATTCGTACCTTTGCAGCCGATATGAGAAAGATTGTTTTATCTATAATTATGTTGGCTATGACAGCAGTAACATCAGATGCACAGAATGTGCAAGACAAGGCAACGAAGACATGCTCGTTACAGTTAGTAAACGAATGGGACAAAACAAACTTCTGGTTCAGCGACTGGCCCAAGGGCAATCTCAGGAATGGGGCAAGCCCGCCATACCGCAAAAAGCCGGCGACATCATAGACATCCCCGAGGGAGTGAAGCACTGGCACGGTGCACAAGCCGACTCATGGTTCCAGCACTTGGCTACCCATGCAAAGACAAGCGGGGAAGAGCGTAACGAATGGTTGGAGCCAGTGAGCGACGAGGAGTATAATAAGTTAAAATAGCGACAGTGCTCGACGGATATGCCATATCAAGAGACCGTGTAGCCGACTCAAAGGAAAGCGTACACAAGTGGCTGAAGAGAATAGGTATGATGAAATGATTATACCACAGATATCAGAGATTATCAGAGAAGCATAGTATATATTGTATTTTTCACGTTTTGGGTAATAAAAACAATAATAGAGGTATATGATATATGCGAAAAAAATCGTATCTTTGCAGCGGTTTTTATTTATGAGAAACAATAACGCATTATGGAAGAAATAAGATTTGATAGCATACAACAGGTGAACGATTACTACGGCATAACAACGTTCCATCCGTTGGTGACCGTAGTCCACTTGGAAAGAAGCAACTACACCGCCACTGCAAAGTCGCAGGTGCACTATGGCGTGTATGCCATCTGGCTAAAGGAAACCAAGGGATGCAACCTCTCATACGGACGCACACCCTACGACTTCGACGAGCAGACGGTGACGTCGTTTGAGCCAGGACAGACGGTGACGGTGGAGATGACCGACCGCAGCATTCGTCCCAAGTGCGTGGGACTGTTGTTTCATCCCGATTTTCTGAATCGCACCAATCTCGGCAGAAACATACGTAGATATGAGTTCTTCTCATATAGCAGTACCGAAGCACTGCATCTGTCAGAGAGCGAGGTGGTTGTGTTCAAGCAGGTGCTCGACATGATTGAGTCGGAACTCAAGCATCCGATAGACAATCACACCCGAGAACTGATAGTATCCAACATCGAACTACTGCTCAATTACTGCCTTCGCTTCTACGACCGGCAGTTTATCACACGCGAGGAAATTAATCATTCGGTGGTGAAGCAATTCGACCTTCTTCTGCGCGAGTATATCAAGGATAAGGCACTGACGCATGGACTTCCCACGGTGAATTATTTTGCCGACAAGTGTTGTCTATCCACTGGATATTTCGGGCAATTGGTGAAGACGGAGACAGGTCGCACGGCAAAGGACTTCATCAACGACCATCTGCTTGCCGCCGCCAAGGAACAGCTCAACGATGAGCATCTATCAATCACCCAAGTAGCCGAAAGCCTCGGATTCGAATATCCCCAGCACTTCGTCCGCTTCTTCAAGCAGCGCACTGGCATGACCCCGAAGGAGTATCGGAATGCGGGATAATAAAACAGGCTGTTACAATCCTGCTAAATCTACAATCTTCCAACAATAAATCTGTAGGAAGATTGTTTTTTTTATTATATGAGTATCAATAAAAGATAAATCTCGTCGAAAGAAAAAGGTTTGGCGGTGAATTTCGTGATATAGCAAATGAGAATATTCTTCCTTGGTAAATATATCTAAAAATTACCAATAATCGGTAAATAACTTGCTTGGCAACAGATATTTTTGTATCTTTGCCACATGACACTGACGATTATCATACTCATCGTGACCGTGGCGATGTTTGTTGCGGGACGGCTCAGGGCTGACATTGTGGCCTTGTGCTCATTGGTCGTGATGTTACTTTGCGGCATATTAACCCCTTCAGAGGCATTGGCGGGATTCTCTAATCCCGTAGTGGTGATGATGGTGGGACTGTTTGTCGTGGGTGGGGCGATATTACAGACGGGACTTGCCAAAGCTGCCAGTCACAGGATAATGCAGCTGGCAAGGGGCAATGACACTCTGCTTTTTCTGCTCGTGATACTTGTGACGGCTGTTATAGGAGCCTTCGTCAGCAACACGGGCACGGTGGCACTGATGATGCCTATCGTGGTGTCCATGGCTGCCGAGTCGCGCAAGAGCGCATCTACACTGCTCATGCCTTTGGCCTTTGCCAGCAGTATGGGCGGTATGCTCACGCTCATCGGTACTCCGCCCAACCTCGTCATCGACTCCGCGCTCCGCGAGCATGGTTACGAGGGGTTGTCGTTCTTTTCTTTCCTGCCCGTGGGTGTCATATGCCTTGCAGTGGGCATATTGGTTATGCTGCCGCTCAGCCGGATATTCCTGAAAAAGAAGGCAACGGACAACGATGGCAACAAGGGCAAGACACTTGACCAACTTGTGGAGGAATACAAACTGGCGGGCGGCACGACCGCCTATAAAGTGGATGCCCGAAGCATGATAGTGGGAAAGACAGTGGCGCAACTCAACCTACGTGCCGACTACGGCATCAACGTGATTGAGATACGCAAGGAGACGACCCGCCACCATGGGCTCATCCGCAACGTCACACAGTCGCTGCCCACACAAGACACAACCATCGAAGCCGACGACATCATCTATCTGCAAGGAAAGGAAGAAGACATCAAGGCTTTCACGTCGATAGCCAGCCTACGCCACGAACACGCCTCAGGCATCAACTTCTACGACATCGGCATAGCCGAGATTGTAGTCATGCCCGAATCGAGATTAGTGGGGCAGAGGCTCAGCGACTCCCGTTTTCGCGAGCACTACAACGTCAACGTGCTCGGAGTGAAACGCAGCAGTGAATACATCACCGACAACCTTCCCACACTACGTCTGAAGGCAGGCGACACCTTGCTCATACAAGGTACGTGGGAACATATCATGAAGATTGACAAGGAGGACGACTGGCTGCTCATCGGTCAGCCACGCGAGATGGCAGAGAAGGTGACACTCGACTACAAGGCTCCGCTTGCGGCAGTTATCATGTTAGCGATGGTGGTGGTGATGGCTCTCGATATTATCCCTATTGCTCCCGTTACTGCGGTGATGACTGCAGGAGTGCTCATGGTGGTGTGCGGCTGTTTCCGCAGTGTGGATGCCGCCTACAAGACCATCAACTGGGAGAGCATCATTCTCATTGCCGTCATGATGCCGATGGCAACGGCATTGGAGAAGACCGGTGTCTCCACGCTTGTCAGTCACACCCTTGTAGCCTCGCTCGGCACAGTGGGTCCCATGGCATTGCTCTGTGGCATCTACTTCACCACATCCCTGCTCACGATGTTCATCAGCAACACCGCCACGGCAGTGCTTATGGCTCCGATAGCCATGAGTGCCTCTACGGAATTAGGCATCAGTCCGCTGCCCATGCTCTTTGCCGTCACCCTTGGCGCCAGCATGTGTTTTGCCTCTCCCTTCTCAACTCCGCCCAATGCGCTCGTGATGCAGGCGGGCAACTACTCGTTCAAGGATTATATAAAGGTAGGACTGCCACTACAGATCATCATGGGCATAGTGATGACCGTCGTACTGCCGATGATTTTCCCATTCTGATTCAACCTTTCGCCTTACATGTCGTCAAAAGGGGAAAGACAGTTAGTGAACTTCGTCTTCCTATATCATTGGCATAAGACTATTGAATAATAAAAAATAAATATCACTAATCAAATCAAAACAGAAAAATGAGAAAAATTCTTTCAACACTTCTTGCATTGCTGACAATAACAGCAGGTGCAAAGGCAAGTCAAAATCCATTGGACAGCAACAATGCAATGCAACACGGAGAGACAGAACCCGCTCAAGTGAGCGAACGACCACGCATACTCATCACCACCGACATCGGAGGCACTGACCCCGACGATAACCAGTCGATGATGCACTATCTGTTATATAGCAACGAGTTTGACTGTGAGGGACTTATATCATCTCCGTCATTCGGCGAAGGAAACAAGAGCGAAATCCTGCGTATGATAGATATCTACGAGATGGACCTGCCAAAACTTAAACTCCACAACCAAAAGGCAAGAGTACCCCATGCCCTCTATCCCTCACCTGAATATCTACGCTCTATAACCAAGCAAGGACGCCATGGCAGAATGCCGCTCGTTGGTTATTCCACACCCACCGAAGGCTCACAGTGGATAGTGAGATGTGCCAACAAGCAGACCCACAGACCATTATACGTCCTTGTATGGGGAGGACTTGACGACGTAGCACAGGCTCTGCACGACGCTCCAGAGATAGCCAAGAAGATACGTATATACTGGATTGGCGGCCCCAACAAGAAGTGGGGCATAAACGCCTATGCCTATATCATTGAGAACTTCCCCGACATCTGGATGATTGAAAACAATTCCACCTATCGCGGATTTATTGCCAAATACAAGAATCCCGACCAATGGAACGGGGGATTCTATGAATATTACGTCAAGGGCAACGGCTATCTCGGTGCCGACTTCTACAACTATCTGCAGGGCAAACCGAAACTCGGCGACACACCTTCTCTTTTATATATGATGGACGGCGACCCTGCCAATCCTGAGAGAGAGTCATGGGGCGGCAGTTTCGAGAGATATTCCTATACTCCGCGCCATGTGTTCCACCATACCACCACAGCTCAGGACACCGCACAGATTTACTCCATCATCGAATGGCACGTCAAGGGGCCTTCACCCAAGAACCTTAAGGTTGGCGACGAGTGCATCACGCTCAGCATCGCAAATCAGAACTGGCAAGGCTACTACCTTGGCAATGGCAACTATGTGGTCAAATACAGCACGTATAAAACAGGCACTCAGCCCTATACCATCACGTCAGACATCAAGGGATTCCCACGCCAGCAAGGTTTTATAACTATCGACAACATCTTCCCCGGCAAGCATCGCGACACCGACTACAAGGTGGGCAGCCAATGGTGGTCGGACAAGACAGACCGATCGTTGTTCCATGACCGCAACCAAGGTGCCGCCACCATCTTCAAGTTCCGCAAGGCTATAATGGAGGATTGGGGAAAGAGATGCTCGTGGTTGCACTAATAAGGGGTTTACCGAGGGCTATGCCATACAGGGAAGGCAGGCAGAAGTGGATTATCTGGCACATGACGAATCAGGATATGCCATGCCACGGTGTATAATGCTGCCAAATATGGCAACATGTACCGGCAGACTATGGCCGAGTGGCTGGATCCACACTCCTGAGCGTGTCGGTGAGTTTGTCTTTCTCTAAATAAACAGATTGACATTGGCACGTTCTGCCCGTTCCATATAGCTTGCTACACCTCCAATGGTGACATGGTCAAGTAGTTCTTCGCGTTTTATTCCCATCACGTCCATCGACATCTGGCAGGCGATGAATTCCACACCGTTGTCGATAGCCTGCTGGCGAAGAGACTCAAGCGAGTCAACCCCCTTGTTGACCATCAGGTGGCGCATCATTTTGGCACCTATCCCCAGCATGTTCATTTTTGATAGCGACAGCTTTGTGGAGTCGGATGGCAGCATCCAGGAGAACATGCGTCCCCATATATCCTTTGCAACAGCTGGCTTATGTGCCTTTTTGATGGCGTTCAGTCCCCAGAAAGTAAAGAATATGCTCACCTTTTTGCCCGTAGCCGCAGCACCGTTGGCAAGAACAAAAGTGGCGAGGGTCTTGTCGAGGTCGTCGCTGAAGAGGATGAATGTCTTGCCCTGTTCGCCTGTTGCCTGTGGGGCAGCCTCTATACCGTTGGGAGTAGCCTTTTCTATCTCCACGATGTGTACGCCGCCTTCAGAGTGCTTGCTGACAAACTTGTTGCCGGTGGTACGGCACCATGCTTCGGCATCGCGAAGAAAACCTGCATCAGTAGCCTTTACCGTCAATCGTTGTCCCTCAGCAAGGCCATCCATCGCCTGTTTCATTTTCAGGATAGGGCCGGGACATTGTATGCCACATGCATCGACCATTATCGTGGCTTGGTCATGATGCTGTGAAGGAGTGCCATTGCAGGTGTTGTTGTTCAGGCATTTGTCTGCGAATCCCTCAGGTGTAGGTATCTTGGCAGTGGCAGCATTATAGGTCTTGAGGCCGCCAATGAGATTACGCACCTCGCTGTATCCATTGCCCTTGAGGATGTTTGAGGCAAGATAGCCGCGCAATCCCACTCCGCAGAACAGCCATACGGGCCGGTCTGTAGGTATTTCGCCAAGGCGTTGCCTCATGTCGTCCAGCGGTATGTTGACAGCACCCGGAATGGTACCCAGTGCGTATTCATCGGGAGTGCGCACATCCACGAGTGTTATCTCATCTGTATTCGCTTGCTGCATTTCGCGCCAATACACGGGCTGCATCTTTCCGCTGAGGATATTGCAGGCCACATATCCCGAAATGGCCACAGGATCTTTGGCCGATGAGAATGGTGGGGCATAGGCATGTTCAAGGCTAGTGAGCTGCTCAACTGTTGCCCCTTTCTTGATGGCCAGCGCAAACTGGTCGATGCGCTTATCTACACCATCGTAGCCCACAATCTGCGCACCGTACAGTCTGCCGTCTGTGGGCGAGAATGTGATTTTGATGTCCATCTGCAAGCTGCCCGGATAATATCCTGCATGAGAACCATTGTGTATGGTTGCAGAGAGATAGGGAATGTCCATCTGCTTGAGGCGTTTGGCCGGCAGACCTGTGGTGGCCACTGTGATGTCGAACACTTTAGCGATGGATGTGCCTATCGAGCCTTCATATTTGATGCTGTTGCCAAGCACCATGTTGTCGGCCACAATGCGTGCCTGGCGGTTGGCAGGTCCTGCAAGGTAGTTGAGCCAAGGCTTGCCTGTGACGGGGTGAGGAAATTCGATGGCATCCCCTACGGCATAGATGTTGTTGTCGGATGTCTGTAGGTATTCATTCACCCAGATGCCACGCATGTCACCCAGCTTCAGCCCGGCATTCTGTGCCAGTGTTGTTTCCGCTTTCACGCCAATGCTCAGCAGCACCATGTCGGCTTTCAACCGGATGCCCGACTTGAAATGCACGGCAACTTCATCGCCTTCACGGGAGAAACGCTCTACTGCCTGCTCCAGATAGAGTTTGACACCTTTTTGCTGCAAATGCTCATGCACAAGTGCAGCCATAGAGTAGTCGATAGGTCCCATCACCTGTGGAGCCATCTCCACGACAGCCACCTCTGTGCCGGCATGTTGAAGATTTTCGGCCATCTCAAGACCGATGAACCCTCCTCCCACTATAACGGCTCTGTTCACCTTGTGATGGGTGATATATGTCTTGATACGGTCGGTGTCGCTGACATTTCTAAGGGTAAATATCCCTTCGCTTTGTATGCCAGGCAGTGGCGGAACAACGGGCGTTGCGCCGGGCGAGAGCAGCAGCTTGTCATAGCCCTCGGTATAGCTTTTGCCGTCAGGGCTTTTTACTGTCACCTTTTTTGTAGCGGTGTCAATGGATGTCACTTCGCTTCTGGTGCGTATGTCGATGTTGAATCGTTTGCCAAAGGCCTCGGGTGTCTGCACAAAAAGCTTGTCACGCTCTTCTATCACGCCTCCGATGTAATAGGGAAGTCCACAGTTGGCATAAGAGATATATTCTCCTTTTTCAAACAGAACAATCTCTGCATCTTCTGTCAGCCTCCTGATTCGGGCAGCGGCAGTAGCACCGCCGGCAACTCCACCTACTATCATGTATTTTTGTTTATTCTTGGTTGTGGTCATATCTTGTAGAATTATTTGTTTAACGACATCTAAATCAATACTACGATAATTTTTATTAAGTTGGTAAAGTCACTGATTTTCAGTAACTTTGCAAAGCACGACAAATGCAAGTTGTATGAAAACAGGACTCGACCAATATACGGATATAATAATATATGCAGTCAAGAATTCGGCTGCAAAGTTAAAGGTCTGGTACAACCCTAACCTAACTTTAATTAGTAAGATTTTCAAAGATCTCTCGTGCTTGCAGCGCAAGACTGCTTAGCTATATATTGAATTTTTAACGAACTATTGTTATATAAACCGTCATTTATATTTCTGTGGCAAAGGTACAAATAATTATTGTTTTCTCCAAATGATTTAATGATTATGCAAGTATTTATTCAAATAATTATCTTTAATTAACCATTTACATTTTTCGCATATCCTTGCAACTTATTACAATGTTGTTACGTCAAATAGGAAAAAATAACCAAATAATAGTTTATGAAAAGAGTAACAACAATTATTATCTTGTTGGCAACAATTTGCCAACTGAGTGCACAGAATCTTATTGGATTAGTTACGGATGAGAATGAGCAACCAATGGAGTTTGCCACAGTTTCGCTTCGCTCTCTTCCCGACTCGGCCATAGTGGCAGTATGCATAACCGACACAAAGGGACAGTTCTGTATCGAAAGAAAGAATGGGGGCGACTTCATACAAATCTCCTCCATAGGATATAGCACGAAGAACCTGCCGGTTTCTTCATTCTCAACATCACAGACAATCAAAATGCAGGTTGAAGCGGGATTGTTGAATGAAATCGTTGTCAGCAAGACACGTCCGAAGACAAAGCTCCTTGGCGATGCAGTGGTAACTACCATCGAAGGCTCGATACTCGAGCATGCGGGCAACTCGCTTGAGGTGCTTGCCAAAGTGCCTGGAATGATTTCCAAGAACGGGAGCCTGGAAGTGATAGGACGTGGCACACCTGTTTATTATATTAACGGAAGAAAGGTGAACGACGACTCCGAGCTCCGTAACCTCATGTCGGAAGACATCAAGTCGATAGACGTATTAAGCAATCCCGGTGCCGAATATGGTGGCGAGGTGAGATGTGTAGTGCGCATACGCACCATAAAGCGACAGGGCGACGGCTTCAGCTATGCACTTACGAGCCAGGCTCAGCAATACATTTACAACAACCATGAGTTCGACCCCTCGTGGTCGGTTCTCGACCTCAACTACCGCACCGGTGGCTTGGATTTCATCGGGAAACTCGTTTACTACAATCAGCACAGCTATCAGGTGAGCGACAACGTAAGCAGTAATACATACGTAAAAATGCCCGATGGAAGCATTAAGCATAATCTGATGACTGGTCCTTTCGCTTTTATTAGCCACAATAGCGGAATAAGCGGAGACCTGGGAGTGAACTGGCAGGTGAACGAGAATCATTCTCTTGGAATGAAGTTGAACTATGGTGCGATGCTGTTTGGCGATCAGAATGTCGTCTTTGAGGACGATGTATATACGAACAACGAGTTTGTTGACAAAGTCCGCTCCGTCTCTAATACTACCACACCATCTTCTCACACCTTTACGGGCAATATCTACTACGACGGAAATATCAATAAGCTGAATGTGAACTTCAACGCGGATTTCAGCGACTCAGGCTACAAAAAGGAAACCGGTGTGAATGAGAGCAGCCTCAACGATCCCGCCTCCATTAAGAATATTTCCGATGGAGTGGCACGAATGGGTGCAGGAAAACTCGTGCTTTCCTATCCTGTATGGAAAGGACAATTAAAGATGGGAACCGAGGAGACATACGTAACCGCAAAGCAGGAATATGCCTCTACCAAGACGGAGATACCATCGTCGAAGGCCAAGATTGCGGAGAACACCATCTCTGGTTTTGCCGAATATGCCATACCCTTCAAACACGTTCAGTTGGTGGCTGGCATAAGATACGAGCATGTAGATTTCGAATACACCAATGAATGTAGCCCGAAGGACAACATCAACAGGACTCACAACAACTGGTTTCCTTCGTTCAACGCCTCAACCAAAATTGGCCCTGTAGGAGTGAACCTTGGATATACCACAAAGATAAAAAGACCACGATATGATCAGTTAAGCACAGAGATTCAGTACAACAACCGCTTCATGTATCAGACGGGCGACCCGACGCTTCTGAACGAAATGCAGCACACCTTCTCGCTCAATGCCAACTGGCGATGGCTCACCCTTACCGGGGCATACGAAGTAGTTGACAATGCCATCTATCAGCTCGGCTATCCTTACGATGACGATTGTACTTCAATGATCAAGTATTCCAACGCAGAGGAGGCAGTGCGCAAACTCAACATCTATCTCAATGCCTCACCAACAATTGGCATTTGGAATCCACGCTATACCGCAGGTATGGAAAAGCAGTACTTTAAGACAACTGTCATCGACCCACGTGAATCAAGCGGCTCACGCATTGTAAAGCGCAACAACCCGTTGTTCTTCGTCCAGGCAAACAACGCATTCAAGTTGAAGCAGGGATGGCTGATAGACCTTGACTATCAATACACGTCACCCTATGACAATGTGATGTACAAGTTTTCCAAGCCTACCCACCGTCTTAACCTTGCAGTCAGCAAGTCGTTTCTCAAGCACGATGCGCTCAACGTCCGTCTTGCATGGAATGACATCCTCAACAAGAGCAAGGAACGCATAAGCACCGACTATGGCACATTCATCCACAGCCAGGACAACCAATACTATTCTCCATGCGTTCAGCTTCGCCTGTCATATCGTTTCAATACGGCAAGCAGCAAGTATAAGGGAACGGGAGCAGGTCAGGATGCAAAGAACAGAATGTAATCCCCACGTTATGGCAAATAATAAAAGTAACTCCCTCATAACATGGAAGTGAAATCGGAATGGTCAATGTTCCTCTGTATGCCATTAAAAGCTATTAGGATGGATAGGCATCTATATCCTCGAAAAGGTTAAAACAATCTGCAAGGTTGTTATGCACTCTGCTACAGGAAAACCATGATTTATAGCAATGATGCCATATACAATGGAAGGTAGATTATGCCGTTATCTGATTCTACGTTGTTTGCCGACAGCACTATGCTCCGGTCAATCTTCATCGCATTTGAAGCTATGGCATTGTTCAGCGAAGCATGTTTCTTGTATTCTGCCCCAGATTTTACCTCTATGATTGTGATGCCATTTTCATCGGGTATGACAAAATCAAGCTCGAGTTTGCTTTTCTTGTCATAATAGTGGAGAGCCACCTCGTTAGCGGCAAGCGCACATGCCACGAAATTCTCTGTCAGTGCTCCCTCGTTGATGTCAATCTCGCCGTTCATGACGCTGAACTGCATCTTCTTCAGGAGTTGGGAGCACAATAAGCCGGTGTCAACCATATACAACTTATATAACCTTCTGTTCTCCGTAGCCTCGAACGGCAGCTCAAAGGCATTGGTGTTGAACGAATAATAGGCTATGCCTGCATCTATGAGCCATTGTGTCGGGTCTTCGTATTTCCTGAGCGAAGCACCCTTCTCGATGTCAGAAAGGACAAAACGCTTGTCCTGCTTGCCTAATGCCGAGGGCATGGCATCAAACACTCGCTTGACCAATGGTGCCATCTTGCCGGCATAACTGGTGATGTCGGCACGATATGTGGTCATGATTGAGCGTTGCACCTTAACCACTTCGTTGAAATCTGTCTTCGTGACAAAGGTCTGAACGGCTTCCGGCATACCACCGACCACAAGATATTCCCTGTAATAACGGCTAATCTGTTGATGGATGAACTCGGGAACAGGAGAAAGTTGCCTATAACTCTTTTTTATGATTTCAATCACATCGTCCGAAACTCCCTTTGCCCATAAGAATTCCTCGAAGTCCAATGGATACACATCATATCGTTCTTCATAGCCTACGGGATATGAAGGCACAGGCTTGTAGTTGATGCCAAGGAGAGAGCCTGACTCGATATAGTCAAAAATATGCTCTTCCACGATAAACTTTATTGCCGTCCTGGCATTTGGACATTCCTGAATCTCGTCAAAAAACACAAGGGTCTTGCCTTC
>SAMEA3663208__coassemble_391_pt1 | contig 13579 bp, 12 predicted proteins | sample SAMEA3663208__metabat2_low_PE_010 | metagenome-assembled genome bin SAMEA3663208 (sample SAMEA3663208) | pig gut metagenome | biome: pig gut; feature: pig-associated habitat; material: faeces | place: China | collected 2013
GCACTGAAGAAGTCTTTCTGTTCATCACTTGAAATCCTTGACGAGATGCGCTCCAAAATACAAGTCAAGGAAGGTGAAGGCTAAAGGACCTGGCAGACCGCCTAAGGCAAAAATCATCACCGAAGAGGGTTGATAGTACAAAAAGAATTAAAACTTGGATTACAATGTTTCCGGCCGTCTTGTTCAGAGAGTTAACGGCGCAAGTGACATCTCAAGAATACCTGCCGGAATGTATATCATCAACGGCATCAAGGTGGTTATCCGCAAGGACTAATCTTTAGATTGAGATTCAGATAAATTAAAATCGGGCTGCATCCCATTGAGGGTGCAGCCCGAATTGTTTTAAATATATAACACAAAGGAACAAAGGAACGAAGATTTTTTGGATACAAAGACAACAAGCGACTTAAAAGTCGCCACAAAGCCTTGCGGTAGAGAAAACTTTGTGGGCTTTGTAAGCAGCCTTGCTGCTCATTGTATCTTACGTCAGCGAAAAAAACTTTGTCCCTTCGTGTCTTTGTGTTTAATAAATATGTTCCTCCTCAAAACTTATCCCTCGCGATAGAAGTCGAGGGCTTCCTTGATTTCTTCCGGGGTGGCGGTTTGGTTGATGAGTATGTTGCCTATGCCGCCGAGGAGGGTGAAGTTTATCGTTCCGGCTACGTTCTTCTTGTCGTGCTTCATGAGGGCGAGAAGTTCGTCGTAGTCATCACAGGTGAAGGACAGGGTGCCGTAGTGCTCGCGGATGTAGCTGACCGTCTGTTGGAGCTTGTCGGTGGGGAATCCCGTTTTCTTCGCACTGAGATATAGCTCGCAGATGATGCCGTAGGCTACGGCATAGCCGTGGAGTATCGGGGTGCGCTTCATCGCAAACGACTCGAAGGCGTGTCCCATCGTATGCCCCACGTTGAGAGCCTTGCGGATGCCGTGCTCCAAGGGGTCTTCGAGGACGATGCGCTCCTTTACGGCTACCGACTCTGCCACCATGCGCTGTAGCTGCGAGAGGTCGGGATTGTGGATGTCGTAGTTGACAAGCTCCGCCCACATCTCCTCGTTGTTGATGAGTCCGTGCTTGAGCATTTCGGCATATCCCGAGCAGAGGTTCTCCTCGTCCATGGTCTTGAGGAAGACAGTGTCGAGAATGACGTAGTCGGCATTGTTGAACACGCCGATCTCGTTCTTCAGTCCGCCGAAGTTAACACCTGTCTTTCCGCCCACAGAGGCATCCACCATTGAGAGTAGGGTGGTGGGGATATTGATGAACTTGATGCCCCGCTTGAATGTAGAGGCGGCAAAGCCTCCGAGGTCGGTCACCATACCGCCACCGAGGTTCACCATCAGCGAGTGGCGTGTTGCCCCCATGCGCTGCAGTTCGCCCCACACGTGGCTCATTGACTCCAGTCCTTTATTAGTATCGCCGGCAGGGATGGTAATCATACCAGCCCTGTCGGCGATAAACTGCACCACGGGAGCGCAGAGGCGGAGCGTAGTCTCGTCGGTGAGCATGAACAGCTTGTCATGCTTCAGTGCAGCGATAGCTCCTTCGAGTGCTTCCGTGATGTTGTCAGATAGAATTATCTTTTGCTTTTCCATTGATATAAATAAACACAGAGATACAGAGTTACAGAGCTCTTTTATTTTTACTCTGTGTCTCTGTGCCTCTGTGTTTTATTAATTAATAAGCGAACAGCGGATAGTTCTTCATTGTCTCGTTGACACGGGCGCGGACGCTTGCTATTACCTGCTCGTTCTCGGGGTCGTTGAGCACTTCCTCGATGAGTTCGGCTATGAGCACCATCAGGTCTTCCTTGGCACCACGGGTGGTGATGGCAGGAGTGCCGAGGCGGATACCGCTTGTCTGGAATGCAGAACGGGAGTCGAACGGAACCATGTTCTTGTTGACGGTGATGTCGGCAGCCACGAGAGCGTTCTCTGCCACCTTACCGGTCAAGTCGGGATACTTGGAGCGTAGGTCAACCAGCATAGAGTGGTTGTCGGTACCGCCGCTGACGATGGAGAAACCACGCTTCACGAGTTCCTCTGCCAGTACGGCAGCGTTCTTCTTCACCTGCAAGGCCCACTCCTTAAACTCAGGCTGCAATGCCTCGCCGAAGGCAACTGCCTTGGCAGCGATTACGTGCTCTAAGGGACCGCCCTGCTGTCCGGGGAATACGGCTGAGTTGAGCAGCTGGCTCATCATCTTGGTCACGCCCTTGGGAGTCTTCAATCCCCAAGGATTCTCGAAGTCCTTGCCCATGAGGATGATACCGCCACGAGGACCGCGGAGAGTCTTGTGGGTGGTAGAGGTCACGATATGTGCATACTTAACGGGATTGTCGAGCAGACCGGCAGCTATAAGGCCTGCGGGGTGAGCCATGTCAATCATCAGGAGTGCGCCAACCTTGTCGGCTATCTCGCGCATACGCTTGTAATCCCACTCGCGGCTGTAAGCAGAACCACCGCCGATGATGAGTTTAGGCTTGTTCTCGATGGCGAGTCTTTCCATCTCGTCGTAATCCACGCGGCCGGTCTCCTTGTTGAGGTCGTAGCCTACGGGGCGATAGAGGATACCCGAAGTGTTTACGGCAGAACCGTGTGAGAGGTGTCCGCCATGAGCAAGGTTGAGGCCCATGAAGGTGTCACCCGGCTGAAGCACTGCGAGCAGAACGGCAGCGTTGGCCTGTGCGCCGGAGTGGGGCTGCACGTTGGCATATTCGGCTCCGAAGAGTTTGCAAACACGGTCGATGGCAAGCTGCTCCACCTGGTCAACCACTCCGCAACCGCCATAGTAGCGCTTGCCTGGATAACCCTCGGCATACTTGTTGGTGAGGTATGAACCCATAGCCTCCATCACCTGGTCACTAACGAAATTCTCCGAAGCAATCAGTTCCATGCCTTTCAGCTGGCGCTGGTGCTCTTTCTCGATAAGGTCAAAAATCTCCTGATCTCTTTTCATCTTTTTCTGTTGTTACTTTAATATTTTAATATTTTAATTCTTTAATTTTTTAATTTTTTAATTTCCTTCGGAATCAAAATTCCGAAGGATTACACCAGCTCCACCTTATTAATATCCTGCTCCTTCTCGCAGTAGTGGCACTTGAGGATACCGTTTTCCTTATCCACTACATGGAACAGGGTGTCCATAGGCTCGTTGTTGGTGATGCACTTGGGGTTGTTGCATCTCACGATACCCTTGATGTCGTCAGGTGTGATGACGGTTTTCTTCTCCACCACCTCGTAGTCCTTGATGATGTTGAGCACCACGTTAGGTGCGAGTACCGAGAGGCGTGAAATCTCCTCGTCGGTGAAGAACTTGTCAGCCACCTTGATGATGCCCTTGCGTCCGATTTTCTTCGAGCGGAAGTTGCATCCTATGGTCACTGGGGTGGTCAGTTCCTGCAGATGCAGAAGGCTTGCCACCTCGTAGGTCTTCTCAGTTGGTATGTGGTCGATGACAGTGCCATTCTCAATGGCAGTCACCATAATCTCGTTCTTTGCCATAATCCCTAATTAATTATCGTTTTGTCATTCTTTACTTCGTCGAGCGTGATTCCGAGCACGTCGCAGAAGATGGCCTGGCGTGCGAAGAGTCCGTTGCCCGCCTGCTGGATGTAGTAGGCGTGGGGATTGGTATCCACGTCGTATGCAATCTCGTTGACGCGCGGCAGCGGATGCAGTATCTTCATGTTCTCTTTGGCAGATGCAAGCATGTCGTTACGAAGGATGTAGATGTTCTTCACGCGCTCATATTCCATGAGGTCGGAGAAACGCTCCTTCTGCACGCGGGTCATATACAGGATGTCCGCGTCGGCAATTACCTTCTCGTTGAAGGCGGTGTGCTCCTGGAACTTTATACCGTGGTCCTTGCAGTAGAGCTTGTACTCATTTGGCATCGAGAGTTCCTTTGGAGCCACGAAATGGAATGTAGGGTTGAAGTGGCGCATCGCCATCAGCAGCGAGTGAACCGTACGTCCGTATTTTAAGTCTCCCACAAGATAGATGTTCAGATTCTCCAGCGTGCCCTGGGTCTTGTATATCGAATACAGGTCGAGCATGCACTGCGATGGATGCTGATGAGCACCGTCACCGGCATTAACTATAGGAATCGGGGCGACCTCCGAGGCATACTGGGCAGCACCCTCGATGTGGTGGCGCATGACGATGACGTCGGCATAGTTGGACACCATAAGTATAGTGTCCTTGAGCGTCTCGCCCTTGGTGCCGCTTGTGATCTTTGGGTCAGCAAAGCCTATAACTCGTGCCCCAAGTCTGTTGGCGGCTGTTTCAAAACTCAGTCGTGTGCGTGTTGATGGCTCAAAGAAGAGCGTTGCCACGACCTTACCTTTGAGCAGTTCCCTGTTGGGATGTCGCTCGAATTCCTGTGCCAGCTCAATCATGTAGAGAATCTTCTCCTTGGTGAGGTTGGCGATAGTCACAAAATCATGCTTTTCCATCTCTTGTGTAATCTTTTTTTTCTTTTTCGCCGCTAAGGTACACATTTTTCTCCATATATTGGTTAAAAGTTGCAGAAAAATGCGATATTTCTTTCATATTTCCCCAAAAATGACTAATTTTGCCCCGAAAAGCCGCAATATGCGCAGCAATTCAACATTCAATTTTAAACATTCAATATAATAAATGAGAAAGACTTTTGTACATTTCCTCTGGGCGTTGCTCGTGGTGGTTGTTCTTGGATGCGCAGGCGCGTTCTGGGCGATAGCCGAGGGCAAGATTGGATATATGCCGCCCATCGAGGACTTGCAGAATCCCATCAACCGCTTTGCCACGCAGGTGTTCTCTGCCGACGGCAAGGTGATGGGCACGTGGAACTATAACAAGGAAAACCGTGTGTGCGTGGATTACAACGACCTCTCGCCTAACATCGTCAATGCTCTCGTGGCTACGGAGGACGCACGATTCTACGACCATTCGGGCATCGACTTCTATGCCCTTGGACGTGCCGTCATCAAGCGTGGAATCCTCGGACAGAAGAATGCAGGAGGCGGATCCACCATCACCCAGCAGCTTGCCAAGCAGCTTTATTCGGGCAAGGCGCACAGTGTGATGGAGCGTGCGCTGCAGAAACCTATCGAGTGGGTTATTGCGGTGAAGATTGAGAAATATTACACCAAGGACGAGATTATCGCCATGTATCTCAACTACTTCGACTTCCTGCACAACGCCGTGGGAATAAAGACTGCCGCCAATACATATTTCGGCAAGGAACCCAAGGACCTCAGCGTCAACGAGGCAGCAACTCTCGTGGGGCTCTGCAAGAATCCATCCTACTTCAACCCCGTGCGCAATCCCGACCGCTGCCGCGACCGCCGCAATGTGGTGTTGCAGCAAATGGTGAAGGCGGGGTATCTCTCGGAGGAGGAATACAAGGCAAACTCAGAAAAGCCCCTCGACCTCAACTTCCACGTCTCCGACCATAAGGACGGTGTGGCGGTGTATTTCCGTGACTTCCTCCGTCTATATATGATGGCAAAGCGTCCCGAAAGAAGCAACTATCCATCGTGGAACTATGTGGCTTTCTATCGCGACTCCATCAACTGGGACTCCGACCCGCTGTATGGATGGTGCAACAAAAACCTCAAGAAGGACGGCACACCATATAACGTATATACCGACGGACTGAAGGTATATACCACCATCGACTCACGTATGCAGCAGTATGCCGAGGAAGCCATCAACGAGCATATCGTGAAGTTCCTGCAACCTGCATTCACCCGTGAACTGCGCGGAAAGAAAACCGCCCCCTTCTCAGGCAGCCTTACACCGCAGCAGGTGAAGAGAATACTCACGCGCTCGGTCAACCAGAGCGAACGATACAGGGTGCTGAAGGCCAACGGGGCTTCGGACGACGAGATAATGCGCTCGTTCCGCACTCCCACGCCGATGTCTATCTTCACATACCACGGCGAGGTGGATACCATAATGACTCCCCTCGACTCCATCAAGTATTACAAGTCGTTCCTGCGTTGCGGATTCATGAGCATGTGCCCGCAGAACGGTATGGTCAAGGCGTATGTGGGAGGCATGAATTTCATCCATTTCAACTATGACATGTGCATGGACGGACGCCGACAGGTGGGTTCCACCATCAAGCCCTTCCTCTACTCATTGGCGATGGAAAACGGATTCTCGCCCTGCGACCTTGCGCCCAACGTGCAACAGACATATATGGTGGCTGGACAGCCTTGGACACCGCGCAACTCCAACCACCGCCGCTATGGCGAGATGGTGACACTGAAATGGGGATTGGCACAGTCGAACAACTGGATTTCGGCATATCTCATGAGCAAGCTCTCGCCGCAGCAGTTTGTCGATTTGCTTGCGAAATACGGCATAAAGAACCCGGAGATTCATCCCTCGATGGCGCTGTGTCTCGGTCCGTGTGAGATTACCGTTGGCGAGATGGTGAGTGCATATACCACCTTCGTCAATCATGGCATACGCAGCGCGCCTCTCTTCGTGACAAAGATTGAGGACAACGAGGGCAACGTGATTGCCCGATTCCAACCGCGCATGAACGAGGTGATCAGTCAGGAGAGTGCCGACAAGATGCTCTACATGCTTCGTGGGGTTATCGACGGAGGTACCGGCGGACGCATACGCTACAAGTATAACCTCCAGGGCGAGATTGGCGGAAAGACAGGTACTACCAACAACAACAGCGACGCGTGGTTTATGGGCTTCACCCCGACGCTCGTCAGCGGAGTGTGGGTAGGCGGTGACGACCGCGACATCCACTTCGACTCGATGCAGATGGGACAGGGTGCCACCATGGCATTGCCAATATGGGCATATTACATGAAGAAACTCTATGCCGACAAGCGCCTCGGATATAACGATGCCCAGGTGTTCGACCTGCCCGATGACTTCAATCCCTGCGAGGCAAGCGAGGACGACATGACCGAGGTGAATGACATTGAGGACGTGTTTGAGTAAATGAAGAATTTAAAGTTTAGCATGTGGAATTTAAACACAAAGACACAAAGGTACAAAGGTTTTCTTTAGATACAAAGGAAACAAGCGACTTAAAAGTCGCCACAAAGCCTTGCGGATGGAAACTTTGTGGGCTTTGTTAAAAGCAGCTTTGCTGCTCTCTGTATCTTCCGATAGCGGACAAATGCTTTGTTTCTTCGTGTCTTTGTGTTATATAATAAAAGAATGGGAAATTATATTGAGATAAAAGGGGCGAGGGTGAATAACCTGAAGAATATTGACCTGAAGATACCCCGCAACAAATTAGTGGTGATTACCGGAGTCAGCGGCTCGGGCAAGTCGTCGCTTGCCTTCGACACACTCTATGCCGAAGGACAACGCCGATACGTTGAGAGCCTCTCGTCGTATGCCCGACAATTCCTCGGACGTATGAACAAACCCGAGTGTGACTATATCAAGGGCATACCACCCGCAATTGCCATCGAACAGAGGGTTATCAGCCGCAACCCGCGCTCCACGGTGGGAACGACAACTGAAATTTACGAATACCTCCGACTGTTGTTCGCCCGCGTGGGACATACCTTCTCGCCGATAAGCGGATGTGAGGTTAAGAAGCACACCGTGGAGGATGTGCTTGACTGCGTGAAGACTTATTCCGAAGGCACCAAGTTTGTCATACTTGCACCGCTTGTGCCAGTAGAGGGGCGCACCGCTGCTGAACAGCTCAAGATGTCGCTGCTCCAGGGCTACGCGCGTATATATTATAAAGGTGATTTCGTGCGCATTGACGATGCCTTGGAATCGGGGGAGGATATCAACGGCGAAGTGTATATCGTGGTTGACCGCACGTCGGTTGACCTTTCCACTGATGGCATATCTCGAATCCTGGATTCCACCGAGACTGCCTTCTACGAGGGTAGGGGAGAGTGTCGCCTGATGTTCCTGCCGTCGATGATTTCGTATGATTTCTCCACTCGTTTCGAGGCTGACGGCATGGAGTTTGAGACTCCCAACGACAATATGTTCTCGTTCAACTCGCCAGTGGGGGCATGTCCCGAATGTCAGGGTTACGGCAAGGTGATAGGCATCGACCCGTCGAGGGTTATTCCCGATTCTGGCAAGAGCGTATATGAAGGCTGCGTGGCTTGTTGGAACGGTGCCAAGTTGGGCGAGTGGCGCGAGGTGTTCTGCCGCTATGCCGCAAGGGACAATTTCCCAATCTTCGAACCCTATTACAAGCTCTCCGAGGAGCATCGCTCATGGCTGTGGCACGGCTTGCCCTCTGCCAACGAATCCGACCCCTATTCAAAGGTGTGCATCGACGAGTTCTTCGAGATGGTGCGCCAGAACCAATACAAGATACAGTATCGCGTGATGATGGCGCGCTACCGTGGCAAGACCGATTGTCCCACATGCCATGGCACACGACTGAAGAAGGAGGCAAACTACGTGAAGATTGCCGGGAGAAGCATCACCGACCTCGTGCAGATGCCGATAGTGAAACTAAAGGAATGGTTTGACAATCTCGAACTTCCGGAGCATGACGCTGCTATAGCCAAGCGACTGCTCACCGAGATAAACAACCGCCTGCAGTTCATCCTCGACGTGGGATTGGGCTACCTGACTCTCAACCGCCTGTCAAATACCCTTTCGGGAGGCGAGAGCCAGCGCATCAACCTCACCACATCCCTCGGCAGCAGCTTGGTGGGTTCGTTGTATATCCTCGACGAGCCGAGCATAGGTCTGCACAGTCGCGACACCGAGCGTCTGATTAATGTGCTGAAACAACTGCGCGACATAGGCAACACCGTGATTGTGGTAGAGCACGACGAGGAGATAATGCGTGCCGCCGACTATATCATCGACGTGGGACCCAACGCCGGTCGCCTCGGAGGAGAAATAGTATGGCAGGGAGAAACCTCATCAATCATCAATCTTCAATCATCGATAATCAATAATCAATCATCAATAATCAATAATCCCTCCCACACCCTCCAGTATCTCACCGGCGAGGACACCATTCCCATTCCCAAGAGCCGTCGTCCGTGGAATATGAAGATAGAGGTGAAGGGGGCGCGAATGAACAATCTGAAAGGCATAGATGTGTCCTTTCCGCTCAATGTGATGACTGTAGTCACGGGAGTGAGCGGTTCGGGCAAGTCGAGTCTTGTCAAGGGAATATTGTATCCCGCCCTCAAGCGTCATATCGGTGATGTGTGCGATGCCCCCGGCGAATACGGTGCGCTTGTGGGCGACATCAAGGCAATCCAGCATGTGGAGTTTGTTGACCAGAACCCCATAGGCAAGAGCACCCGCTCCAATCCGGCCACATACGTCAAGGCATACGATGCCATACGCGACCTCTATGCCGACCAGCCTCTTGCCGTACAGATGGGATTCACCTCGCAGTTCTTCTCGTTCAACGCCGAGGGAGGGCGTTGCGAGGAGTGCAAGGGAGCGGGAGTGATAACTGTTGAGATGCAGTTTATGGCTGACATAGTTCTTGAGTGTGAGCATTGCCACGGCAAGCGTTTCAAGAGCGACATCCTCGAAGTGAAGTTCCATGGCAAGAACATCGCCGACGTGCTTGACATGACAATCGACGAGGCAATCGAGTTCTTCGCCCGATGGGAGCAACCGCTGATAGTCAAGCGACTGCAACCGCTTCAGGACGTAGGTCTTGGATATATAAAACTCGGTCAGAATTCATCCACACTGTCGGGTGGAGAGAACCAACGCGTGAAATTGGCATACTTCATAGGTCAGGAGAAGATAGTGCCCACGATGTTCATCTTCGACGAGCCGACCACTGGCCTTCATTTCCACGACATCAAGAAACTCCTTGAGTCCTTCAACGCCCTCATCTCGCGCGGACACACCATAGTCATCATCGAGCACAACCTTGAGGTCATCAAGTGTGCCGACCATATCATCGACATGGGTCCCGACGGAGGCGACCGCGGCGGCAATGTAGTAACCGTGGGCACCCCCGAGGCAGTCAGCGGATGCAAGGAAGGTTTCACTGCAAAGTATATTAGGGAAAAATTGTATTAATCCATACGGCGATGAAGCAAACAGAAATAGCATTGTCAATAACTGATGTCAACTACAAGCAATGGATAGTTGACATCGAAAAGAGGTTCAGACAGCAACAGGTGAAGGCTGCCATCCATATCAACTCCGACAAAATTGAGTTTTATTGGAGCCTTGGACGTGACATCTGCGAAATGCAGGTGGAAAAGCGGTATGGGGAGGCAATTATGAATGTGTTAAGCAGAGATTTACGGACTCTGCTTCCAGACGCTTCTGGGCTTACCCCAATTAATCTATATTATTGCAAAAGATTCTATCTGCTTTATACACAGATATTTAGAATTTTTCCACAAGTTGTGGAAAAATTCAAGCCACTCCATACAATCGCTGTAGATGACTCATCACTGCCATTGAACATCTTTGCGATTCCATGGGGACATCATAGGACAATTATCGACTATTATGAGCAAGAACCAGAGAAGGCATTGTTCTATGCCATGAAGACAATAGAGAACAGTTGGTAGAGAGCAACACTTGAAAAAACCAATTGCCATCACGGCATACGAGGGAGTGCAGATATTGCCGGAGAACTTCAACGACACACTGCCAAGCATTGAGGAACTTGAGGCGGAGATTAAAGGAACGAACAAAGAGAATAACATTTAAAAAGAAAATTCGCATTCAGTCTTATCTTCGGACTCAATGCCTTGGTATTTGGTATTGCCTCCGCCTGTTCCATCAGGTTCAAGACCCCTGATATGAACTGCTGATGGTTGTCCTGTTGGCATGTAAGGGACTATGCTTCACGAGCACCGTTGCCATGGCTATGAACGAGGAGCACAACAATGCCGGAGCCGCCTCGGCTTTGGTGGGAGCCATCATTTTCCTTTTCGGAGGCATTGTCTCGCCGTTGGTAGGTATGGGCGACATTATCCTCTCCATGGGCATCCTCTTTGTGGTGTGTGCCTCCTTTTCACTGTTCTTCGACCCGCAGAGCAGGAAATAATCAATGGTGAAATCCCCCGTTTCCACCTGTTCCGCAACTTCCGCAAGGTTGGTGGTGGAAAATGTTTCATTGTAAGATAGAAAAAAGATGCTTGCAAAGGATTGGAGTTATTTCCTTTCCTTTGCAAGCATTTATCAAGATTTAGCTTCTCCTGCTAAAATAATCTCTATTAGAAATTGTAGTAGAGACCCAACTTCAGGCCGGCATTATTATTAGCGAGATAGTTGCCACCGTGTCCGCTGAATCCGAAGCCGAAGGTCTTCTCGCCATCGAAATCAGAGGTATCAATATAACCCAGGTATCCGAGAGAAGCTGTGGCAAACAACTTCTTTGTGATGTCGAAACGCACACCAGGCTTCACACCAAGGCTCCATCCAGTGGAAGAATCAACATTCTCAGGCTTAATTGAAGCGAAACTGAACTCACCGTCGATGAAGAAACTGCAAATACCAACCTTTGCTACCGTGTAACGAGCGTAGGGACTTACCGTTATAGAGTTAATGCTTGACTCCTGCTTGGTATAAGAATAGCCAACACCAATACCAAGTGCCCATTTCTCGTCGAGGTTGTAACCAATCTCCGGTGTGAAAGTAAAATCTGTGAGAGACTTGTCCTTACCCTTCTTGTCTGTAGATGTGAAACCAATACCACCACCGATGTAGGTCTGTGCGCTGGCGCTGATTGTAGCGAGAGCGATCATGAATGTTGCAATAAACTTTTTCATAATAATCTATTTACCTTTTTAAATTAAAAAACAAATATCTATTTCTCTTTTTCGGCTGCAAAGGTACTGACATTTTCACAATTATCAACACTTTTACTATAAAATCATCCCAGTTTCCCTTTCTTTATTGACCTCTATCATAAATAATGCTAATAGTTTGACATTCATCAATAGTTCCACCTGTTCCGCAACTTCCGCAAGGTTGGTGGTGGTGGTGGAAACTGGTGGTAAAAATACTATAATTACCGTCACCCTCTTTATCATCCTGTCGGGATATCTGTTCAATGCCCTGTTGTGACATGTAATTGCAGGAATATTATTTCATAGTTGGCAAAATATATTTTGGCAGTTAGTAAACAATCTTTTGCCAGTTAGCAGAAGATTATTTGCTAACTGGCAACACACAAGAATCCAAGCCATCCACACACAACATCCCCCGCCTTTCACTCTGCATATCAACAACAATACTTATTAGTACAAGTCACCCATAGTTTCCACCACCACCACCAGCCTTGCGGAAGTTGCGGAACAGGTGGAAGCGGTGGAAGATAATATCAGAAGAAGCGCCCGTTCCATAATTGACTCAGGAACTTCTCTGCGGGCCATATTTCTATGCCGTCATCTGTCATGCGTGTGGATTTGTCATGCGAGATACAGATAGAATGACACTGCGGATGCTCTTCACGGAAAGCCCTAAGACCTTTCAAATGCCTGTTCTGAACTTCTTCGCATGATTTTACCTCGATGGCATACTTCACTTCTTGGTTGTATGGATCAAATATTATGATATCCACTTCAAACCCCGATGCGGTACGCCAATAAGCAGCCTGCAAGTCTGACTCACTGTAGCTCAGGTATGCTATTGCCTCCTGAATCATAAGGTGTTCCAGTGCATGACCATAGTCGATACTGCCTGGCAACAAGTTGCGCCGATGGGTAAGATAGTTTACGATTCCTATATCGAAGAGATAGAATTTCGGTGCTTGTATCACGCGCCTTTTGATGGTTTTAGTATAGGCCGGCAGTTGATAGCCCAATAGAGTCTCTTCGAGTATGGAGAAATATTCCTTGACTGTAGGAGCACTCACGCCACAATCGGCCGCAATATTCTTGTAGTTCAGAATCTCACCGTCATTGATTGCTGCAATTTCAAGAAATCTTGTGAATGAGGATATATTCCTTGTCAGGGCTTCCTCCTTAATTTCTTCACGCAGGTAATCACCCACATACGACTGAAGCCTTTTTGCAGGATTGTCAATTAGATAATGACGTGGAAGCATTCCGTTATTGATAGCTCGTGAGAGGTTGAAGTCTGGGATTTCAGCACTTACAAATGGGAACAGTTGCTGTCTTATGGCCCTGCCCCCAAGCAAGTTCGCCCCGCAACGCCTGAGTTTTCTGGCACTTGAACCACTTAGTATAAAACGCATATTACGACGTGACATAAGCCAATGCACCTCATCGAGCAGTTCCGGGATTTTCTGAATCTCATCAATTATCACTAATTACTTCGCCTCTGGAAAACGCTGCATCAAGAGAGTGCTCTTGCCTGTCTGTCTGGCTCCCCATAAGAAGATGCTGTCCTCTGATTCTTCTATTTTTAATTTTCTTTCTATCATATTGCTTAAACCTCTGATTTGATGATATTTGCATGATGACAATTAAAAGTTGTACTTTCGATTATCATGATATATAAAAGTTGTACTTTCGATTATCATGGTGCAAATATAGTTGTTTTTCGTGAGTTATGCAAACTTTTGACTTGAAAAGCCCCGTAATTTAACAAGTTTTATTCTTTTTCATTATTCCACGTAACTATTCAGCAGGTAGTATTCCTTTATACACAGTGGATTAAAAGCACTGTT
>SAMEA3663208__coassemble_413_pt1 | contig 13113 bp, 14 predicted proteins | sample SAMEA3663208__metabat2_low_PE_010 | metagenome-assembled genome bin SAMEA3663208 (sample SAMEA3663208) | pig gut metagenome | biome: pig gut; feature: pig-associated habitat; material: faeces | place: China | collected 2013
AACCTGTTTTATGAATAAGACGATAAGTAGTCAACCTAAATAGTTAAACTACAGTTAGAATTTGATGAGTACACGGGTGCGTTTTATATTCCGCAGTGGAGAACGTATATTCCGCAGTGGAGAACGTCTGTTCCGCAGTGGAGAACGTCTGTTCCGCAGTGCGGAATATAGAATGAAGCCCCTATGATGACGTAATCACGATAGCTTTCGTGGATTTTTATAGATAACTGTCTTCATACTTTTACATAGTGTAAAGTGATAGCACCTCGTTGCCCATTCCTTTACGCGCGTGCGTGCGTATCCTGTAATTTTTCATTTTATTCTATCACTTCTATCACTCAATTAGTTAACATTCTTATTATCTGATAGTTAAATGGTGATAAAAGAGTGATAGAAGGGGTGATAGAAGTGATAGAAGTAACCACGTCAATCATCTGTAAAATCCACCGCCCGGTTGATATAGTCGTTGAAAGGCTTTACGGTCTTGAACAGTTCTAACACGCGTTTCACAAGACCAGGCTTGAGAATGAAATCATTGTCGAGGTAAGTGACCAATGAGAAACTCTTCAGGCGCATGAAGTCTGCGTATGGTGCATCGGCAGGATAATCCTTCGGCACTCGCTTTAGTGCTCCGTCCATATCCACCGTGAACGAAGGGTCAGCAACATCAAGGATATCCGTCTTGAACTCCTCCCATCCGAAGCTGATGTCCTCGCGAAGCATCTTGACCACGTGTGGGGCGAAGCAATAGTTTCCCGATGCAATCATGTGGCAATGGGGGTATTCATTCCCTGAGCCGGTTCCTATATGGAAGTAGTAGCCGGCGTGCATTGATTTCTTTCCGCCTTTTGACAGGAACACGCCGAAATGAGTCTTGTAAGGACTCTTGTCTGCACTAAAACGAGTATCGCGATAAATGCGGTAAGTGCAGTCCTTGACTGTCAGGCAGGCTATGTCCGGGTCAAATTGTCCGACTTCCTGAATGAGTTTCTCGCAGAACTCATGCCAACGCGACAATACCTCCTGATATCGTTGCTTGTTGGCAGTAAACCACTCCTTGTTGTTATTGCACGAAAGGTCGCGCAGAAAATCAATTATTTCTTTCATCTTATAATAATTCCTAAAATGTAGCAAGTGGCGACAAAGATACAAATAAATATCAGAACAAGTATAACTTTCGCCCTTAAAAATGTTTAATACCACATTTTTGTAGTGTCTCCTTGACCTAAAACTCCAACTTATAGCTGATATTGGGCAGGGAGAGGTTGAACGTCATCGGCTTGAATGTGTCCTCGCGATAGGCGTATTCGTAGCCGTAATAACTCTTCGTGCCGGTGCAGTTGATGTGCTTGATGCTGAACTCGTGGGTCAAGCCACGACGGTTGATTCTATAGCTTACGGTGTAGTGACGGCCGAGCATCCACTCCTTGCCGCCAAGCATGTTGACGATATATCCGCGGTCGAAGGCTGTGTGACGCCACACTCCGTCGCCTCCCTTGTATTTGCTGCTGAAGAATGAACCGCTGAACATTCCAGTCTAATACCTTTTCTTAAAACAATCATTTTTCTTCAAATAACCTATTAATAACTTTGAAATCGGGGTGCAAAGTTATTGTGTTTTTTCCTATCTCAAGTCTAATTTAGTGTCTTTCTTTGTGTTCTGGGACACATTGCCTCATCATGTGACAAACAGCATGGGGCAATGTGACGAAATGATTGTTTCTGTGACGAATGGAAAGTCAGACCAATCCGTTGAACGGTTTATTTTCCCAATTATTTAATCTTCATTCTAATCCAAATGAACCGCGGTATCATCTGCCAGAAGAAGACAAGCAGGCGGTAGAGCCAGTTGACGGTGATTACAGGCTTGCGCCTTTCGAGTCCATCGACGATACTAAGGGCAACTTTCTGTGCATCTAGTTGCATCGGGAAGTTACTTCCTACTATCAGCGGAGTCTTGACGAATCCAGGACGTATGTCGGAGATGTGGATATTCTGTATTCCCTTAATGGTCTTCAGCTGGCTGAGGCTTTCGAGATAATGGCTTGTGAATCGCTTTGAGGCGGAATATGCCGGTGCGGCTCCGAGTCCTTTTGTTCGTGCTATGGAACTAATGACAGCTATCTGTCCTTCGATTTCGGGGTGCTGTTCAAAATATCGGAATGCCTCGCCTGTAAGTCTGGCCATACCGAGGCAGTTGGTCTCGATGGTTCTCAGTTCCTTGTCGGCATCAAGTTCCGTGTTTTGGTATCCAATGCCAGAACTGTGGAAATACATACCCATAGACCCCATCTTGTCAATGAGCCTATGAAGACCGTCAACAGCATTAGGCGTGGTGACGTCAATCACCTCGTATGCGACGATGCCATCTGTCCCATCTACCATTTGGGCCAAAATGTCTTCCTTTCTTCCTGCCACACCAACTCTCCATCCTCGCTTGGCAAGGACTTTTGCCACTTCATAGCCAATGCCCGATGTGGCTCCCATTACAATGGTGGAACGCTTGTTGTTCATATTTTTCATTTATCACTCTTTTATGTCAAACATCGTTTCAAACATCCTTGTTCCGTTCTCTGTTCGGAAAATCCTCGCAGACATGGTAAGTGTGGTGGTGGGCTACAAGCCAACAGATACGTTCAATCCTGAATGCGCTTCGGGTCGCCAATGTTATAGTCAATCATGGCGAGAGCCAAACGGTTTATTTTTTCTCCTGCGAGCATCTTCTTAGCCAACGGGACATACCAGGTCTTGACCTCCTGCTCTGTGGGCGTGTGTCCACCGGGGAAGTGGAAACTGTTATTGGTCAGTCTGGCTGCTGCCCGTCGTGAGCCTTCCATGCACATTCGGTCAGCTTCATATCGGTGAAGATGGCTTTGAAGGATGACTCCTCGGGAGAGCAGGCATAGATGCCGAAACTAATTTTTCCTGCGCCTTGGTTCATGTGGCAGACGCGCATCTGGGTAAAATGTTCTCCGTCCTGCGAGCACTCTATGCAATAGTCGTCCTCACGGCGCGAGAGGCGATACCACATCGTCTTCACATTGGCAGGTATGGCTGTGGTTGCCCAATCTGAGTAGCCGTTGTTGGTGACCACGCTACCCAAGTGCTGAAACTCCTCATTCTCGTATTCAACACTGCCTTTCAGCCAGTTTTCGCTGTCGAGATACATCACAATGCCGCATTGGTCGAAGCGATGGTGGCTTTCGGTAAAGTCGGTCTTTACCACGAAGCTGAAGAACTTCTCTTCTGTTTCCATCTGAAACACAGGGGCGTTGTCGTTGCGGAAATGATAGTATGTACGTTGCCACAAGTCCGTTCCCGGTTTGGTAACGACTTCGATTGTGTCACCCTTGATGACGCAACTCTCGGGTTGTCGTGTCCACTTGAAATTGTCGATATCCAGTGTCATAACCTTGTTGTTTTGTTCTACGTTTTCTTGGCTTTTGCCATTGTTGTTGCCGCCGCATGCCGTCATCAATGCCAGCAAGGCGAAAGGAATTATATAGTGTTTCATCGCAAATTCTATTTTTAATGTTTAACCGTCCTGATTCTTTCCCCAATTGTAGCCACATCATTTATCTTACTGTTTCCTTACCTGCATCTATCCATCCTGTGATGCCTGTGTTGAGTTCTATCACTTTGTATCCGTTTTCGACGAGTATTCCCGCAGCCTTCTTGCTTCGTCTGCCGCTACGGCAGTAAACGGCAATGGTTTTGTCCTTGGGCAGAAGCGATATGGCTCGTGCCTCGAAGTCATCTTTCGTCACGTCGATGTTGACGGCATTGGTGATGTGTCCACTTGAATACTCGTCAATCGAACGCACGTCAAGCCTTACTACGGAAGTGTCTGATATTGCTTGTTCAAAAGCCTCGGTGTCAAGGCTTTCGAACTTCTGTTGCTGTGCAGTGCAACCCAACAGGCTGCACAATATAGCAGAGATAATCATAAATAACTTTTTCATTGTTGTTATAATCACTTGTTTGTTATTCATTCGTTAGATATTATGGCTTGCAAAATACTTCCAAAGTGGTGCTGCCATCATAGCCTGATGAAACTCGTCGTTCCGTAGCATACGTATCACCTCCTCACGGTCGAGGAGCACAATCTTGATGTCTTCTGATTCCTCAAGATGCTGCGTCGAAACCTTCTCCACCCCCACGGCAAGATAGGTGTGGCTATAGTTGGTGCATGCTCCTGCGTTGGGACTTATCGTCATCAGCTTCGACCATTCCCCTCCTGCATAGCCTGTTTCTTCATATAGCTCTCGCTTGGCTGCCTCCATTGGGTCTTCGCCTTCCTCAACACATCCTGCGGGAATCTCTATCGCAGTGAGATGTTGTGCATGACGATACTGTCGCTCCATAAGGAACTTCCCTTCCTTCGTAATGGCTATCACATTGCAGAACTCGGGATATTCCAACACGTAGAAATCCTTTATTTCCGCTCCTGTTGGCAGTTTTACGTGGTCGCGTCGTGCTGTCAACCACGGTCTTTTGTATAAGTACTCACTCTCAAGCACTTCCCATGCCATTGGGTCTTTGTCATTTTTCTTCATAAGTCACTTTTGATGGTTATCGTACTTTTTACTGTATTCCTTAGATTATCCTTTGCCACTTCGGGCAAAAGGAGTTGCGCAAGCGGGCGGGAGTCATTCCCGTTGATGCTCTTTACCTTTGAGAAATGTCGGGACAGTGCAGATTCAGGGTCATCTATTGCGCCCGAAAATAGCCATACCTCCAGACCTTCTCTAAGGCAACGCTTCAGCACGCCATGCGGCACCTTGCCCATCAGGGTCTGGGCGTCAGACTTGCCCTCTCCCGTGATGACTATGTCGGCATCTTTTATCATCTCGTCAAATCCAGCAATGTCCAGGATGATGTCTATTCCTGATCGCAATTCGGCGTTGAGGTAGGAGAGGAAGGCATAGCCCAGTCCTCCAGCAGCTCCTGCTCCTGGATGGTGTGCCATGTCGGCGGTGGCAATGCCTGTTTCCTCTGTTTTATGAGCAAATGCCCGAAGCCTTTGGTCAAGAATCTCGACCTGTTCGGGTGTTGCTCCCTTTTGCGGTGCGAAGACGTATGCCGCTCCCTGTTCGCCATATAACGGATTGCCTACATCGCAAGCCACGACAAACAGGCATTGCCTATGCAAATGTCCAAGGTCTTGAAGAGCCTTCAGCATACCCTCTCCGGCATCGCATGTGGCACTGCCTCCTATGCCCATCACAATTCTTTCACACCCCCTCTCAATGGCATTGGCAATCATCTCGCCAACACCGTATGTGGTGGCTTCCATGGGATTGCGCCTGTCTTCCGGCACGAGTGTAAGTCCGCTTGCCGCAGCCATTTCCATATAGGCCGTCTTGCCGTCGAGCGATATGGCATAAGAGCAAGTGACCTTCTCCATCAGAGGCCCATGTACAGTCAATGAAACGTCAATGGTTGGCAGTAATCTTTTGACACATTCCACCAGTCCCTCGCCCCCGTCACTTAGCGGAATTTGGATGATGTTGGCGTTGGGAAGTACAGAGCGTATTCCCTCCGCAGCAGCCTCGCAAGCCTCACTTGCAGAGATGCACCCCTTGAACGAGTCAAATGCTACAATAATTTTCTTTGTCATGTTAGTCATAGTAACAATCTGTTGGTCGGTATAACCATCTATTTGTGTGAGCAGCTTACGGGCGACTATAACATCTTCAATCCGACGACAGAGGCTATGAGGGTGAAGATGAAAAACAGGCGCCAAAAGGAAACTTTTACTCAGCAGGTGCCCACTTGCAGCGTACGGGAGAGACGATGGCGCCTTCTGCCTTCAACTGCTTCATGGCGGCATCCACTTCCTTGCGGTCGAGACCGCTCAGTTCTGCAATCTTACCTGCGTTGAGAGGCTGACCTGCCTCCTTCATTGTTGCCAATACTTTTTCTTTTGCGTCCATAATGATTTGATTTTTTTGTTGTTAATAATATTATTGTTGTTGTCTGTTCGACACTATGGTGATTTCAACGGGACAAAGGTAATAAAAATATTCTATATACGGATAATTATTGAGTGATGTTTATGGGAATTTAACAATGCTTGCTATATACCAGCATGTACTTTGGTATTCAGCTCTTTGCGCGTCATGCCCACACGCTTTGTGCCAAGTGTTGCAACTACATTGACGTAGGGCTGTGGATTCTTGAAGAGCGAGTCGTAAAGCTCGTTGTATTCGTAATGCAACTTGCCCATAGGAGAGAAGAAGAGCGAATCGATGTTTTGGGCTACACTTTTCCCCCGCTCCAGCAAAGACCAATAGAATGGTATTCCTCCCATGACCATATAGCACTCCAGTATTCCGTATCGGTTAATGCCTAAACAACGGCTTTTGGCGTACTGCTCACATTCAAGCAGGGTGAATGGGGCAAGGTTGATGCGATATGTGACACGGTTGTGGAGACCGCCGTGGTTCTTGAACACGTTGTTTATTATCCACGATGTGGCGGAACCGCAAATAATCAGAAGGATGTCCTTGCTTGCCGAGGCATATCCATTCCAGAAATGCTCAATGGCTGAAACGAAGTTGGAACGTGGGGCATCCATCCACGGAAGTTCGTCGATGAACACCACTTTTTTGCCAGTCTCTTGCTGGTCGAGCAGTTGTGACAACAGGAAAAAGGCATCTGACCAATCTACGGGAATGCGGCATTTCTTCATTCCGCTTATGCTTTTTTTCATAATACAAAAGAAATCAGGCATTTTCTGTTTATAGCGTGCTTAAACTGGTACTTTCCATATGGTTTAAGCATGCTATAAACGGATTTTATAGTCTTTTTAATCTTCTGTTTACTTTATTTCTCGTAGCGACACAATATAGCAGAGATAATCATAAATAACTTTTTCATGTCATACACCTAATTGATATTTATTTTGTGCAAATGTACACATTTCCTATATATAAACCAAATAAATCACAAGAAAAATGTATTATTCATCAAAATATAGCTCATAAATAGAAAAAAAGAAAGAATTGTTTTGAAGTTTGGATTAAAATGCGTATCTTTGCAATCATGAAAATAGATAAAGAATATCCGGCAACACACTCCATGTCAACGGCATGGTATATAGTGGATGATGAAGGAAACATTGGAATCATGGATTACAACGAAAACGGTCCTGTGCCATGGGGCATTGGAGAAAACAGTACAATGGACCTTGTACTCCAAATAGAATATGACAGCGATAACACGGAAGTCATGTTCAAATTGACCGATGAACAAGTCCTTGAAATTCTTGCTTCTGCACAAAAGCCGAAAGATGAAAGTTATTGGTATGATATATTCGTGAAAATCGACTTGCAGAAACGAAAAAGATTTGAAGAGTTATGCAGAATGCTTGAGGTTGGTAGCAACTATACATATTGTCTCTCTGACACTCTTGGCATCTATCGATTAGAGGCAATGGATTGTTTTGGCGACAATGGTGTTCGTATAAAAGGAAGTGCTTTGGACTTAATGCTTGAAGAGAAAATCATATTAGAGGTTTACAATGTCAATGATTATGATGATATGAACGACCAATATGATAATGAAAATGATATGGTTTACCATACCAAATCGTTTGAAAATGCTCCTTTCTTTATTTATCATCAGCCTTATTGGACAGAATTTTGTCAAGAACGGATGAACATTCCACAGAATCCGGTCAACATATGCCAATGTAATGAAGACGTAAGACACAGAATTCACAAAGTAAAAGGATTGTTCCGTGAAATGGAACATATCCAGATAGCCCAATTTCATCCTTGTGTAACACATGATGATGCCACCATGAGAATAGGCAGTTGCGATTATGCGTTGTTCCCTTTGCCCGACGGCTCCAATATATACAGTCTTGTCGATATGTCAAAATACGATTTTATGTCGAACCAAAGACATGGGCATCTTAGCTTTACAAACGAGCCTACTGTGTTAATAGTCTTAGACCCCAAAGAAGATCCATATTACGAATGGAAATATTCAAATGATGTGATTTTCAAGCATACAATATGTTTGCCGTATGTAAGTTCTGATACAAAATGCAATTTTGAAAGTGTAGTGAAAGATATAAATCCTCGCGTCATAATACTTATGGATACGGCAAATACAGTGATGAGTAATGTCTTTACTATAGACAATCATCGTGTCGTCATCAACAATAAAGAGTATCCAGTTTTCCGTTATGATGAGCTGGAAAAATATCATGACGAGATTAAACAGCTCGCTCTTCTGCCTTACCGAGGAACAGAACATAGAGTGACATACTCAGAGGAAGAGATGGAAGAACTTGTAAAACAAGGGATTGCAATAGAAATACCATGCCGGAGATAATATCAATAGACCTGAGCAATTATTGCACCAAGCAATGCAGCTTTTGCTATAACCATAGTCACAAGGAAGGTAATACGTTGTGGCAAGTTGACGAAGTTGTTACTTTCGCAAGTGACTGTATCTCTCATGGCATAAAAGCAGTATCATTGGGTGGTGGTGAACCATTTGAGTATGATGGCATCTTCGATATTATAGATGCATTGTTCCCGAAGTGTTATTTGTCAGTCACAACCAATGGGTTGCCTTTGGAGAATGTTGATGTATGGCAAATGCTCACTGAACACAAGCCTGACAAAGTGCATGTCACTATTCATCATCCGGACAACATACAAGAGGTAAGGCGAGTCATCAACATTGTCAAACAATTGGATGGAATTGGCATAAGGCCAGGTGTAAATCTTCTTGTTGGAAAGTGCAATGTTGACAAGGCAAAGGAAGTTTATGAAAGCATTATGGAGTTTCTCTCACCGGAACAAATCATATTGATTCCGCAAAGGTTTAGCAATACGCCTTTGGCGAAAGAACTTGCTTTGGTCGCAGGTGGCAGGCCATTCCAAAGCCCCTCATGCCTGTTAGAGTGTAAAAGGCCGAAGGACTTCGTTTCAGTATCTTGGGACAAGAAAGTAAATTCTTGCAGCTATGCAGGAGGTAAGCAACCGCTTGAATCGTTGGATTACAATGGGTTGACAAAAGCGTTATCTAAAGTCGAATTTAAAAGTTGCATGTAATATGGAATATACAAAAATCAAAAAAATACACGTCGCTGAGGCTGGCACATTGTCAACCTTGCTGCCTATGGAGGAAGCGGAACAACTCGAAGTCTTGATATTATCAGGTCGTCTAAACGCAAAAGACGTCTATGATGTACTGGATGGATTGTGTGATTTTTGGGTAATGGAATATGATGAAGATGATAATCCGATTTTTGATTGGGAGAATGCACCCAATCTGCGTGTTTTGGATATGGGAGATTGTGAGTTTGTTGATTCCACAACTCTTCCAGATTTCGGCTGTCATGCGCCACTTGACAAGATTATATTACCCAAAAACATAGAATATCTTGTGTATGAATCCGTTATATATGAGAGTTTTTTACGGGAGATTGTTCTGCCACAGACCATGAAATCTTTGGACGGAATCTCATCATGTGAACGACTTGAACATATCGAAATACCAGAGTCTGTTGATACTCTTGAGGTGTATGCTCTATCTGAATGTCCTAAACTAAAAGAATTGTATATACCGAAGAATGTCAAGAACATTCGTGGAGGATTGTTGGCGGGAAATAAATTAATAAAGGAAATAACGGTTTCAGAGGAAAATCAGCATTTTGTCTCCATCGACGGGGGTGTCTATACAAGAGACCTGAAGACATTGGTTGCCTATCCCGGTGGCAGTGGAAGGAAGGTATATAGGGTATTGGAGGGGACAGAAGAGTTGGGCATGGGAGCATTTATGAAATCAGACGTTGAAGAAATCATTTTGCCTGAATCCTTAAAGTCCATAGGAGATAGCTGTTTTTACTTTTGTGAAAAGCTGCGACAACTCATTATGCCGGATTCCGTAACAAAATTGGGTCGCAGATCACTTGCCATCTGCCGATGCTTAGAACATCTGCATCTATCTACTTCGTTAAACGCGATAGAGCACACGACATTCGGTGGTTGCGTTAGCCTGAAACGTCTTGATGTCCCAGGAACCGTAAAGACAATAGATGCAAGTGCCATTGTATGGAATGCGGAAGGATTTGAAGAGATAATCCTTCATGAAGGTGTAGAGGAAATTACTGCAGAGAATGGCAAGAACAGTTTTATGTTTGCCAAACAGTCAGTACTTCGCAAAATATACATTCCAAGCACGTTGAAGTATTTGACGACAGGAATATTTTCCAACTGTACGGATTTGGAAAGTTTGGTGATAGCTGAAAACAACCCTTACTTCAAAACCGTTGATGGAGTTATTTATACAAGAGACGGGAAGGAGCTTGTGGCAGTACCCGATCGGAGCAGAGAAGACTTCTCGATAGCCGAAGGCACAGAGATTATTGGCGAGGGATGCTTCTGGCAATTTTGCAGGTTGCGAAATATACATATACCGTCAACTGTCAGGATAATAGAAAGCCGAGCCTTCGACAGCTGTATGTCGCTGAAAGAAATCAGCCTACCGGAATCTTTGGAAGAGATTGGAACAAGGACGTTTGACACATGTGATCGTCTTAAAACAATAATGTTATTTGCCAAACAACCACCAAAGATTTCAGGCGATGAGAACCATAATCTTATTTCATTTTGTGAGCGTGAAGTTGATATCTTAGTTCCGGCAGAATCTGTCAATCTATATCTTTCGGACCCCAAATGGAGTAAGTGGAATATAAAGGCCATAGATTAATAGTATTAACCCAAAAAATAATTTCTTATGTCAGAATGTATTTATGCAGTATTACCGTATGATAGCGGATTTAAATTTGATCCGGAAGACATCGATCAATGTGTCTGGGATTATGATGTTTGTGAATTGGCAGGAATTGAATCGGAATTAAGCTACTCTGATTTGACACATGGCATAATAATGTTTCAAGATTTTTTTATCATTAATACATGCTTACGTGTATCCGCATTCTGTAGTAATCCCGAGAACGGTTACAATTCACTAAGAAAGGACGTTTATCTTATAGCAAAGAGATTAGGATTGCATGAGGTATGGTATGTGCCTGAACATTATACAGAACATATGCATGAAGTTGGATATACTTACAATACTTTATTGAAAGACATGCAAGGTAAATACAAGGACATCCTCGCAGAATTGAATATTGAAATTCTAAGGGGGAAGGTATTGTACGAGTTCTTTCATGACAACTTTGACGATGTTGTCCTTTCTCAAAAGACATAATATGACAAAAGGAAAGTACAAGGCTGTCGGATTCTAACCGACGAAGGGATTGCCCCAGCTTGAAGTTATCGCGCCCCCGTTGAACACTTGGATAAGCCTTGTACTTATGTTTTCAGCAATCCGCCTTCATAAGCCCACGAAGGCGGATTCATTTACACTATCGCCTCTACCAGCGTGCGTCCCTTCAACACCACAGGCGGCAGCAGGCCCGACTTCTTTGTCTTGTTGAAGCAGAAGCTGAGGAGATAGCCTTCTTGCAGGTCGAAATATTCAAGATAACGGCACAGTTGTTCCTCTCCACGCTCATTGTAAGCGTTGCCTCTCCAAATCTTTAGTTCTACAACATATTGTTTGCCGAGATAGTCAACCACTACGTCCATACGGTCGTTGTCGCGTGTCTGCTCTTCGATATGGTAGCTGCCTATTCCATTGATGACAGGGCGCAGGTAGGTGAGGAACACTTTGCGTGCATCGTTCTCTATGAATTCAGTGTCATGATCCATCTTGTAGGTTTGGTTCATGTGAACGACAAAACGTTCCAAGAGGTGAGCCATGTCTATGATGCCGTCCTTGATGAATTGGTTCTTGTCAATTTGTCCTTGCTTATAGATGACGGAGTTCTCTTCTTCTTTGAGAAACAGGTTATAAAGACGAGTCTCCATGATTCTGCATGCCAAGGCTATTTTGCCATTCTTATTGACAATGTAGTTAAACATGGCTGCTATTTGGATGTACTTCTCGTCAGGATTATAAGAACTGTCTTTGCCTGAGAGAAGGATATCCTTTAATATCTGCTTAAGTTCAGGATAGTCGTCCAGCTTCTTCATCATATTGTCGAAGAGAGTGTTACGCTCCATCAATATTGCATTTACGGCTTTTAGGACTCCTTCCTTATCCCACGAATACTGTTCTGCATCGATAATCTGACAGATACGGCTCACAAGGAACGGATAGCCAGAGGTATAGTCGCGAATCATCTTGGCCACGGCCTTTTCGTCAAAGTCCAATCCATGGTCGGCCTTGTATTCTGCGAGCATTCCCGCTATGCCATCAGCCGATAGGCTCATATCGACATCGAAAGGTACGGCAATATTCCATGGGCTATTGTATTGGTGCTGATCCTCAGGACGCATCTTCAGTTTGAGGTTCTTGATGTCGTAAACGCCGGCAAGGATGACGGACTGGAACGTAGGAACGACATCACGATTCAGGTATATTCCACGAAGAAGACCTAAGAATTTTATGAAAGACACGTGGTTTCCGGCTTGGTCCACTTCGTCGATAAGAAGCACTAAAGGTTTCTTGTTGAGTTGACAGATTGTACTGATAAAATCTGCCAATTCCACCTCTGAGCATCTATCTCTATGTGTACTGTAGAACGATTTGATTTCATTTCCTGTCTCTTCGTCAAGACCTTCTAAAGGTACCCATTTAAACTGTTGTGCCAAGAGCCACACAAACATAGAATAGAGTTTCTCCTCATCTGCAAAGGTGGAGTCGGAAATAATTTCAAAACTTATATTGAATACACAGTATTCGTCTGAAAACGTATTGCTTATAGCTTTCAGAGTGGTAGTTTTGCCATACTGCCTACCACGATTGATACAGAAATATTCACCCTTGGCAACCATCTTGCGGATGGTTTCCAGACGCTCGGTGATATCGACCATATAATGCTCATTCGGGCGACAAGTGCCCGCAGTATTGAATCTTCTCATATTCTTATGCATGATTTTGATTGGCAAAGATAATAAAAATACTCTATATACGGATAATTATTGCGTGATATTTACGGGAATTTAACAATGCTTGCTATATACCGTAACTATTCAGCAGCCCTCACAAGCAAACCCATTAATGCTTAGAGTGTAAGGA
>SAMEA3663208__coassemble_419_pt1 | contig 13037 bp, 14 predicted proteins | sample SAMEA3663208__metabat2_low_PE_010 | metagenome-assembled genome bin SAMEA3663208 (sample SAMEA3663208) | pig gut metagenome | biome: pig gut; feature: pig-associated habitat; material: faeces | place: China | collected 2013
TGGGATTTTTCTTAGTTGAACAAGCTGAAAATCCTACTTTTCGAGCTGATTTTAGAAAAAACCGACAAGTAAAGACTTGTTGTTAGGTACATTTGGGGAACAACTTAACAACGTTGGTCGTTATTTACCCTCAATCTCAACTACATATCATCACCCTTTCACATTCTCGGTAGAAATGCACAGTACTATTGAAAGGTGAACGAATCGTTCAGCGTAGAAAGCTGCTCCCTTAAAGATGAAGTCCTATACATCAGACCTATCTTTCCTTTTTTCAATAGCCCCTTTTCAAGCAAAGGGAAAAGAAGGAAACGAGGATGACGGATTGAAGCTGATGACTGACACACAAGACCCGTCTTTTCTTCTTTCACGGCAAATAGTCTTAATCGCATTGTGATGATGTGGGTTCAAACCACCCCATCGGAGAAGCAAAGCCAAGACTATTCAGTTCTTCCATAGTTACGACAGGAACGGACGGAGTAGCGAGCGGAGAACATCAAGTTTACTTGAATGTTATCCCGAGTCATGACGGACGAACCCGAAGGGAAACGCACAGTTGTAAAGCCAAGGCAAAACCAGTCTCCAGTTATATCCATTTGCCTTCACTTGCCATGTTTAGTTTGCAATCGCTCAAAATGCCGTGTTAATGAATGTAAACGGCGAAATTGCCATTTGAAGCCTAATTTACCTTACTGAACCATTGTCTTTGGATATACCCCACAAGTTTGCTTCCTTGTCTCATTTTGGGAACAATTTTATTATCAAACTCGAAATCCTATACTGTATATCAATGACTTATGAAGATATTGCGCGTTTCGAAGGAGAAAGCAGGCACGGCGGCAAAGGTCACCATGGAAGCGAAGGGCACGGATTCCACGGTGGAGGTGGTTTCGGATTCCATCACCGTTCTCCATATCGTCATTGGGACGAGGTCTTTGAAAAAGTGGCAAAGAAGAATCCCGGTTATCAACAGATAACAATCAAGAGTGAAGTGGCAGAAGTAGTGCCCGAAGGCCGTCTGAGCCTCAGAGCCACCGACAAGTATTCGTATGACAGGAGAAGCGGCGAGATTACCGACGTGCAACTCTATTCGTCCGAGGGCAAGGACACCAAGGTGAGAAGTGGCGTATATATGGTTCATACAGGCAGTTGGGGAGGTATGCCCACACGAATAATCACATTCCTTGCCGTGATTATAGGAGCCACCCTACCCCTCACCGGCTACTGGCTTTGGATTCGCCGTCTGACGCGCAAGCGCCGCCAGTACGCTTAACACATACTCCTACTCCATTGTTCCTCCACTGCAGCTATGCACCAAAGTCGGTCATCCTCCACTCATCCATCGACTATCCATCGAATTAGCATCAGCTTTGCAATGGAAGAATAATGGAACGACAGAGATGTTAAGTTATATTTTTCTTATTAAAAAATATTCAAAGAATAAATATTTGTTTTTGTTTGAAGAGAATAATTAGTTAACTTTGCGGCAAAAACAACGAAACAATGAGAATAAAGATTTTGTTTATCACAGCATTACTCTGCCTGACTGCATCTCAGGTAAGAGCACAGAAAGGTGCTTGGTCGGGAGAACTGAACATCCAGGGCTTCAAACTTCCATTAGTATTCAACTTCAACGACGACGGTTGCACAATCGACTCGCCATCGCAAGGAGCAAAGGGCATAAAAGCGGAAAAAAGCATCACGCCCGAAGGTAAGCTGAAAGTGACTATCGGGATGATTGGAGCCACATTCGAGGGCACAGTGGAAGAACAAAACATCACAGGCACATTCACACAGAACGGCATGTCGCTTCCACTCACTCTCAAACCAGGAGTAGAACAGAATAACAACCGGCCGCAAACTCCAATGCCACCTTTCCCATATACTACAGAAGAAGTGACATTTGCCAATGGAGACATAACGCTCCACGGCACTCTTACCCTGCCAGAAGGATGGAATAAGAGCACCAAGGCAGTGGTGATGGTAACAGGCAGCGGACAGCAAAACCGCGACGAGGAACTCTTCGGACATAAACCTTTTGCAGTCATAGCCGATGCATTGGCACGCAAAGGGATTGCCTCATTGAGATACGACGACCGAGGTTGGGGAAACAAGGCTATAAGATTCACCGACTACACCACCGACGACTTCAAGCAGGATGCAGCAGCGGGAATAGAGCTTCTTCGCCGAAAATTCAAAACGGTGGGAGTGATAGGACATAGCGAGGGAGGCACCATTGCGCTTATGCTCGCAAGCGAAGGCAAGGCAGACTTTATAGTGTCGTTGGCAGGTATGACCATTTCTGGAAAACAGACATTGCTCAACCAGAACATCGAAGCCCTACGCTCTATAGGCATGCAAGAGGAAACGGTGAAAAAATACAGCGAAGTGATAAGCGACATATTCGACAAAGTGGCAGCGGGACAAGACTTCGACGAGTATCTCAAGGGAGCGGAAAACATGGAGAACTTCAAGCCCATAATCGACCAGGCAAAAAAACTGCTCACATCGCCTTATATGCGTCATTTCATCACGATAGACATCAAAAACTCGCTTCCGAACATCAAATGCCCCGTTCTCGCACTCAACGGCAAGAAGGACACACAGGTGGCATACAAGCAGAATCTCGAAGTGTTGGAAAACGGACTCACCAACTGTAGTCATGAGACCATTGCATACGACAATCTCAACCACCTCTTCCAACACTGCACGAATGGCTCTATAGTGGAATACCACCAAATAGAGGAAACGATATCCCAAGAAGTGCTCGACAAAATCATATCGTGGATTAAGTAATATAACCCATCACACTTTATCAATATCCCCGTTGAACCATTACGATTCGACGGGGATAATAATGTTCTTCATTTCTTCAGGCAGATATTCCATCGTCTTCTGACGAATGTCGTCGGGAATGCCCCATCGGGCTTCGGCTATACTTCCGACTATGGCTCCAAGTGTGTCGGCATCGGCACCAAGGGAAACGGCTCGACGAATGGCATCCTCAAACGATGTGCTCTGGCGGATAATCCAGAATGCCACAGGAACAGTGCCTTGGCATGTCTCGTCGAATCGGTTCTCTACATCCACCTTATTTATATTAATGTCATAGCCGGCATACTCCACTGCGGCAGATATATCGCGACCTTGGCGGCACTCGAAGATGGCGAGAGCCGTTGCCTCGGCACCAAGAATGCCTTCGGGATGATTGTGTGTACATTCCGCCGTCAGTCGTGCCTCGCGCAACACATCCTCAGCAGTGTCAAAATGCCATGCCACAGGACTCACCCTCATTGCCGATCCATTGCCGAAACTACCGTAAGGCTTTGGCTCATCACTCATAACCCACTGGCGGAATCTACCTCCATATCCCCCCATAGGAAAAGGATAACGGCGGCACCACTCATGTATGCTCTCACCATAATCGCATCCCTTGGCAATGGCATCCGCCACAGCAATAGTACAGACGGTATCGTCCGTAAAACTATTCTCCTCAGAGAACATCTCAAAGTCATAGTCATTAGTAGGGTCAAACTCCCATCGACTTCCTACAATATCTCCAATTATTGCTCCTAACATAGTGTTGTTTCTTTATTTATTCTTTCTAAAAAAGCATTTTCAGCTATCTTCATTTCCTCGCAGAATACTTTATAATCTGTTGTATTCTTACTTATTTCTATACCAAACATATACATACTTCCACCATATCCCTTCAATTTCAAAGGAGACTGATTGTTACAGTCATTGGTATGAGGAAAGACAAAACCGCTATTCTTACTTTGAAGCATATACATATATGTAACCAACTGATGTATATCATCACGACCAACACCTGCTGCATCTGAATAATCTTCAAATCTTTTGTATTTAGCATCCAAAACAAAGTTATCGTTATAGAAGTCGGGATAGCGAATACCTTTATGGTTTTCGAAGATACATATACCACCTTCACGTTTCTTATTATTAGGATGCTTAAATCCTTTATCCGTCAATAATGTCGCAACATATTCCTCCCATAGCCATGCTCCGTCGAACAGCAATCCGCAAATCTCATTGTCGCTGTCTGCATACATTACGCTCTCATGGCGAAGAATCTGTAGGCAAAGCTGTTGAAGTGGACGATAATCGGTGTAGTACGGGTGGCTGACAGGACGCAAATTTTTCATGATCACTCGCTGTCTATCATTTCTATTATACGAAGATGTCAAGGAATAAACAAGCTGCACATCACCTGCAACATCTTTATTGGCAGTCATTATCGAACGTCCAAACTGTTGTCTGCTTATATGTTCTATCGTATGCCTTATGAGTTGTATCACGTCGTTGTCGGCAGTATGCTCTCGGGTGTTATATGCCACTTTACCTTGAAACGGGATATTATGTCTGATGTGACGAGAGAAATCTATCACACCCCGAATGTTTGCGTCATTATGCTCATATTTTCTATATTCACGATAAACGCCTTGTGCAAGAGCCTTGTGCAAAAACGTGGGGAACAGCAACTCCAGTAGATTGAGTGCATCATCTTGTGAGCTGCCGTAATTGAGGTCAAACAGATTGTATGACAACACTTTTTGTAGCATATAGTGGAGAAAGAAATCGTTATTCTCTTTTTGGTCAAATCGGGAGCGGATTCTCATCCTCTTCCCATTCGAGCCGATGAAGCCCATGATGTTTCCTGTCTTCACCTTGAGAGTTTCTTTCTTATAATCTTCGACTTCAAACAAAGGGTTATACTCTATCTTGTCGTTGGACATATCCAAGCTATGCGGGAAAACGAGAAGCCTCTCGTTTTCCTCGCACAGCTTTCTTATATCCTTGTTGGCAAGAGGAAGAAAATCCTCAATCTCCGACATTGAGATTTCTTTGCCTCGTTGATTGTCTGTTAGTTCAACCATTGCTTTCGTCTGTTTTCGTTATGCCGTACGCTTTCTCACATTTGTCAATAATGTCTTTTGCATCTCCATAACCTCTAAGATATTCTCTCAGAAGAGGCTCAAGATTCATCTTCCATAGTCTTTCGAAATCTCCCCCGTTATTGCCTAATTTTAGGAAATATGCAGGACCTACCATATATGCTGCACCAAGTCCATCTGTATTTGCGATAACGTCATTCAACATGTTCATCCTTTTCTTTGCCTCATCTGCACATGGTAAAGAGTCAAGCATAGACTGAGTATCAGCAGGTGTCACCTCCTTCCAAGTGAAACGACGACGCATAGCGAAATCCATACTCTCAACGCTGCGGTCTATGTCGTTCATTGTGCCAATGATATAGACATTTTCAGGTACATAGAAGCCATCAGCGAAGACATCACTTTCGGGAATAAGATTCTGATATTGTGTCTTCACTCGCTTATCTGTTTTTCCTCTATAGCCAGGATCTATAGCATAAAATAATTCACCAAAAATTTTAGAAGCCTCACCTCGGTTGATTTCATCAATGATGAAGACAAAATCCACACTCTTTTCAGAATCTGCAATATTCTTTACAGCCTTTTTACAAAACTCCTTGAATACTCCATCTTTGCGTTCAAATCCCACTTGTCCGTCACTTTTCTCTATAGGACGAAGACCTTCAACAAAATCCGTATAATCGTATGAAGGATGGAATTGTACGAAGCACATTTCATCTTTGGCGCATCCCATCTCTTTCGCAATGGCATGTGCCATAAATGTTTTGCCAGTGCCAGGAGCTCCAGTAAGAACAATGTTGTGGTTTTCTTTTAGCAGATCTATATATTCAGAGTATTTCTTCATTGGATTATCATTTTGATAGATAACACTATTCGCATATTCTATTACCGCCTTCACTTTTTCATCTGCTTCATGAACCGTTTGACGATATGCCCCATAAGAAGCTCCTTCAAAATCTTTTTCATCAGAAGAAAGATATTTTACTTCACATTTGAATAAATGACTATCACCATTATCAATTTCATTCATCACACTCTTGACTATACCTATTGCCTTTATTCTCAAGAAAGGTATGTCATGATTAACACCCTTAGTTGCTGTTGATTTCAATAGGACAATATCACCAATCTTTATTTTCCGAGCCAAAGACATTTGACGTTGATCTACGGGTTTTCTAACGTCAAATCCGCCTTCCCATATTCCATTGAGAATAAAACGTTCATACTGCGGATTGTTTTTCCCAAATGCATGTCCTAATAGCCAATATTTCTTGTTATCACTCATAGTTTCTTCCTCTTTATTTTTAGAGTATTTCCATGCCTTTAACGATAATTCTGCAAAGTTCTCATAATGAGATGCTCTTACTTTGTTCAGAAGTTCTTCATATTTCTCATAATTAGGTTTGTCATCTATTTCCAACCCCAATTTGTATTGGATATAATTCCTGTTATTGGAATCCAAACCAAGGAAACGGTCGGGACAAATCCAAAACAAACCCATAGAGAGATTGTTGTTAACCCCTTTTATTTTTAGTGCATCATCATACTCTTGTTCGAAATCTTCATTATTGATTACCTTTTCATACAAATTCCAAAGTAAAGAAGTGCTTTCTTCTATATTGCTACCATCCTGATCTACAAATATAGACCGTTTGGCATTCAATATCGGAACGCCATCAAAATCAGAAGGAATTTCGGCTTGTATTTCAAATGTATTTTTTAATATCTCAATACATTTCTTCCTAACACTATCATTGCTTGTTCTATTAAATATAGCAAAGACAGAGAATGGATCTGTATCTGTCAACTTTATATCTTCATCTTTTTTGAAATAATTGACAACAGATGTGCCACTGTCATTCAGCGTATCGCCAAGAGCTGAGTAGATTGTCTCTACCAGCTCCTGACGTCGGTTCTTATATTCAAGGAGCTTCTTTGCAAACTCCCCATAAAATTTCTTCCAAGTAAAACTCATATCTCTACAAATATGATATTTATGTTATTCCATAAAGTTAAACTCTGCCAATTTCTTCTTTGCCAAGGGATGACCTTCTTGATAGGCCAGTCGATAATATCGCTTGGCTTCTATAATATTGACATCTGTACCCCAGCCTTTTTCATAGAACTCGCCAACACGATAATGGGCGTATGGCAAACCGCATGACTTGTAAATTTCAAAGGCACGCTTTAAGTCAACGGGATAACCATTAGTTCCTTTACGCAAGATATCTGCAAGATTACTTTTAGCCAAGTCATTGCCTTGAGCGGCAGATTTCTCATACCACTTGACTGCTTCTTGCATATTCATAGAACCAAAGAATCCGTTTTCAAACATGATACCAATATCATTCTGAAAGTTATCATCCTTAAGATCCTCGGAATCGGGATCGTCATTTATAAGTTCAAGAACATCTTCTACATATTCTTTTGTCCATCCAAAATCCTCTACCTTGTCAGAGTAGCAGAGTATAAATTGGGGATTGCTGCGAGGTATTCCCTCAAATTCGTCTTTCTTTTCCATATTACAATTATTTATTTTGATTTATTGTTTGCAAAGCGTTCATTGGAATTTTAATTATTCTTCATATTCCGCTTCTTTTTCTGTTCTTATATCTTAAAAGATAAACGATGTCGAAAAATTAAGTTCCCAACAGTAGTTTAACAGATTTAAACATAAGGAGTAATTAAAAACCCAAAACCTCGCATGACTGAACTTGAACGTTATTATCGGTGCAAAGATACAAAATATTATTGAAATCACAATATTTTCGAATGAAAATCGGAAGTGCTACTTCAAATTTTAACGGAAAATCTGAAGTAGCACTCCAAAAAATCACTCCATTATTGAAACCGAGGATTGGCGGCAATCACATCTTTAGCGGCAATGCGGTATATATGTCCGTTGTCGTCTTGATAGACACACGACTCTCCTCGTGCTGCCTTTTCGTGTAGCATGTTACGCTCGGCTTCAAGAAGGCCCTTATCAAGAGCCTCAACATATAAATTAAAATCTTTTTCTGACATAACTCTCAATTATTTTGTATTTTATTTCATTTATTACAACGGGTTCTTTACCTATGCATCCCCATGCAATTTTTTCTCTATCATTATCACTATTGTCGTATATCATCCAACTATCCACTTCATTCACAAACAGATTGAAAAGGTTTGAGATACCTGCAGAATATCTTCTGACGATAACATCTTGGGGAATGTTGTGTCCCCCGTGAGCAACACGCTCAGCTACTCGCTGCATAGCCAGTTCGGGGGATTTCAACCAAAAGTATATCAGATGTACTTGGTATCCTTCGGCATGGGCACGCCTCACGAGGTTGATATAAGAGCGTGTAGCAAGGGTAGTTTCGATGGAAAATGATTCGCCTCGCTTTATTAAACAATCTATGCGCTCAAGCATCAGCCTTCCTGCCTCAATAGCCACTCCCTCTGGATTGAAAGGTGAGAGTCCTTTGGCTATTTCATCTGCATTCACGAATTCCCTTACCAAAAGTGCTTTTGGTAGAATAGTCATGGAGGCGGTGGTCTTTCCCGCCCCATTACATCCTGCTATGATATACAACAATCGAGCCATTATGCCGCAAAAGTACAACAAAAATGTGTATTCTCCAAATATTTTTCAGGAAAATAACCAAATTTCTGCGGTTTTTATTTGGAGAAATGGAAAATAATGCTTACCTTTGCGGCGATTTTTGAAAAACTTAGGTATAAATATAATAATAAGGTAATGCTAAGAATTGTAATGAACATAACGCAGATTATGGCTGTCCGGAGCATGGAATGCATCGGAGAGGGACGCTATGTTCATACATCGGACATTGCCACGACATCAATAGACATCCGGAAATAATATTTTCCCCTTTTGCCCTTATTCGACTGTTTCTTCTCCCTGTCGCAACAGGGCAAATAACCCGTTTGTTTAACTGCGCAGTAATGCGCCAAAAATCAATTTTTCACACAATTATGATTAGATTCAAGAAGTACAGTTCCATCGAGAACTCCTTTGACGCGGAGTTCATGGACAAGGTCAGGGCTGAGATGCCTTCCGACCTCAGGTATGTAGTGCAGGAGAAGGTTCATGGTGCCAACACCAGCTTCCTCTGCGACGGTAATGACGTCTGCTTTGCAAAGAGAACATCCGTTCTGGCAGACAATGAGAAATTCTATGACTACGAGCAGATACTCGCGGAATATCGGGAGCGGGTGATGGCATTATATGCTGATATCAAGTCGAATGTTGAGGACATCGAGTCTATTAGTGTATTCGGCGAACTGTTCGGTGGTCGCTATCCCCACAAGGAGGTTAAGGCTGACAACAAGATGACTCTGATTCAGAAGGGTGTGTATTACACTCCCGTTCACGGCTTCTATGGCTTTGATATCTATCTCAACAAGACCGATGGCGGAAGGTATCTGTCTGTAGAAGAGACTAATGCCTTGTTTGAGAAGCACGGATTCTTTTATGCCAAGACCTTGTTCTCAGGCACATTGGACGAGTGTCTCGAATATCCCAATGCCTTCCAGAGCAAGATTTCGGAATGGCTTGGACTGCCCGAAATAGAGGACAATATCTGCGAGGGCGTTGTCATCAGACCTGTTGTGCCGATGTATCTCAGCAATAGGGACAGAGTGCTGATTAAGAACAAGAACGCACGCTTTGCCGAGAAGAAACAGATGAAAAAGCGCAACAAGATTTTCAAGGAGCCTGTTCCTTACAGCGAGGAATTGAAATCACTTGTTGCGGAGGTAGAGGCATACGTCAATGAGAATCGTCTTGCGAACGTGATTAGTCACATCGGCGAGGTGTCGTTTCCCAAAGACACCGGCAAGGTGTTGGGCATGTTCTGCAAGGATGTCCTTGAAGACTTCCTGAAGGAGCACGGAGGCGAATATTCCGGTCTTGACAAATGCGAGCAGAAATCACTCAACAAAGAGGTGAACAAGCTCTGCTCCACTGTCCTGACCAAGGAATATCTGTCAAAACGATAATCCATCACCATCTATTATTATCCCCGTTGAACCGTTATGATTCGACGGGGATATGTATTTGTGGCAAAATTACCAAACCATTTTACATCAGTTATTTTTAGCTCAAGAATGGTACGAGATATACAGGCAGGAATATAACATCCTTGTCTTTCCCAAGATCCTTGGTGTATATCAAGTATTTTCTGTCTATGCGTTCAGAATATTTTTCATCATTTTTCCATTTGAGCATCTTGTCGTATATTTTTCTCTTAAACACCATATATTATTACGATTATATATTGCAATTTGGGTGCAAAAATACAAAGAAAAACGGAAATCCCCAAATCTTTTTCCTAAAATTGTCGGAAAATCCCCAAATCTTTTGGGGCAGAGGTTAATAAAGTAACTGTATAACTTACCTTTTGGTTAGTGTCTTCTTTGTATGTTTAGTTGCATAGCAATAGGATAATATGTAATTTTGCTGAAAAAAAGACATGAAAGAACCAGTTATGCATTTCGACGGTCCTGTATGGAGACCGCCTTATGAGGCGACATCGCAGTTGCTTCAGGTGACGGCAGGATGCACATGGCATCGATGCAAGTTTTGTACACTGTATGGCAAGCAGCGCTTCCGTATGTCGCCAATGTCGGAGATAGAGGCTGACTTGAAGGTGATTCACCAGTTTCAGCCTCGAGCCCGCAGGATTTTTCTCACAGGAGCCAATCCCTTTGTGCTGACTGTCAATCGACTGACTGATATAGCCTTGCTGATAAGGAAATATGTGGGTGAGGGACAGCCTACCATCGGATGCTTTGCGCGAATAACTGACGTCTCAAAGAAATCTGTGGAAGAATTGCGCCAGCTTCATCACTTGGGATTCGACTATCTGACAATAGGAGTGGAAAGTGGTGACTCAGATACATTGGCAAGAGTGAATAAGGGATATACGTCAGATGATATCTTGGAACAATGCTCCAAACTCGATGAGGCGGGAATACGCTATAACTTCTTCTATCTTGTGGGACTTGCAGGCAAGGGATGTGGCGAGCGCAATGCCCTCCGCTCTGCGGATGTATTCAATAAGCTACATCCCGTAAGCATTGGTTTCCTTTCACTTACATTATTCCCAGAAAGCCAACTGTATCAGGAAATTGGGGAGGGACTGTATGAGGAAGCCTCAGAGTATGAACGTATTGACGAGATGATGTGCCTCATAGGGCATCTCACTTGCAAAACCCATATCCTTGCACGAACGGTGAGCAATCCAATTCCGTTTACAGGCTCTTTGCCCACCGACAGGCAATTGCTGATTGATGATTTACGAAATGTGAAAGAGCGTCTGAGCGAGGAGCAGTTGCGAAGTTACAGAGACAGCATAGAGTCGCTGTGATGCCTAATGTTGTTGCAGCCTTGCACGTTGTATTTCCTCAAAATGCAGTTGTCCCCATTCCACCACGTAGCTTATTTCCCTCAGGAAATTGCGGGCGAGGGGAGTTAGGGAGTATTCCACGCACGGAGGCACTGAGTCGTGTGATGTGCGCACCACAAGTCCCTCGACTTCAAGATAGTCGAGGGTAGAGGCAAGCACCTTCTCTGAAATATGTGGAATCGTGCGGAACAAGTCGCCGAAGCGTATGCCTTTGTCCGTCTTGTCTCCGCACGCTTCCTCTATTCTCATCATTGCCACCAAAGCCCATTTCTGGCTCATCCATTCCAGCACAGGTGCTGCATGGCAGTAGTCGTAATCAAGTTTTTTCATTATTCAATTAAGGATGATGTTATGCTATGTATATCCGATACCCTATCGGCAAGATAAAGAGGCAGGTTCAGAAGGTCGTCATCCTTGCGGATATTCCTTGTGGAGAAGCGCAAAGACAAGGACGGAGAATAGGTCTTGCGGTAGATGGACAGGCTTTTAGCCTTGACATTATTCTCAGACTTAACCTCCACAGGCACTATGCCTTTATCCATCTGCAAGACAAATTCCACTTCAGCTGTATTGCCTGATGTCCAGTAAAAAATACTGTCGCCAAATTGCCGTCTTAATGACTGTAATACATAGTTTTCCGATAATATTCCCTTGAACTCAGTGAAAAGCCTGTTGCCAGATATTGCAAATTGTGCTGACAACGAGAACTTACTGCACAACAGACCGACATCATTCAGATACAATTTGAAGGCATTGCTCTTGCTATATGCGGATAATGGCATACGTGGTGTTTCAATCATATTAACCCTCTGTACAATTCCTGCAAGGCAAAGCCACTCGATGGCAGACTCATATTCCCTTGCTCTCGCTCCCTTTTGTATGTCGGCATAACGGAATTTGCGGTCTTCCTTGGCAAGTTGGTCTTGCAAACTGTTCCATACTTGGAACACCCTTGGTATGTCTTTGTTGTTGATATGTTTCGAAAAGTCAAGGGAATAAGATTTCAATATGTTCTCCTGAATCGTTTGCACAGCCTTCCAGTCACGATTGTCGGCAAAATCACTTACTGCCTCCGGCATACCACCCAATGCAAGATATGCCTTATATGCCTCAACCAATCGTCCATGCAGAACTTCAGGAACTGGCATACTGCCGTCTATCATCATATAAGATGAATACAATCCAGAATCGATGGCCCGCAAATATTCGCTGAATGACAATGGATGGAGAGTCATAAAATCAACCTTACCAACGGGGAACGAAGCACCATGGCGATTGAGTGCTACGCCAAGCAATGAACCTGCACAGGCAATAGCATATTCACGGGCATCTTCGCAGAAATATTTCAAACTGTTCAGAGCTTCATTACACTCCTGTATCTCGTCGAATACTATCAGCGTGGTGTCTGGCTGTATGCTCATGCCAGATGTCATCTCCAGAACCCTAATGATATCTGACGGACGCTTGCTGCGCTTGAAGTCCTCTTTTAATTCCGGCATTGTGTCAAAATTGAAATATGCCAACTTCTCAAAACACTCCTCGCCGAATTTTTTCAATGCCCACGACTTACCCACTTGGCGTGCTCCTTGCATCACCAAGGGCTTCCTTCGCTTGCTCTCTTTCCAAGCCTTCAGGTCGTTAAATATATCTCTTGTTATTTCCATTCCTATGAATTTGTGGCAAAATTACACATTTTTCCTATGAAAAACGT
>SAMEA3663208__coassemble_465_pt1 | contig 11871 bp, 7 predicted proteins | sample SAMEA3663208__metabat2_low_PE_010 | metagenome-assembled genome bin SAMEA3663208 (sample SAMEA3663208) | pig gut metagenome | biome: pig gut; feature: pig-associated habitat; material: faeces | place: China | collected 2013
ACTTCTTATGACCTCAGTGCACAGACCAACCAGTCAACTGCCGACGCTGTCAAGGAAAGCGACCACCTGTGTTATTACAGCAATGCCGTCACGCCATCAACAGACGGTATAAGTTTATCGCTCAGCCATATCATGTCGAAGATAACAGTCAAGCTAACCCTCGGCACGGAGTATGCAAGCGCAGTGACAAACCCCATCACCTCGGTCACTGCTTTTGGCGCATCATATAGCGCAACCTATTCTCCCGCAGCAACTCCAGCATGGAGCAACCAGTCTGCCGCTTCAGAGATTAAGCTATTCCCATCCGTGGAATACGACACAACTGAACGCACCGCCACCTACGAGGCCATCCTCGTGCCACAGACGATTGGCGCGAATACCTTTGGTGTGGAGATACGAATTGGCGAGAAGACCTACGAATGGAAATCTGCCGATGCCTTCACTTTGACAGGCGGCACAAACTGCACCCTCGAAATGACCGTAGGCAACGCTAATAGTACAAATACTAACGAATAGACAAGATGAAGACAATGAACAAGATAATATTTTGGACCATGGCAGCGTTTGCATTCCTCTTTGCAAGCTGCGCAGGCGAAGAGGAGGTGGCGACACCTGCAAACCCGCTGAAAAACAAGCCCATCAATGTAGATGTGTTGGTGTCGGACATCAAGACCCGTGCCGGCTATGATACAGACAATCTGCCGAAACAGTTCTATCTTACCATAGATCAGGAAGGCACAGAGCATGACTACACGAATGTAGTGATGAAATACGAGGAGGGCAAATGGGTGGCATACGAATCCGATGCCGCTGGTGCCAACAAGGTAGAAATGCATTGGGCAGGCTCTGAGGGCAACATCACCGTCAAGGCCGCCACGTTCTCCCTCGCCGCGGCATCTGCTTCGCTCAGTGCACTGACCAACCAGTCAACTGCCGAAGACATCAAGGCAAGCGACCATCTCAAGTATTTCAGCACTTCCGTCAGGCCTTCTTCAGATGGCACCATCAGCATCCCGTTCGACCATGTCATGTCGAAGTTGGAGGTTAAGGTTACGCTTCGCAACCAGTATGGAGGCTCAAACTCAAATCCCATCTCCTCTGCCATAGTCTCTGGCTCTGCCACCAGTGCCACCTATACTATCGCAGAAGCAACGCCATGGAGCAATAAGTCTGACGCATCAGACATTACGCCATGCCTTTCTGCGCCATACAACTCGGCTGAGCGTATCGCCAACTACGAGGCAATCCTCATCCCGCAAAACATAGCAACAAACACCTTCGGAGTGAAAGTTACGATTGGCGGTAAGTCCTATACATGGAAGTCCGCCAATCCCATCACGTTAGAAGGCGGAAAGAAATACACCTTGGATCTGACCTTGGGCAAGAACGAGCTGACTCTCAACACGCTCTCTGTTGGCAATTGGAAAGATGAAACAGTCACAGGATTAAATGCAGAACAAATTCCTTATGTTACTTTCACAGCAGAGAACTCGCAGACATTCAAATTCTCTATGGGTACCAATTTCGCATCTGCACTGGGAGAGAATGAGTATTTCGAATACTCTGTAGGCGATGGCAAATGGGTAAGATTTAAGGCTTCAGTAGAGAACATTGCCTTTGGCGGCACTTTGGGAAGTCTCCGTCTGCGCGGAAAGAGCAGCAAGGGTACGGCAAGTTATATAGATAATACTGATTATTCGACAATCCAGTTCACAACCGAAAACTCACTTGTAGATTGCACAGGAGATATACGCACGCTCATTGACTATGAGAACTACGCCAATGTAAGTACAGCCAATGCCAAGTTCTGTTCGTTATTTAGACATAATCAACAGTTGAGGACGGCTCCTTCGCTTCCTGCTACCACATTGGCAAACCATTGCTATGAAAAAATGTTCTATTATTGCACCGCACTCACCCAGGCACCGGTGCTTCCTGCTACCATATTGGAATTGAAATGCTATAGCTATATGTTCTATAATTGCTACGCACTCTCAAGTGTGACCATGTTAGCAATTGATATCAACACAGAAATGTGTTTGGAATATTGGCTTAATGGTGCAGGCCGAAGTGTTAGTAATCGTACATTGACATTGGCTAATCAGGAAGTCTATGATGAGATGCTAACGTATAAGACTGAAGAATACCTACCTGAAATTTGGAGTAATTATGTTCAGTATAAATAATAATTAATTAAATAACATCATAAACAGTTGGAGGCTGCAAGCGGCACGGAAATGCCATTTGCAGCCTTCATTGTTTATTGGCGAAATCTGTCGTTCAGAGTTCATTTCTGCTGTATAGTGGCAAATTGCTGCGAAATGTAGTCTTCGCACCTACATTTGCACTCCAAATCATTAAAAACATTATACAACATGAATGAGACAAAGAACGTAAGCAAAAGAACAAGGAACCCAAGAATCACAGGGACAGGTACCACTGGTTCACTTCATCCCCTGTACCGCCCGCGTCCCCTGTACCGCGGTGCAAAAGCAACCTGCAAAAACAATTATTGCTGCATGCCATCAAACTTCAATTCCAATTCCCTCTTTCGAGAAGAATGCCTCTACCGCATACAATGGAATGTTCTCCATCCATTGCTGGTCGGCATAGGGAAGCATGGAGCATCGGATAGCCTTCAGGGAATATGACGCAAATTCATAGTTGACAAATGTTGACAGCGATTTTGAGCGGACGTTCTCTTCTGCCTTAACCTCAGTGGGAATGACCCGTTTGCCGCCCTGAACCACGAAATCAACCTCCAAGGGCGAATTGTCCTTACTGTAGTAAAAGACCTCGTCGGCAATGATATCAGTATCCTCCAACGACTTTATTTGGTTCATGACATAGTTCTCGGTGAATGCGCCCTTGAACTCTGTAAACGCTCCCATGCCTAACAGCATCTCACTTGAGCGTGCCCCGCAAAGACATGCCAGTAGGCCAACATCGTGAAGGAATACCTTAAAGATGGAATTGTCGGCATAGAACTTCAACGGCTCTTCAGGCTTAGAGATGCGGCAAATCTTATATATCAAACCAGAATCGGCGAGCCATTGGATAGACTTCTCATATTCGGCTGCCCTTGCCCCTTTTTTGACGGCTCCAAAGATGAATTTCTTGTTTTCTTTTGCCAACTGCGACGGTATGCTGTTCCATATCATACGTATTCTTTCCACTTCAGTCTTGGTATGCTTGCCCATATCTCCAAAATATGTACTGAGAATGGCTCTTTGCACACTCCTCGTCTTTTGGGCGTTATGACCTTCTATCCATGTGGATACAGCTTCGGGCATACCTCCGGTGAAATAGTATTGGCGGAGATATTCCACAAGTGTCTCATGGTGTATTGACAGTTCGTCCCATTTCAGGTTTCTCAGTGTTTCTGCCAGCCGTTCTCTGCCGTTGGCCATCAGGAATTCGTCGAATGTCATAGGGTACATTCTCAGATTGTCAATCTTGCCTACAGGGTAGCTCTCATCCTCGCGCAATGAGATTCCCAACATTGAACCTGCCACAACCACATGCAGCTCGCGCTTGTCTTCACAGAAGTATTTTAATGCAGGTATTCCATTCTTTACTTCTTGAATTTCATCAAAGAACAGCAAAGTCTTGCCCTCTATGATGCTACATTCATTGTCCTGCTCCAACTGATAGAGTATTCTATTGATGTTGAAGTCGGAAAATAATGAAGAGGCAAAAGGGTTGTTATGACAGTTGACATATACAAAGTTGTCGAATTCTTTTTTGCCGAATTCCTTAATGATATAGGTCTTGCCTACCTGTCTTGCACCAAGAAGTACAAGCGGCTTGTGTCGTGGATTATTCTTCCATTCGAGCAATTTTTGGTATATCTTTCTCCTCATATTATGTGTTTTCTTGTTTTTTGCGTGCAAAGTTACTGAAAATAAATCAAATATGCAAGCATTTTACATTTTTATGAACGTTCAACTATTGAAAAACAACATTTTTATGAACGTTCAACTATTGAAAAACAACATTTTTATGAACGTTCGTTGTAAATGATATATGTTTAGGAATAAAAAAACAGGCGAAATATTTGGTGGTTTCAGAAATAATATATACTTTTGCCGTCGGTTAAAAACAAAAGATAAATTTTTATGCATATGAAAAGGTATTTCGGAAAGATTGTATTGTGTACGTTTATGGCGGTGGCAATGGGACTTGCCGCCTATTGCTTTGACTTCTGCGGAGGCAGCGACAATGCCGCCAACCTTGGCAGTATGGGCAGCATGATGGGTGCATCTGCTGATTACGATTCCCAGGTTATGCCTATAGTGCAGGATTTTCTTAAGAATAATCAAATATAAAACCATAAGTATGAAGAAATCATCAATCTTTGTGTTTTTCTTTTGCCTAACCGTTTGTGTATCGGTTTCAGCCCAGCAGTTCCGACAGGAATTCGGGGATCCACGCAAGGCTTTCGTGGAAGTGGTGGCAACGCCCGACCATGGGGACAGTTATTACCTTCAGGGGCAACCTGCCACACTGCGTATATATGCCCGCGAGGGCGGAGTCCCGCTCAATGGAGTGACGGTCAAGTATAGGGTAGGGCGGGAGATGCACCTGCCCAAGGATGCCGACTCCACAACGTTTGTAGGCGGTGAGGCTGTCATACGTATGGGCACTATGACTGAGCCGGGATTCCTGGCCTGCCAGTATGAGTTTATGGCGGGAGGCAAGCGTCAGCGCGACCTCGTCAAGGTGGCATTCTCGCCTGAGCAGATCCGTTCGTTCACTGAGATGCCGAAGGACTTCACCAAGTTCTGGCAGAACGCATTGCGTGAAGCCCGCAAGGTGAATCTCGAACCGGAGTATTTTGATGTGCCTGATGCCACTAACGACAAGATTGAGACCAAGCTCGTGAGGCTTCATGTGGGCAAGGACAAATGGATATATGGCTATCTCTCGCGTCCGTTGGACGGCAGGCAGCACCCCGTGGTGCTTGTTCCGCCTGGTGCGGGAAGTCAGAAAATCTATCCTTCCGACTATTTCCCCAAGGAAGGAATGACATATCTCAAGATAGAGATTCACGACAACGACCAGCGCATTCCCGACGAGGAATACAACCGTATGCGTGCTGAGAAATGCAGCGGGTATATGCGTCGCGGGATGGCTTCCAAGGACACATATTATTATAAGGATGTGTATGTGGGATGCGCCCGGGCAGTTGACTTCCTCTGTTCTTTGCCCGACTGGGACGGCAGGAATGTCATCGTCACCGGTGGTTCGCAGGGTGGGGCGTTGTCAGTCATCACTGCCGCCCTCAACGAGAAGGTCACCATGTGCGCCCCGTTTTATCCTGCCCTGAGCGACCTCACCGGTTTCCTGCACGGAAGGGCAGGCGGTTGGCCGATGTTCTTCTCAGGATTGTTCGACGACAGTCGTGTGGATATCCCCGTCGAGCAGGCCTTGCAGACCTTGCCCTATTTCGATGTGGTCAATTTCGCTCGCATCCTGCGTGTTCCCACCTTCATGAGTTGGGGATATAGCGACAACACCTGTTCGCCCACCTCTGTATGGTCGGTATGGAATGAGATAACCGCCCCCAAGCAGAAGGACATCACCCCGAGCAGCGGTCATTGGCGCTTCCCAAGCAGCCAGGCAAAGTGTTTCAAGTGGATGCAGGACAATATGCGGTATGAGTGATCTCATTAGTGGATTTAATATATGAAGATAGCTATTATTGGAGCCGGGGCAGCGGGATGTTTTGCGGCTATAGAGATAAAGAGGCGATGCCCGGAGGCGGTGGTCACTGTATATGAGAGTGGACGCAAGGCATTGGCTAAGGTGGCTGTGACGGGTGGCGGAAGATGCAATCTTACCAACTCGTTCGGTGGTGTGCGCAGCATCGAGGCTGTCTATCCGCGTGGCGCAAGGTTGATGAAGCGACTGCTCAGGGAATTCAGTCATAAGGACGCATACCAATGGTTTGAGCGCGAGGGCATTAGGCTGACCACGCAGGAGGACAACTGCGTCTTCCCCGTGTCGCAGGATGCCATGGAGATTGTGGATAAGCTGCTGTGGCTTATGCGCAGGCATGGGGTGGGATTGAAGACGGGACATCGTGTGGAAAGGATAACGCATGATGACGTATATACCCTGCAATTCTCAAATGGAGAGAGTGTTGAGGCTGATAAAGTGATAGTGACAACTGGCGGCAGTCCTAAGCTCAGCGGATTGAAGATGCTCGACGGCTTGGGGCTTGACATTGTTGATCCGGTTCCGTCGCTGTTCAGTCTATGTCTGACGAATAATCCCATTACCTGTATGACTGGCACAGTGGTTGAGGATGTGCATACAAGCATTGTTGGCACAAAGATGAAGGCAGAAGGCCCGCTGCTTATTACGCATTGGGGACTTAGCGGTCCTGCCGTCCTTAAACTCTCGTCCTACGGAGCGCGCCTTCTTCACGACTGCAATTATAAGGCCAAGATTGCCGTCAACTGGTTTGGCTCTGCCAATGAGAACGAGGTGATGGAACTCTTGTATGAGATGTCCATCCGTCATCCCCAAAAGCAGGTTCAGAGCTTATACCCCGACCGTTTCAACAGTCGCCTGTGGCTTCATCTCCTCTCCTGCGCAGGCATTCGCCCTGATATGCGTTGGGCTGAGATGGGCAGGAAGAGTTTCAACCGCATGGCTGCAATGCTCACCAACCATATCTTCGACATCAGTGGCAAGAACAAGTTCAAGGATGAATTTGTGACTTGCGGCGGAGTGGCCCTCTCAAACATCAATCCCTCAACACTCGAATCCCGCCATCATCCAGGTCTCTACTTTGCAGGCGAAGTCCTCGATGTGGATGCCATCACTGGCGGCTTTAACCTACAGGCAGCCTGGACAATGGGGTATATAGTGGCAAAAATGTAAAAACTACACCTCTATATTGAATCCACTTTTTATTTGGGGATTAATATAGGTGTATTAGTTGATAAACAATGACTTAACTAAATAATGGACATAAAATAATCCACTTTTTTCAGATACTTCCGGATAATTGAATTAAAAAAGCCGTAACTTTGCACCGTCAAACAGTCAAAAGGCTATAATGGTCAAAGAGAATAACTTAATTTAATACAATAATTAAAAACAGAAGTATGAAAAGAACAAGGTATCTTATGTTTTTGCTGGCATTGTTGATGACAATACCGGCAATGGCTCAGAAACAGCTTTTCACGGGTATCGTCAAGGATGCCCTGGGCGAACCGGTCATAGGTGCGTCCGTAGTGGAAAAGGGATCGTCGAACGGTTCGGTGACCGACCTCGACGGTAAGTTTAGGGTATCAACCGCTCCCGGCACAACCCTTGTGGTGTCCTATATCGGATACAAGTCGCAGGAGGTGAAGGCTAAGGAGAACATGAACATCACCCTGCAGGAGGATGCTCAGGTGCTTGACAACGTGGTTGTCATCGGTTATGGAGTGCAAAAGAAGTCAGTGGTTACAGCCTCTATTGCCAAGGTAAGTGCTGATGACCTTGACGGTAAGACACGCCTTCGTGCCGACGATGCCCTGAAGGGAATGGCAGCCGGTGTGAATGTGACATCAGCTTCGGGTCAGCCAGGCTCCAAGTCAATGATTCGCGTGCGTGGTATTGGCACTATCAACAACTCCGAACCGCTTTACATCATTGATGGTATGCCAACCGACCAGGACGGTATGGAATCAGTGAATCCCGCCGACATCGAGTCGATGGAAGTGTTGAAGGATGCAGCCTCAGGTGCCATCTACGGTGCGAGAGCCGCCAACGGTGTAATCCTCGTGACCACCAAGAAGGGTAAGCTTGGCAAGGCATCCATCAATTACAATTTCTCTTATGGTTGGCAGAGCGCATGGAAGAAGCGTGACGTGACCGGAGCTACCGACTATGCCGTGTTGATGAACGAGAAATACATCAACGGTAAGCAGACTCTCCCCGCTGAGATGGCAAACCTTGCCGATCCATTCAACATCACAGATGTCAATGGCAACAAGATAACAGGTTTTGGTACTGACTGGCAGGAAGCCCTCTTCAACGACAATGCTCCTATCGTTCAGCATGATGTATCTGTAAGTGGAGCTTCTGAGAAGGTGAATTATTATTTCTCAGCTGGCTATTTCTCTCAGGAAGGTATCGTGGGTGGTAACTACGGACAGTCAAACTACGACCGTCTTACGTTGCGTGCCAACAACTCGTTCACACTGCTCGACGCAAGTAAGGAGCGCTCGTTCCTCAACAAACTGGAACTGCACACCAACCTTTCTTATATGCGTGTGCACAACACCGGTATTGATGCCAACTCAACATGGGGTTCGCCACTTGGTTCAGCCCTCTATCTTGCACCTACACTTCCTGTCACACTTACAGGTAAGGTGGGCCAGGACATGATTGACCACTACTCGGCATTTGATCTCTATCGCGATGCCAACGGCAATCCTTATACCATTCCCGGTTATCTCGGATCATATAACGAGCAGAACAACCCTATTGCCCTCATGCAGCGCAATCCAACACGCAACTGGTCGCAGAAGTTTATGCCGAAGATAGCAATCGACCTCCAGCTTTGGGACAATCTGAAATACCATTTCACATGGAGTGCAGAGCAGTCGTTCTGGGGTAATGAGTCGGCAATCACCGAGAAGTACTATTTCTCAGGAAACAACAATGCCGACCACACATCAGCTTCTGTATATAAGGGCAACAACACCACATGGCAGGTGGAGAACACCCTTACTTACGACAAGACTTTCGGCAAGCATACCATTGGAGTAGTGCTTGGACAGTCAGCACTCAAATTCAAGGGCGACGATCTCTCAGGTTCACACTGGAATCTCGTGAACACCGATAAGCCTTTCCTCAACTATACCACAGGTGGTGACTTCGGAACAGAAGTTGATGCTGACGGCAATATCATTGGTGTGAAGAGTTACGTTGGTGTAGGTGGCGGTCCGTATGTTGAGCATCGTCTGTCTTCACTCTTCGGTCGATTCAGCTATAACTACGACGAGCGTTATATGGCTCAGTTCACTATCCGTCGCGACGGTTCAAGCCGTTTTGGTTCTAACAATAAGTACGGTACATTCCCCTCTGTCTCTCTCGGATGGAACGTGATGAACGAGAAGTTTATGGAGAATACACGCTCATGGCTTGCCAACTTCAAGGTGCGCCTCTCGTGGGGTAAGAACGGTAATGACAATATCGGCGACTTCGCCTATACCACACTCTCGACAGTGGGAGGCACAAGCAACTACTACCTCGGACAGACAGCCTCAATGGTGTATGGTTCAAAGGCCAACCGCCTTGCCAACCCCAACCTCAAATGGGAGGAGAGTGAGCAGACTGACTTCGGTCTTGACTTCGGTTTCTTCAACAACGCTTTGACATTCACCGTTGACTACTTCATCAAGAAGACCAATGGAATGATTATCGAAATGCCTATCCCGAGTTATGTAGGTGAGGCAAAGCCCCTTGCCAACGTGGGAGACATGGAGAACTCAGGATTTGAGTTTGAACTTGGATATAAGTGGCACGTTGCCGACGCCAACTTCTCTATCAAGGCTAATGCATCATATCTGCACAACGAACTGAAGAACCTCGGAAATGACACCGGTTTCCTCAACTGGGGCATCAGCCAGTTCAGCGACGGTGGTACACGTGCCGAGAATGGACAGCCGTTCCCATTCTTCTATGGATACAAAACATTGGGCGTATTCCAGAACATGGAACAGGTGAACTCCTATACCTGGACAAATCCAACTACTGGCGAGACTCAGCTCATCCAGCCCGACGCACAGCCAGGTGACCTTATCTTCCAGGATACCGATAACAATGGTATTATCACATCTGCCGACCGTACAAAGATTGGTAAGGGCACTCCCGACTGGTCGTTCGGTGCCACCTTCAATGCAGAGTGGAAGGGCTTCGACCTTAGCGTATTCGTGCAGGGTGTGAGCGGTGTGGATGTATTCGACGCAACATATCGTCAGGACATCGCCTCTGGTAACTTCCCCACATGGGTGCTCTCACGCTGGACAGGAGAAGGTACATCCAACCGCGTGCCAATCCTCAAGCAGGGCGACAGCAAGAACTGGGTAGTGAGCGACCTCTATATCCAGGACGGTTCTTACCTCCGCATGAAGAACTTGACTCTCGGTTATACATTGCCACGCAATCTGACACAGAAGATAGGCATTAGCCGTCTGCGTGTATATGCAATGGCAGAGAATCTCTTCACATGGACAAAATATTGGGGATTTGATCCTGAAATCGGTACAAGCGGAACATCGCTTGGTGTTGACTATGGAGTATATCCGCAGGCTCGCACATATACCATTGGAGTTAATCTTAATTTCTAATTAGGAATGAGGAATTATTAATAATATTAATGAAAAACGATATGAAAAAGAACATATTCTTGGCAATGGCTACATCAGCCATGATGCTCACAACATCGTGCAGCGATAGCTTCCTTGAGGTGAACAACCCAACGGGAGAGCCTCTGGAGGAATACTATACCAAGGAGGAAACTCTCGAAGAAGCTCTTATGTCGGCATATTCTCCGCTGCACTGGCCCGACTGGGATGGTACTGCATATAACGACCTCACCGTGGATGCTGAAATTCTTGGTGATGACTTCTGGGTAGGCGGTTCAAGTATTACCGACAACCAGCATTGGCACAAGCTCTTCAACTTTGAGGGTGACGGCAATAACACTCTCGCCACACTTTGGACTGACTTCTACTCCGGTATCAAGCGTTGCAACGACGTAATCAAGTATTGCTCTTGGGGCGGTGCCACCGAGGAGTATCGTGCAAAGTGTGAGGCACAGGCTCGCCTGCTTCGCGTATATTACTATAATATATTGTGGCACTATTATGGCAATGTGCCTTTCTATCTCGAAAACCTTGAGCTGCCATATACAGCTCCTCAGCTCACTGCCGACGAGATATACGACCAGCTCTTGCCCGAACTGGAGGATATCATTGCGTCGAAGGTGCTGCCGATGAGATGGCCGGCAAGTGAGTCGGGACGTGTGTCACAGGCTATGGCATATATGCTCTATGCCGAGATGGTGATGTATCAGAAGGATACACAACGCTATGCTCAGGCACTCAACTATATGAAGGAGATTATCAGTTCATCAGATTATGAACTCAATCCCGACTTCGCTGCCCTCTGGGAGGAGTCTGGCGAGTGGTGTCAGGAGTCAATCTTCGAGGTAAACTACGATGACAATGCCGCACAGCGCGACTGGGGTACATCTATGTTTGCAGGCGGTAGTGTTCTGCCTACACTGATTTCACCCAACACATGGCCTGGTGGTGATGGTTGGAATGCCGGTGAGGACGGATGGGGTTTCCTGCCGATGCGAGTGGAGACTATGGAGATGTTCCCCGAGGGTGATGTCCGTCGTGACGCTACGGTATGGGATGTGCGTGAATTCAGTTACACCGAGCGTTATCAAGATACTCACTTGTGGTTGAAGAAATATCGTCCGTATTCTGACAACAACAAGGACTGCCCAACGTCGAAGAACCTCAATTACAACAATAACAAGCGTATCTATCGCTATGCAGAGACTCTTCTCAATGCAGCTGAACTTATCGTGCTCACTGGCGGAAATTCAGCCGACGGTCTGAACTATCTCAACCAGGTGCGCACACGTGCCGGACTTGCAGGATATACAGAATGTAATATCGACAATATCCTCAACGAGCGCCATCTTGAGTTCTGTGGCGAGGGCAAGCGTTATTTCGACCTCGTTCGCACTGGCTATGCTGCCACAACCCTCGTGCCCGACAAGTATGGTTATCGCACAAATTCTTGGACTGAGAACAAAAAGCATATACCATTGGCACAGTCGGAGCTTGA
>SAMEA3663208__coassemble_477_pt1 | contig 11684 bp, 11 predicted proteins | sample SAMEA3663208__metabat2_low_PE_010 | metagenome-assembled genome bin SAMEA3663208 (sample SAMEA3663208) | pig gut metagenome | biome: pig gut; feature: pig-associated habitat; material: faeces | place: China | collected 2013
TTTTTGGGCGACATAAATAGCAGTTTTAAACCGAGTATGAAATATTCAGGTTAAAAACAGTGCAAAATTAGTTGTTTTTGGCCAAATATGCAACAAAATCACGGCTTTTTTAAGGAAAATGCATCTTTTTTTGAAAAAAGTCCAAAAAAAATTTGGTGGAATGAAAAATTTGCCGTACCTTTGCACCCGCAATCAAGCAATGAGGGCGCTTAGCTCAGTTGGTTCAGAGCGTCTGCCTTACAAGCAGAGGGTCGGGGGTTCGAATCCCTCAGCGCCCACACCTCCTTTCATTGAGTCCTGTGATATGACATTTGTCGTGTTGCAGGATTTTTTTATCATTAAATTCACTCCAAAATGGAAATTTATCGAAAAAATGCTTGGTAATTCAAAAATTATGATTACCTTTGTACCCGAATTGAGAAAACATACACATTTTATTAATTAAGGATATATAAATCAGGACATGGAATTAGATGCACTGACAGCCATTTCACCCATCGACGGACGATACAGGGGAAAAACAGAGAAACTGGCAGAGTACTTTTCTGAGTATGCACTCATCAAATACCGAGTGAGAGTAGAAATAGAATATTTCATCACGCTCTGCGAACTGCCACTACCACAGTTGAAGGGATTCGACAACAGCCTGTTTGAGACACTGAGAAACATCTATCGCAACTTCTCCAAGGAGGACGCACAGAGAGTGAAGACCATCGAACAGACCACAAACCACGACGTAAAGGCAGTGGAGTATTTCATCAAGGAAGAACTCGACAAGATTGGAGGCCTTGAGGAATACAAGGAATTCATACATTTTGGACTCACGTCACAGGACATCAACAACACCAGCGTGCCACTTTCCATCAAGGAGGCGCTGGAGGAAGCGTATTATCCGCTCGTGGAGGAACTGATAGCACAGCTGCGCTCGTTCGCCGAGGAATGGAAAGAGGTGCCAATGCTCGCCAAAACCCACGGACAGCCCGCCTCCCCCACCCGCCTGGGCAAGGAGGTGATGGTGTATGTATATCGACTGGAGCAGCAGCTTGAGAGCCTTAAGCAGGTGCCCATGACAGCCAAGTTCGGCGGTGCCACCGGCAACTACAACGCCCACCACGTGGCATATCCCGAATACGACTGGCGTGAGTTCGGCAACAAGTTCGTCAGCGAGAAGCTCGGTCTGCAGCGCGAACAATACACCACCCAGATCAGCAATTACGACTGGCTCGGCGCCGCCTTCGACGCCATGCGCCGTATCAACACCATAGTCATCGACCTCGACCGTGACTTCTGGATGTATATCTCCATGGACTACTTCAAGCAGAAGATCAAGGCAGGCGAGGTAGGCTCAAGTGCCATGCCCCACAAAGTGAATCCCATCGACTATGAAAACAGCGAGGGCAACCTCGGCATCGCCAATGCCATACTGCAGTTCCTCGCCCAGAAGCTGCCGGTAAGCCGCCTACAGCGTGATCTCACCGACTCCACCGTGCTGCGCAACGTGGGCGTGCCAATGGGACACAGCATCATAGCCTTCCAGAGCACACTGAAGGGACTGCGCAAGCTCATTCTCAACGAGGAGAAGATTGCCGCCGACCTCGACAATACATGGGCAGTGGTGGCAGAGGCCATCCAGACCATCCTGCGCCGCGAGGCATACCCCCACCCCTATGAGGCACTCAAGGCACTGACCCGCACCAACAAGAAGATGGACGAGCAGACTATCCACGAATTTGTCCAGGGACTTGACGTCAGCGACAGCGTAAAGGCTGAGCTGATGAGCATAACTCCCCACAATTATACTGGTATATTTTAAACTCAATCATTTAAAAAACAAAAATTCAGAAACAAACATTATTAGAAAAAGAGATTAAAGGATTATCGATTAAAGGATTTATTTAGTATTACTATTATGGAAGAAAACGAGAAGAAACCAGAGAACATCTCTGCTGAGCAGAACAAGGATGGCCGCGAGGGCTATCAGTCTGCAGGACACACAGGTGGCTATCAGGGCTACCGTGCACCGGGACGCTCACCACGTCCACGTATCAATAATGGCGCACCACAGCGTCCACGTATGACATCTTTTGACAGAACGAACAAGGAGGAAGGCGGATTCCGTCCCGAAGGATTCGGTGCCGGACTTCAGTCAAGCGCACCACAGCGTCCGTCCTATCGTCCAAGGTACAACAACGAGGGCGGTTACCAGCCACAACAGAGAGGTGGTTACAACCAGCAGCGCAACGGTTACAACCAGCAGCGCGGTGGCTATAACCAGCAAGGCGGATATGGCCAGCCACAGCAGCGAGGAGGCTATGCTCCACAGGGACGCGGAGGTTACGGACAGCCACAACAGCGCGGAGGCGGTTATGCTCCACAGGGACGCGGAGGATACGGACAGCCACAGCGTGGCGGATATGCACCCCAGGGACGCGGAGGATACGGACAACAGCGAGGAGGCTATGCTCCACAGGGACGTGGAGGATACGGACAGCCACAGCGTCCGGGCGGATTCCGCAAGCAGCGCACTCCCGGCTATGACCCGAATGCTAAGTACAGCATGAAGAAGCGTATTGAGTACAAGGAGGAAAACTACGATCCGAATGAGCCGATTCGCCTCAACAAGTATCTTGCCAATGCAGGAATATGCAGCCGCAGGGAGGCTGACGAATATATACAGGCAGGTGTGATCACTGTAAACGGAGAGGTGATTACCGAACTGGGAACAAAGGTATTGCGCACCGACGAGGTGAAGTTCCACGACCAGCCCGTAAGCATCGAGAAGAAGGTTTACGTGCTGCTAAACAAGCCAAAGGACTACGTCACCACAAGCGACGACCCACAGCAGCGCAAGACCGTTATGGACCTCGTGAAGAACGCTTGCCGCGAGCGCATCTACCCGGTAGGTCGTCTCGACCGCAACACCACAGGTGTGCTTCTCCTGACCAACGACGGTGACATGGCTTCGAAGCTCACTCACCCGAAGTTCCTCAAGAAGAAGATTTATCACGTATATCTCGACAAGAACGTAACCGCCCACGACATCCAGCAGATTCGTGACGGTATCGAGCTTGAAGACGGTGAGATACAGGCAGACGCTTGCGAATATGCCGACGAGAAGGACAAGAAGCAGGTGGGCATCGAAATCCACAGCGGCAAGAACCGCATTGTGCGCCGCATCTTCGAGAGCCTCGGCTATCGCGTGACCAAGCTCGACCGCGTGCAGTTCGCCGGTCTGACCAAGAAGAACCTTCGCCGCGGCGACTGGCGCTACCTCACCGAGGAGGAAGTTGACCGCCTGAGAATGGGAGCTTTTGAATAAATGAGGAATGAGGAATTAGGAATGAGGAATTAGATTTCTAATTCCTAATTAAATATAAAACGATGCAGACAATAAAAAGAACAAAGGTAGTGGATGCGCTGAAGCGCACCGACTATGGACAGATAGTAAACGTAAGGGGATGGGTGAGAACCCACCGCTCAAGCAAGGCGGTGGATTTCATCGCCCTCAACGACGGCTCCACCATCAAGAACATACAGGTGGTGGTTGACCCAACCAAGTTTGACGCCGACCTGCTTAAGCAGATAACTACCGGTTCGTGTATAAATGTCAACGGCGAACTTGTGGAGAGCCAGGGAGCGGGACAGAGTGTCGAACTGCAGTGCCGCGAGATTGAGGTCTATGGCCTTTGCGGCGGTGACTATCCCATGCAGAAGAAGGGTCAGAGTTTCGAATACATGCGCCAGCACGCACATCTGCGTTTGCGCACCAACACCTTCGGAGCCGTGATGCGCATCCGCCACAACATGGCAATCGCCATCCACCAGTACTTCCACGAGCACGGCTTCTTCTACTTCCACACCCCGCTTATCACCGCCAGTGACTGTGAGGGTGCAGGACAGATGTTCCAGGTGACCACCAAGAACCTCTACGACCTGAAGAAGGACGAGGAAGGAAAGATTATCTATGATGATGATTTCTTCGGCAAGCAGACCTCACTCACCGTGAGCGGACAGCTTGAGGGCGAACTTGGAGCCACAGCCTTGGGAGCCATCTACACCTTCGGTCCCACCTTCCGCGCCGAGAACTCCAACACTCCTCGTCACCTCGCCGAGTTTTGGATGATTGAGCCTGAGGTGGCATTCATCGACCTCAACGACCTGATGGACCTTGAGGAAGACTTCATCAAATACTGTGTCAACTGGGCACTCAACAACTGCAAGGACGACCTTGAGTTCCTCAACAAGATGATTGACAAGACCCTCTTGGAGCGTCTGCAGTCGGTGGTGAAGACTGACTTCGTGCGCCTGCCCTACACCGAGGGCATCCGCATACTCGAAGAGGCTGTGAAGAACGGCAAGAAGTTTGAGTTCCCCGTCAGCTGGGGTATGGACCTCGCCAGTGAGCACGAGCGTTACCTCGTCGAGGAGCATTTCCAGAAGCCAGTCATCATGATAGACTATCCCAAGGATATCAAGGCTTTCTATATGAAGATCAACGATGACGACAAGACTGTGCAGGGCACCGACGTGCTTTTCCCGCAGATTGGTGAGATCATCGGTGGCAGTGTGCGCGAGGAAAGCTACGACAAGCTGATGTCAGAGATTGAGCGCCGCAACATCCCGATGAAGGACATGTGGTGGTATCTCGACACCCGCAAGTACGGTTCATGTCCTCACGGAGGTTTCGGCTTAGGCTTCGAGCGTCTGATTCTCTTCGTCACCGGTATGCAGAACATCCGCGATGTCATCCCGTTCCCAAGAACGCCGAAGACGGCTGAGTTCTAATCATTATCCACAGATTTCCACGGATAATTAATTATATAAGATTAACACAGATTTTGGCTCCGCAAAACCAAAATCTGTGTTAATCTTTTTTATAATTCTATCTGTGATAATCTGTGGATTACTTCACACGAGGTCGATACCTTCGTCAGATATGGTGATAAGGCGTTTGCGGTATAGGTCGCCTATTGCCTTTTTGAATGTCTTCTTGCTGACCTTGAAACGGTCGGCGATGAGTTCGGCGGGACTCTTGTCACCCAAGCTGCAATGACCGCCGTTATCCTGCAGATAAGCTAACAACACGTCCGAGAACTCCTCAGTTTGCCTGCGACCCGTGGGCTGTATTGTCACGTCAATCTTGCCGTCGGGACGCACGCGGTCGATATATCCCTTAAGATGGTCGCCCGTATGAAGCGGCCGGAACACCTGGTTGTCGTATATCAGTCCGCCATAGGCATTATCGATGATAACCTTAAATCCCAATTCCGTTTTCTGCTGAACGAGCAAGTCAACCTCGTCGCCATGCTTGTATGCAGGCTTGTCCTGGTTGAGATACTTGTCCACCTTGGCTGTAGCCATGATGCGATAGCTCTCCTCGTCGAGTTTCACATATACGATATACCTCTCGCCTTTCTGCATACGCTTTTTCTGCTCGCGGAACGGGCAGAAGAGGTCCTTCATGAGCCCCCAGTTGAGGAATGCACCGTATTCATTCACCCATGCCACCTCCAAGCAGGCGAAGTCGCCCACCTTAGCCAACGGCTCCAATGTGGTGGCAATGATTTTCTCGTCCTGGTCGAGATACAGGAAGACATTGAGTTCGTCGCCTATCTTGCATCCCTCGGGCACATAACGCGTGGGGAGGAGTATCTCGCCTTCGACACCACCGTCGAGATACATTCCGAAATCCACTTTCTTTACAACTTTAAGGAGGTTGTAGGCTCCTAAGGTGATTTTTTTCATTTTTTTATTCTTCTTGTGGGGTAGGGATTATAGGTGATGTAGGGGGTATAGGGAGAGCTATTATTCCGTCTTTCATGTGGATGGTGCGGTCGGTGATGTCGGCAAGATGCTCGTCGTGGGTTACAATGACAAAGGTCTGGCCGTATTTATCCCTCAGGTCGAAGAAGAGCTGGTGGAGTTCGGCTTTGTTTCGTGAGTCGAGACTGCCCGAAGGCTCATCAGCAAAGATTACGGCGGGATTGTTCACCAATGCCCTTGCCACAGCCACACGCTGCTTCTCGCCTCCCGACAGCTCGTTGGGCTTGTGTTGGGCACGGTCGGCGAGATTCATAAACTCCAACAATTCCATAGCCCTCTGCTTCGCCTCCTTGGTGGAGCGTCCGGCGATATATGCGGGAATCATGATATTCTCCAACGCCGTGAACTCAGGCAGCAACTGATGAAACTGGAAGACGAACCCCACGTGAGTGTTGCGGAACTCGGAAATCTTCTTGCCACTCATACTGCTCACATCGATACCGTCAACTATCACTGTCCCTGAGTCGGGACGGTCGAGTGTACCCATTATCTGTAGCAATGTGGTCTTGCCGGCTCCGCTGGGGCCTACTATGCTGACCACCTCGCCTTTGTCGATATGTAGGTCAATGCCTTTCAGGACTTGTAACGAGCCGAAGCTCTTGTGGATGTTTTTTAATTCTATCATATTTTTTTTTGTAGGGGGTTGTAGGTATTGTAGGGGGGGTCGGGGTTATTTTCTGAATTTCATCAAGAAATTCAGTACTGTTGCGTAGGCACTCTCCTTATCCTGTACCTGTGGGGCGGTGAATGTCATTGCATCCTGTGGCTGACCGTACTGGTCGGGATAAAGGATGATCATACTGCCTTGGGGGAAGGAGTCAGTGAGCTCTTGGGGCAGATGCTCGAATGCCGATTTATAGGATACCGTGCCGCTTCGCGCCGTGATTACCACTAACAGGTGGTCGGGCTTGACGTTGCGCGCCATTGTCGTCAACTCCTTCCAATGGAGGAGTTCCTCGTATTCCGCGCGCACCTCGGGATGACGGTTCTGTATATATTGCGATATCAGCTCGTTGGTGCCCTTGCGCGCATGGAACACTATGCGGCAACCGAGATTGCCTGCCAACCTGGCGAGATGCTCCACCCATCGGTAGAATCCCGGCTCATACTCCACCCTCGACGGCACTGCCACCTGTATGCGCCTTATCGTGTTGAGCGGTTTCTCGATGCGGCACACCATAATCTGACGGCTAATCTCGCTGATGAGTCCCTGCGTATAGGCCCCCCAGAAGGTGTCGCCGGGTGATGTCTTGCGATGCAGGCCCATGATGATCTCGCTCGCCTCATATTCCCTGAAGGCATGCTTGATGCCGTTGGATATGTTTGTCGATAGTCGGCTCTGCGTCACCATCCTCACGTCTGCCGATGCCGCCGTCTCCTCAGCGTGCTCCAGTATGCGGCTGCCCGCGTTCTTGTTGCGCCTGCTGTTCACGTCGTCATACACCACATTGATGCCTATCAGTCCGCGTCCCAACCGCTTGTTGCGCATCAGTATGGCAAGCTGCACGAGATGGTCGGCATCATCGGCGTGTTGCAGCGGCAAGAGCATCTGCTCGTCGTCCATCATCTTGTCGTCAGGCTCTTCGGGCTGCATCTTCTCCCTCAGCAGGATGCCCTGTGCAGAATACTCCACAACCACCGAACTGATGATACACGTGAATAGAATCATCATAACCACACCGTTGAGCATGTTGGCATCCACCACATATGTGCCGTCGGGCAACTGCATCCTCATTCCCACCATGGTCATCGCGATACCTCCGGCGGCATGTGCCTCGGTGAGTCCGAACATCATGTGTCCGCTCAACCATGAATACCTGAACACCAGGCACGACGAGTAAGCCGCCACAGCCTTGGTGAGCGTGGCGAAGAACACCATGCAGAACACCCCCCAAAGCGTGTCGAATCCACGGAACAGCACCGTGATGTCAATCAACATTCCCACTCCAATCAGAAAGTAAGGGATGAACAGGGCGTTACCGATAAACTCCAACCTGTTCATCAGCGGCGACACGCTCGGTATGAACCTGTTGAGAATAAGTCCTGCGAGGAAGGCTCCGAAGATGCCCTCCAGCCCGCACATCTGCGACACGGCAGCCGAGAAGAACAGCACGCTCATCGTGTAAATATACAGCATCACCGAGTCGGCATAGTTGCGGAAGAACCACCGAGTGAGCCGCGGCACAAGTATCGACATGACCGCACAGAACACAACCACCTTGAGCAAGAACAGCATCCAGAACGTTATGCCGTGTTCGCCTCCGTTGGCTCCCACAATGGCAGCCAGCACCAATAGCGACAGTGTCAGTGCAATCATCGACGAACCCACACTCAGTGCCACCGCCTTATGCTTCTGCAGTCCGTACTTGCACACTATGGGATAGGCAATGAGCGTGTTAGAAGCTAAGATACAGGCGAAGAGCATCGAACCTAATTCGCTATAGCCCAAAAGCCCCGTGCCCACGAAGAAGGCCGTGACAAATGGTATGAAAAAAGTAAGGAATCCGAAGATAAGGAATTTCCCCTTGCGTTTCATGATGTCGGTGAGGTTCATCTCAAGTCCCGCGAGAAACATGATATAAAGCAGTCCCACCTTGCCGAAGAGTTCAAACGACGAGTCACGCTCGAGGATATTCAGTCCGTATTGTCCCACAGCCACACCTGCCAGCACCATGCCGATGATATGCGGAATACGCAATCGACTCATCACAATAGGTGCCAGAAGTATGATACAGAGCACGACGAAGAATATCAGCGTCGGGTCTGTTATAGGAAAATAATGCGCCAAATTCAGCATAAATTCACCTTATTTATTATAATTCGAGTGCAAAGTAACAAAAAAATTATCATATAAAAGACACATTTCCTTAAAAATTGCACGTTTATTCCCATAAAAGTTGTAATTTTGCACCCGAAAAGCCTATTTAGGCTCAAAAACGGACAGTATAACATATAAAAATAGAGAAAGAAATGAAAGTAGCTATTGTTGGAGCGAGCGGAGCCGTGGGACAGGAATTCCTGCGCGTGCTCGCCGAGAGAAACTTCCCAATGGACGACCTCGTGTTGTTTGGTTCACAGCGCAGCGCAGGCACCAAGTACACATTCCGCGGCAAGGAGTATGAAGTGAAACTCCTGCAGCACGGCGATGACTTCAAGGACGTGGACATCGCCTTCACCTCTGCCGGTGCAGGCACCTCCAAGGAGTTTGCCGAGGACATCACCAAGTACGGTGCCGTGATGATTGACAACTCAAGTGCCTTCCGTATGGATGACGACGTGCCATTGGTAGTGCCCGAGTGCAATGCCGAGGATGCCCTCAATCGCCCCCGCGGCATCATTGCCAACCCCAACTGCACCACCATCATGATGGTTGTAGTGCTTCAGCCCCTTGAGAACATCAGCCACATCAAGCGCATCCACATCGCCAGCTATCAGAGTGCCAGCGGCGCAGGTGCCGCCGCCATGCAGGAGCTGCAGCAGCAGTATCAGGAAATTGTGGATGGCAAGCCCGTAACGGTGAAGAAGTTCCCCCATCAGTTGGCTTACAACGTGATTCCACAAATTGACGTCTTCCAGCCCAACGGCTACACCAAGGAGGAGATGAAGATGTTCAACGAGACCCGCAAGATTATGCACAGCGACGTCAAGTGCTCTGCCATGTGCGTGCGCGTGTCATCGCTTCGCGCCCATTCCGAGTCGGTGTGGATTGAGACCGAGAAGCCCATCTCAGTAGAGGAGGCTCAGAAGGCCATCGCCTCCGCTCCGGGATGCACACTCCAGGATGACCCCGCCAACCTCGTTTATCCCATGCCGCTAGACACTGCCGGCAAGGATGACATCTTCGTAGGCCGAGTGCGCAAGGACCTCGCCGACGACTGTGGCTTGACCTTCTGGCTCAGTGGCGACCAGATACGCAAGGGTGCCGCCCTCAACGCCGTGCAGATTGCCGAGTACCTCATCAAGGTGGGCAATGTGAAGTAATTGTCTATTTTTAAAATACAGAGTCACGGAGACACAGAGTAACTAAGGATTATAACTCTGTCTCTCCGTGACTCTGTGTTTTATATCCAATCTTCTTAATAAGAGTTAATATTAACAATAATTACATTGCCTTTTCTTGCAATTTAAAAATATTATCCGTAAATTTGCAGCAAATTATTAACGAGATGTCAAGAAAGGAGCCGACAATGAAAGCAAGGAGAATCATAACGACATGTTTCGCAGCCATCATGCTGATGATGGCTCTGCCCGCCGATGTCCTTGCCATAATAGACAGCACCACTGGCGCACAAGGAGGAGAACAAGCGCGGCGCGACCGCTTGACCGACATCTCGCGAAAGGAGGACCAAAGACCTATGGCAGTGTTCGAGGACGTGATGAACACCATGCGCACGTGCATGACGCGCCCCCAGCGTCTGTTGCCATCGCAGGGCTCTGCCCCAGGCAACACGCAGGCAAGGTCGATGGAGTCGCGCAGATACACCCTATTCTGTAACCCTCAAAACTTCTCGCAGCGACAGGAGTCCACACCATTCCCGTCGTTTGTCTCGCGCACCTACTATGTCATTGCGCTGAGACACATCCTTTGTTAGTGATTATATACAACACAAAAGATAGGAATATGACGTTTATAACACACATCATTAACTTTAAAAACACTACATATAAAAAATGACAAAGATTAAGAAATTGGAGATGGCTTCAGCCGTTTCCAATGAGAAGGATATTACTGTTACTGAATCATTTTTTGGCCTCTGTGAAAAGGCCATTTACACACCTACAGGCAGCCGCATCAAGGCCGACACCTACGAATACTCACAGGCCAACGGCGAACGTCTCATATCGCTGGTTGACAGTGGCATAGAGGAACTTGAGAAGCAGCTTGAGCGCGGTGTCATCGTCAGGGCAATCCCGGTGGGGCACATCCGTGCCGAGGTATGCGTGTCTGACGACCGTCAGTTCTTGGCGGTGAACATCCTCAAATTTTCCAACTTCGAATATGTTCCTGTAGGCGATCCCCGCCTCTTCCGTGGTCACGATGCCGAGATAGCCAGTCGCCTGTTCAGGATAGGACAATAGTACTTTCGCAAACTTATTATTTCTTTATTATATAGCAGATAGCGGCATCAGGCGTGATGCCGCTATTTTATTCTTCATTCTTCACTCTTCATTCTTCACTCTTCATTCTTCACTCTTCATTTCCATCTCCTCCCTAAAGCATTCCCTGCACAGCGGTTCATATTCCTGCTGCTCTCCGAGCATCACCCTCTTGTCTCCCGCCACCTTGCGGTGGCTCACGTATGCCAAAGCACCGCACTTCACGCAGATGGCATGCACCTTCTGCACATCGTCGGCAATGGCACACAGGGCGGGCATAGGACCGAAGGGCACACCCTTGTAGTCCATGTCAAGACCAGCCACAATCACCCTCATGCCACGGTTTGCCAGTTCGTTGCACACTTCCACGAGTCCCTCGTCGAAGAACTGCGCCTCGTCGATTCCCACCACATCGATGTCCGACGCCAAAAGCAGGATTTGCGCCGCCGTGTCAATCGGCGTTGACATAATCGAGTTGCTGTCATGACTCACCACCTCGTCTTCCGAGTATCTCTTGTCAATTGAAGGCTTGAATATCTCCACCTTCTGATGGGCGAACTTCGCCCTGCGGAGCCTTCTTATCAGTTCCTCCGTCTTGCCCGAGAACATCGAGCCGCACACCACTTCTATTCTTCCGGGGCGGCGTGCCTCCCCCGCAATGTTAAATGTCATATCTTTTATTTATTTTTTTAACACAGAGTCACGGATACAGTAACTATTCAGCAGCCCTCACAAGCAAACCCATTAATGCTTAGAGTGTAAGG